>SKEA01001580.1_pt1 | contig 15607 bp, 10 predicted proteins | sample 4826601 | NCBI WGS metagenome assembly SKEA01 (sample SAMN11008821, study PRJNA524170) | human gut metagenome | biome: Human fecal sample; material: Feces; isolation source: fecal sample from pouch patient p13, p53 | host: Homo sapiens | place: Israel: Tel-Aviv | collected 2016-07-06 | reverse complement strand
TGCTTTACCGGTAGCGGAAGCGGCAGATTCGATAACGTCAGGGTAGATGTTACCCTGCGCCAGCCATTTGACGTCGTCCAGCTTCAGCGCTTCTTCGTCGAACACTTCCACGAAAACGCGACCGATAATTTTACGCTTCGCTTCCGGATCGCTTTCACCCGCCAGCGCGTCGAGGAAACGCTGCTCGCCTTCAACGTGAACAATGTTCAGGCCAAAGTGGTCGCCGAACATCTCCATCACCTGCTTCGCTTCGTTCAGGCGCAGCAGACCGTTGTCCACGAATACGCAGGTCAGGTTTTTGCCGATAGCGCGGTGCAGCAGCATCGCGGTCACCGAAGAGTCCACACCGCCGGAGAGGCCGAGGATCACTTTGTCGTCGCCAACCTGCTGACGGATACGCTCAACGGCGTCGTCAATGATTTTCGCCGGGGTCCACAGCGCTTCGCACTGGCAGATGTCGCGCACGAAGCGCTCCAGCATACGCATCCCCTGACGGGTGTGGGTCACTTCCGGGTGGAACTGCACGCCGTAGAAGCGTTTTTCTTCGTTGGCCATAATGGCGAACGGGCAGTTGTCGGTGCTGGCGACGGTTACGAAGTCCGCTGGGATGGCGGTCACTTTGTCGCCGTGGCTCATCCACACGTCCAGCAGCGGTTTGCCGTCTGCGGTCAGGGAATCTTCGATACCGCGCACCAGCGCGCTGTCGTTAACCACTTCAACCTGCGCGTAACCAAACTCACGCTCGTTAGAACCTTCTACATGGCCGCCCAGCTGCATCGCCATGGTCTGCATGCCGTAGCAGACGCCAAATACCGGCACGCCGGCTTCGAACACATACTGCGGCGCGCGCGGGCTGTTCTCTTCGGTGGTGCTTTCCGGGCCGCCGGAAAGAATGATGCCGCTTGGATTAAATTCGCGGATCTGTGCTTCCGTGACATCCCATGCCCACAGCTCACAGTAGACGCCCAGCTCACGCACGCGACGCGCCACCAGCTGAGTATACTGAGACCCGAAGTCGAGGATGAGGATGCGATGTTTATGAATGTTTTCCGTCATTGACGCTAATTCCGAGGCAAGTGAAACAGAGTAAATAAATCGCCCGACGCAAGGTCGGGCGAAGAAATCAGGAGCCCAGACGGTAGTTCGGGGACTCTTTGGTGATGGTCACGTCGTGAACGTGGCTTTCCTGAATGCCCGCACCGCTGATGCGTACGAATTCAGCTTTGGTACGCAGCAGGTCAATGGTACCACAGCCGGTCAGACCCATACAGGAACGCAGACCGCCCATCTGCTGGTGAATGATCTCTTTCAGGCGGCCTTTATAGGCCACGCGACCTTCGATACCTTCCGGCACCAGTTTGTCAGCAGCGTTATCGCTCTGGAAATAGCGATCAGAGGAGCCTTTGGACATCGCGCCAAGGGAGCCCATCCCGCGGTAGGATTTGTAAGAGCGACCCTGATAGAGTTCGATTTCACCCGGGGACTCTTCGGTACCCGCCAGCATGGAGCCAACCATCACCGCCGCCGCACCGGCGGCGATCGCTTTGGCGATATCGCCGGAGAAACGGATACCGCCGTCAGCGATAACCGGAATACCGGTCCCTTCCAGCGCTTCCACCGCGTCGGAAACAGCAGTGATCTGCGGCACACCCACGCCGGTGACGATACGGGTAGTACAGATGGAGCCCGGGCCGATGCCCACTTTCACCGCGCTGCAGCCGGCTTCCGCCAGCGCGCGTGCGCCTGCGCCAGTGGCAACGTTGCCGCCGATGATCTGCAGGTCAGGATATTTCGCGCGCGTTTCACGGATACGCTGCAGAACGCCTTCTGAGTGACCGTGCGAGGAGTCGATCAGCAGAACGTCAACGCCTGCCGCTACCAACGCGTCTACGCGCTCTTCGTTGCCGGCACCAGCGCCGACCGCCGCGCCTACGCGCAGACGGCCCTGCTCATCTTTACAGGCGTTCGGTTTACGTTCTGCTTTCTGGAAGTCTTTGACGGTGATCATGCCGCGCAGGTGGAAGCTTTCATCCACGACCAGCGCTTTCTCAACGCGTTTTTCGTGCATCTTAGCGAAGACCACTTCACGGCTTTCGCCTTCACGAACGGTGACCAGACGCTCTTTCGGCGTCATGTAGACGCTGACCGGCTGGTTCAGATCGGTGACGAAACGCACGTCGCGGCCGGTGATGATGCCGACCAGCTCGTTTTCTTCGGTAACCACCGGGTAGCCGGCGAAACCGTTGCGCTCGGTCAGCTCTTTCACTTCACGCAGAGTGGTCGTCGGCAGAACAGTCTGCGGGTCGGTGACCACGCCGGACTCATGTTTCTTCACGCGACGAACTTCTTCCGCCTGGCGCTCGATGGACATGTTTTTGTGAATAAAGCCGATGCCGCCTTCCTGTGCCAGGGCAATAGCCAGACGCGCTTCCGTTACGGTATCCATGGCTGCGGAGAGCATAGGAATATTCAGACGAATGGTTTTCGTCAGCTGAGTGCTGAGATCGGCAGTATTCGGCAGAACGGTAGAATGAGCGGGAACGAGGAGGACGTCGTCAAACGTCAGGGCTTCTTTAGCGATACGTAGCATGGGCAATATCTCGACCAGGGTGGATAAATATTGCCGTGGCATTATACAGAGCGTAACCGATTGCATCTACCCTTTTTTGCAAATAATACTTGCCATCCCCTCTGAGCGCGTTACTATCGACTGAATAACCTGCTGATTTAAAGTTTGATCTTGCTCACATGTTACCCTCTCAATCCCCCGCAATTTTTACCGTAAGCCGCCTCAATCAGACGGTGCGTCTGCTGCTTGAGCGCGAAATGGGCCAGGTTTGGATCAGCGGCGAGATCTCTAACTTCAGCCAGCCCTCCTCCGGCCACTGGTACTTCACCTTAAAAGACGATAACGCCCAGGTGCGCTGCGCGATGTTCCGCAACAGCAACCGCCGGGTCACGTTCCGCCCGCAGCACGGGCAGCAGGTGCTGGTTCGCGCCAACATCACGCTGTATGAGCCGCGCGGCGACTACCAGATTATCGTCGAAAGCATGCAGCCCGCCGGCGAAGGGTTGCTGCAGCAGAAGTATGAGCAGCTGAAAGCGCAGTTAACGGCGGAAGGACTGTTCGAGCAAAAACATAAGCAGGCGCTCCCCTCTCCCGCCCACTGCGTCGGCGTCATCACCTCGAAAACCGGTGCCGCGCTGCACGATATTCTCCATGTCCTCAGGCGCCGCGATCCCGGGCTGCCGGTGATCATCTACCCAACCGCGGTCCAGGGTGACGACGCCCCCGGGCTGATTGTGCGCGCCATCGCGCTGGCCAACGCGCGCCAGGAGTGTGACGTACTGATTGTCGGACGCGGCGGCGGTTCGCTGGAGGATCTGTGGAGTTTTAACGATGAGCGGGTGGCGCGGGCTATTTTCGCCAGCCAGATCCCTATCGTCAGCGCCGTCGGCCATGAAACCGACGTCACGATCGCTGATTTTGTTGCCGACCTGCGGGCACCGACTCCCTCAGCCGCCGCGGAAATCGTCAGCCGCAACCAGCAGGAGCTGCTGCGCCAGCTGCAGTCCGGACAGCAGCGGCTGGAAATGGCGATGGACTATTTCCTCGCCAGTCGCCAGCGCCGTTTTACCCAGCTGTTCCATCGCCTGCAGCAACAGCATCCACAGCTGCGCTTGGCCCGCCAGCAGACCGCCCTGGAACGCCTGCGCCAGCGGATGCGTATCGCCGTGGAGTCACAGCTTAAGCGCGCAGAACAGCGGCAAAAGCGCACCGTTCAGCGTCTGAATCACTACAACCCGCAGCCGCGGATCCACCGCGCGCAGTCGCGGATCCAGCAGCTGGAATACCGGCTGGCGGAAATTATGCGTGGCCGCCTCAGCGAGCGGCGTGAACGGTTTGGCAACGCGGTGACCCATCTGGAGGCGGTGAGCCCCTTAGCCACCCTGGCGCGGGGCTACAGCGTCACCTCGGTGAGCGACGGTACGGTGCTGAAGCAGACAAAACAGGTCAAAACCGGCGATCTGCTCACCACCCGCCTGAAAGACGGCTGGGTCGAAAGCGAAGTGAAGCAGATCGCGCCGGTGAAAAAAACGCGGGCCAGAAAGCCTTCACCCGCTAAACCAGCGGAATAAATTCCACCAGTTTTTTCGAGATCAGGCCATGCCCATGCTGGCAAAAGTAATCCACCGCGCCGCACGCCTTCAGCACCTCCAGCGGCTGGTGGCATTCCGGGCAGCGGGCCTCAAGGGTAAATACCCTTTCGCACTGGGCGCAATGCGCGCTGCTGCCTTTGACATCTAACGGCGCGTGGCACAGAGGGCAATCAAGTTCCATAACCATTCCTTTCAATGTTTATCTGCACCTATTTTATCATGTTCCGGCTTCAATGAGGGCCGCGTAATTGCTGCTGCAACCTGAGCAGCCATTCCACTTCCTCAAGCCTACGCTGCGTTAGCCCGGCCACGCTGTCCGGCGCCCGGATAAACAGATTATCAGCGCCGAGGATCTGCTCATCAAGACAGTGCGTATAGATCGCCCCGGGCCGGGTCCAGCGCTGCACCCGCTCGCCGTCCTGTAGCGTCACCACTTCGCCCTCAGGGGCGCGATCGAAGGTAATTATTCGCCCGTCCCGCAGTCCTATCCGCATTCCCTTTTGCCCGCCCGCGGGACCCGCGTATTTGTTGAGCCAGATATTGAGCGGGATAGTGCCCAAGGTTCCCTGCAGATGCGCCTCCCCCTCGGCAGTGCTCGTATCCCCAGGAGCAATGTCATGGCCGAGGCGGTCTTTCGCCACCCGAAGGGAAAGGCTCAGCGCCGTATCGCTTCCGCTGGCGTGCAGGGTTTCGCGGAGCATCGCCAGGACATGGGTGCCGATATCGAGGATCACCCCATCAGGGTGACGCAGCTGCCGGGTATCCAGCTCCCCGGTGGCAAAATTGAGTGCGACCGGCTCACCAGCGCTGTTAAAGCCGCTTGGCTCCTGTAAATAGCCTTCGAGCCAGACGATATCCTGCGCTGACAGGTGCGGCGGCGGCAGGCGGCTGGCCTCCCCTTCCGCCCGCCACCGTGGGCCAGGAGCGTTCAGCGCAACGCCTCGCGCCATCCAGTGGTCAAGAGCCAGCACCCGCGCGGCCTGCTCAGGCGGCGCCAGCAGCGCCCGCAGCCGGGCGGCCTGCTCAAGGTTGGCCACGATCGGCTTTTCCACCACGATGCGGGAAATGCCGCTGGCTAACGCCCTCTCCAGTACGGGCAGATGCTGAAGTGATGAGGTGGTAATGAAGAGCGTATCCAGGGGTTCGGCCAGCAGCGCCGACAGCGAACTACAGCGCTGGATCCCCGGCAGCGCTCTGCTGCAGTCCAGGTCATAGCCCTGGCAGCGGTCGATGACGTCCCCCAGGCGACGCAGCGCCGGTAAATAGGCGGTTTCCACCACCGCGCCGAGGCCGATAAAACCAATCTGCATAGTAAGTCCACCTTTGAGCCGCTCTGTTCCCGGCGAAGTATCGCGGGATTATGGCGGAAGGTTTTGACATTTACCGGCATGGCGGCCACAAAAAACCCGCCGAAGCGGGTTTAATGATTATTTGCTTTTCTTGATGTGCTTGATCAAGCGCTTACGTTTACGCATCTGGTTCGGCGTCAGGGTGTTACGCTTGTTAGCGAACGGGTTTTCCCCTTCCTTGAACTGGATCCGGATTGGCGTGCCCATCACGTCCAGGGATTTACGGAAGTAGTTCATCAGGTAGCGCTTGTAGGAATCCGGCAGATCCTTGACCTGGTTACCGTGGATCACCACGATAGGCGGGTTGTAGCCCCCGGCGTGGGCGTATTTCAGCTTCACGCGACGGCCACGCACCAGCGGTGGCTGATGATCTTCCGCCGCCATGTTCATGATCCGGGTCAGCATCGCGGTGCTTACGCGGCGGGTGGCGCTGTCATAGGCTTCGCGTACCGATTCAAACAGGTTGCCGACGCCGCTACCGTGCAGGGCGGAGATGAAGTGCACCCGGGCAAAGTCGATAAAGCCCAGACGATAGTCGAGGGTCTCCTTCACCTGCTCCTTCACTTCCTGACTCAGGCCATCCCACTTGTTGACAACGATCACCAGCGAACGACCGCTGTTGAGGATAAAGCCCAGCAGCGAGAGGTCCTGATCGGAGATCCCTTCGCGAGCATCGATCACCAGCAGCACGACGTTGGCGTCTTCAATCGCCTGCAGCGTTTTGATCACCGAGAACTTTTCCACGACGTCGGTGATTTTCCCGCGCTTACGTACCCCGGCGGTATCGATGAGCACATATTCACGCTCGTCACGCTGCATCGGGATGTAAATACTGTCGCGGGTGGTGCCCGGCATATCGTAAACTACCACGCGATCTTCACCGAGGATGCGGTTGGTGAGGGTTGATTTACCGACGTTAGGGCGTCCAACAATCGCCAGCTTGATCGGCAGATCCTGCGGATTGAAGTCGTCCTCCGGCTCTTCTTCCGCTTCACCATTCTGCTCGGCTTCGAATTTTGCCCAGTATTCGGCGTCTTCATCCACCTCTTCCTGCGGGCTGATCTCATCCACCCATGGCAGCAGGGCCTGCTCCAGCAGGCTGGTCACGCCGCGGCCGTGCGAAGCGGCAATCGGATAGATATCGCCCAGGCCGAGCGACCAGAAGTCCGCCATCGCCTGGTCGACGTCGATGCCGTCGGTTTTGTTAGCCACCAGGAAGGTGGGCTTTTCACGAGAGCGCAGGTGTTTAGCGATCGCGATGTCCGCCGGCATCAGGCCCGCGCGCGCATCGACCATAAACAGCACCACATCGGCCTCTTCGATTGCCAGCAGCGACTGCTCCGCCATCCGGGTTTCCACGCCCTCTTCCGTACCATCAATACCACCGGTATCGATACAGATGAATTCGCGGCCTTCGACTTCGGCCCGACCGTACTTACGGTCACGAGTCAGCCCCGGGAAATCCGCAACCAGCGCATCACGAGTGCGCGTCAGGCGGTTAAAGAGCGTGGATTTTCCAACGTTAGGGCGCCCGACAAGCGCGACCACAGGTATCATGTTAAATGCCTCATACAATCACTAAGCAACATCGTCTTAACGACGTTTTTAAAAAAGTCAAAACGGCCCCTGTCTGCCAGGGGCCGTTTCTTAATCACTCACGACAGCGGTAATTAACGCGTAATCGCGTACAGCGTACCGTCTTTCGCCTGGATCAGCAGTCGACCATCGGCAACCACCGGGTCGGTCAGGAAGCCGGAACTATCGACTTTCTGCTGCGCCACAAAATGGCCATCTTCCGGATTAATCCAGTGCATGTAGCCTTCGCTATCGCCGACGACCAGATTGCCATTATACAACACCGGCGCGGTCAGCAAACGGTGCAGCAGATCGCTTTGCGTCCACAGGGTTACACCGCCGTCGGTGGTCAGTGCCAGCAGGCGATCGTTCTGGTCAACCAGGTAGATACGGTTACCATCGACGATGAAATCATTCACCGAACCCAGCTCGCGTTTCCACATAATCTGGCCGCTACGCAGGTCCAGCGCGGTCAGGTTACCGTTATAAGCCAGCGCATAAACCACACCGTTAACGATGATCGGCGTCGTGTCGACGTCGTTCAGGCGGTCAATTTCCGTCGGGCCGGTGGCCGTAGAAATACGCTGCTGCCAAATCATCTGCCCCTGCTGCATCAATACTGCACTGACGCGGCCGTTGTCGCCGCCGACGATCGCCGCGCCGTAGGCGGTCGCAGGCGCAGACTCGCCGCGCAGGGAGAGCGCCGGCATATCGAGGTTAACGGTCCACTTCACGGCCCCATCGGTCTCGTTTAGCGCCTGCAGCTGGCCGTTACTGGTATGCACCAGCACCATGCCATCGCTCACCACCGGACGCGACAGCGCCTCGCCGGCGACACGGGTTTGCCAGGCCACGGTACCATCGCTGGTATTCAGCGCATACAGCTGCGCTTTCTCACTGCCAATATAAACATGGCCGCCAGAGACGGTCACACCGCCGGAAAGCAGCGCTGGCACGCGCGAGAACCAGCCATCTTTCTCCGCCAGGTTCACAGACCACACCTCTTTGCCGTCGTCCGCGTTCAGCGCTTTGACGGTGCCTTTACGGTCAGCAGCATACACTACGCCGTCGGCGAAGGCCGGATGAAGGTTAGAGTAAAATTCGCCGATACCATCGCCAACCGAGGTGCTCCAGGACGTGGACGGCGTAAACTGGTTTTCTACCGTCGGCAGCGGTGACATTTTCACCACATCTTCTTCGCTATTAAACAGCGAACACCCGCTCAGCAAGGTAACGGAAAGCAGCCCTGGCAACAGTAATTTACGCAATTGCATCGAGTCCCTCTCAGATGGACAAATTATTCATTTTCATACGCATCATTTCGCTGAGCGCAGGAGAAGCATCGCTTTTCACGCCAGCTTCCCACGCCGCACGGGCCCCTTGCTTATCGCCTTTGCTCAACAGAATTTCGCCGCGCAAATCGGCCACAATGGCGGTCCAGCCCTCACCTTTGATGCTGTCGAGGGTTTTCAGCGCCGCATCAGCCTGTTTCATTTGCAGCTGAACGCGGGCCAGACGCATACTGATAACAGATTTCAGATTATCATCAGATGCGGCCGCCAGCCCCTGCTGCAGCTGCTTTTCAGCGTTCGGCAGATCGTTCTGTTCAACAAAATGCTGTGCCAGCTCGAGAGAGGCGAAGGCGCCGTAGGTATTTTTATTGTCAGCCGCGAATTTCTCTGCCCCTGACAGCACTTCTGGCGTATTCGATTTCAGCGCGGAAGTCGCCTTCTCGTAAGCCAGCGACGCGTCTCTGGCGGTATCCTGCTGATGGGAGGTCCAGTAGCGCCAGCCAACCAGCGCGCCAATCCCTAAAATCACCCCGACCGCCAGCGCTTTGCCGTTTTCGGCAAAGAAACGCTTCAGCGCATCGACCTGATCGTTCTCGTTGTTAAAAGTTTCCACGCAGTCCTTCTCCTGACTAATAATTCCCGGGAGATTAACCCAGAAGTGTGCGCAAATGCGCGGCAACGCTCTCCTGCGTTACGGTAGTTTGCTCACCTGAGCGTAAATCCTTCACTACCACGTTTCCGTCAGCGATCTCTGACTCACCGACCACCAGGGCGATACGGGCGCCCCACTTATCGGCGCGGGCAAACTGCTTCTTAAAGTTGCCGCCGCCGTGGTTGGTCATCAGCTTGACGCCGGGCAGCGCATCGCGAACCTGCTCAGCCAGACGCATTGCAGCAGACTGAGTATCGGTCCCGGAGGCTACCAGGTATATATCGACAACAGGATCGGCTTTAAATTCCGGATTCACTGCCTGGACCAGTAAAACAAGACGTTCCAGCCCCATGGCAAAACCCACGCCCGGGGTAGCGCGACCGCCCAGCTGCTCAACCAGGCCGTCGTAACGACCGCCGGCGCAGACGGTGCCCTGGGAACCAAGGCTGGTGGTCACCCACTCGAACACGGTGCGGTTATAGTAATCAAGGCCGCGCACCAGGCGCTGGTTGACGGTGTAGCGGATCCCGGCATCGTCAAGCAGCGCGCACAGGCCGGCAAAGTGGGCTTTCGACTCTTCGTCAAGATAATCGCCGAGCGCCGGCGCGTCGTTGAGCAGCGCCTGCACGTCCGGGTTTTTGGAGTCCAGCACCCGCAGCGGGTTGGTATACATCCGGCGTTTACTGTCTTCATCCAGTTTATCGGTAAACTGCTCCAGGTATGCCACCAGCGCGTCGCGGTAGTTGGCACGCGCTTCCAGCGAACCGATGGAGTTCAGCTCAAGGCTGACGTGATCGGAGATGCCCAGCTCACGCCACCAGCGCGCGGTCAGCATAATCAGCTCCGCGTCGATGTCCGGGCCCTGCAGGCCAAACACTTCGGCGCCGATCTGATGGAACTGGCGGTAGCGACCTTTCTGCGGGCGCTCGTGACGGAACATTGGCCCGACGTACCACAGACGCTGTTCTTGATTGTACAGCAGACCATGTTCGATGCCGGCACGTACGCAGCCCGCCGTCCCTTCCGGACGCAGCGTCAGGCTGTCGCCATTGCGGTCTTCGAAGGTATACATCTCTTTTTCAACCACGTCGGTCACTTCGCCGATCGCGCGTTTGAATAACGGGGTCTGCTCTACAATCGGCAAACGGATTTCGCTGTAACCGTAGCTACCGAGCACCTGCTTCAGTGAGCCTTCAATGCGCTGCCAGAGAGCGGTTTCGCCCGGCAGATAATCGTTCATGCCACGGATGGCTTGAATGTTCTTTGCCACGTTTATTCTCTTTATATATACAAAAATGAACCCCGGCGCCTCGCGCCCGCAGGTTCAATCATACACGGGAAGCGTATCGCTTCCCAACACGTTATTTTGCTTCAACCTGTTGAACGTCAATCCGACGGGCTTCATCGAGCATCGAGGCTTTGGCGCGGATCCGCGCTTCCAGCTGGTCGATCATGTCGTTGTTGTCCAGGCGATCTTTACGCACGCCGTCTTCATACAGGCCGCTTTTCTTGTTGCCGCCGGTGACGCCAAGGGTGGAGACCAGTGCTTCGCCCGGGCCGTTCACCACGCAACCGATGATCGAAACATCCATCGGGGTGATGATATCTTCCAGACGCTGCTCCAGAGCATTCACCGTACCGATAACGTCAAACTCCTGGCGTGAACAGGTCGGGCAGGCGATAAAGTTAATGCCGCGGGAACGAATACGCAGAGATTTGAGGATATCGAAGCCGACCTTGATCTCTTCCACCGGATCCGCCGCCAGCGAGACGCGCAGCGTATCGCCGATCCCCTCGGACAGCAGTAGTCCCAGACCGATCGCCGATTTTACCGCGCCGCTGCGCGCGCCGCCCGCTTCGGTGATCCCGAGATGCAGCGGCTGATCGATCTGTTTCGCCAGCAGACGATAGGATTCCACCGCCAGGAAGACATCGGAGGCTTTAACGCTGACTTTAAACTGATCGAAGTTCAGACGATCGAGATGATCGACATGACGCATGGCGGATTCGAGCAGCGCCTGCGGCGTCGGCTCGCCATATTTTTCCTGCAGATCTTTTTCCAGCGAGCCGGCGTTGACGCCGATGCGGATCGGGATGTTTTTATCGCGAGCGCAATCTACAACCATGCGGATGCGCTCTTCGTTGCCGATGTTGCCCGGGTTGATACGCAGGCAGTCGACGCCATATTCCGCCACTTTCAGCGCAATACGGTAGTCAAAGTGGATATCGGCGACCAGCGGGACGTTAACCTGCTGTTTGATAAGTTTGAACGCCTCAGCAGCGTCCATCGTCGGAACAGAGACACGGACAATGTCCGCGCCTACGCGCTCTAACGCTTTGATTTGATTTACGGTCGCCGCCACATCGGTGGTGCGCGTATTGGTCATTGACTGAACGGCGATGGGAGCCCCATCGCCAATTGGCACATTACCAACGTAAATACGTTTAGATTTTCTACGTTGAATCGGAGCCTGGTTATGCATGAAAAATCTCCCGCGTTACCCGTCTGTTACTGCGCCGGTGATGATTCGGCATTGAGGGTCAGACGCGCAACCTGGTTAGTTCTGATAAAACGACTTAAATCCGACAGGCTTGCCCAGATACTGGATCTGTACCGCGGCCGGGGCGCCAATTTTCAGCTTATACGGCGCCTGACCGCTCAGGTTCAGGTTACCGCCTTTACGCTGCAGGCCGCTGAACAGTTTTTTACCGGTGGCATCGCTCACTTCCAGCCAGCAGTCGGCGGAAAAGTTCATCACCAGATCCTGCGCCGACGCCGCCGGAGTCGTGACGTTCGCCTGATCGGTCGGCAACGGCGAGGCTGGAGTGGTAGCCGGAGCTGCCGGCGTCGTCCCCGCGGTATCGACATTGGCCTGGGAAGGCGCCACGACAGCGTTATTATCCGCTGGCGTCTGGGCCGGCGCGCTGGTGGTCGGTGCGCTGGCGGTATCGGTTGGCGCGCTGTTCGCGGCGCTATCGGTGCCTGAGTCTACCGGCGCGCTGGTATCCAGCGGCACGTTCTGGCTGTTGGCGTCGCCGCCGTTCAGCTCAGCGGAAGACTGATCGGCCATGGTCGAAATCTCTTCCTGCTGCGCCTTATGGTCTTGCCACCACCAGGCGCCGCTCAGACCGATAACCACAAACAGCACCAGCCAGGTGAAGCTCATCAGCCAGCCGTCGCGCTTTTTGCGGCGCTTGCCTAAAGAGAAACTCTGCATTGGCGCGACTTTCGCCGCGCGGATGGGCGCCTGCTTGGCCATCATCGGCAGCAGCTCGTCTTCTGGAATATGTACGAGGCGAGCGTAGGAGCGGATGTACCCGCGCAGGAAGGTGGAAGCGAGGTCGGCGGGGGCCTTATCGTCTTCAATATCACGAACCGTGGACACCTTCAGGCATAAGCGTTCGGCCACCGCTTGCTGGCTAAGTCCGAGTTGTTCGCGGGCGTGACGCAGACGCGCGCCCGTGGTGTTTGCTTCTTGATGATCTTGAGTGGCTTCAGTATTCATTCGCTACAACTACTGGTACGTGAAATTTAAAGTTCAGCGCGGGAAAAAGCCGGCGCCGCGAGACATCTGTGCTACGTCAGCCTCACAGTATAGGACTGTCAGCCGCGCGATCACAGAGACGAATCAAAATTGAATGCTAAGCGGTTGTTGTGCCGCTACATACTGCCTCAAAGTCGACAAAAACGCACCGTAATTATTAACCGAATCAGCGTATTTCGCCTGGCTATCGGCCATAAATATGACCCGTGCCGCCTGCGCTGCACGGGTCATCATTTGTCAGACCGCTTTTACGTCAATCGCTTCGCCCTGCATCCGCTTACGCAGCGTACGCTTGGTACGGTCAATGACGTCGCCCGCCAGCTGGCCGCAGGCGGCATCGATATCGTCGCCGCGCGTTTTACGCACGATAGTCGTAAAGCCGTACTCCATCAGGACTTTGGAGAAACGGTCGATGCGGCTGTTGGAGCTGCGGCCATACGGCGCGCCCGGGAACGGGTTCCATGGGATCAGGTTGATCTTGCACGGCGTATCTTTCAGCAGCGCCGCCAGCTCATGGGCGTGCTCGGTGCCGTCGTTGACGTGATCCAGCATCACGTACTCGATGGTCACCCGGCCCTGGTTGGCGTTGGACTTCGAAATATAGCCGCGCACCGAGTTGAGGAACGTCTCGATGTTGTACTTTTTGTTGATCGGGACGATTTCGTCACGAATGGTGTCGTTCGGCGCGTGCAAGGAGATCGCCAGCGCAACGTCGATCATATCGCCGAGTTTATCCAGCGCCGGCACCACGCCGGAGGTAGACAAGGTTACACGACGCTTGGAAAGGCCAAAGCCGAAATCGTCGAGCATGATTTCCATCGCCGGAACGACGTTGTTGAGGTTCAGCAGCGGCTCGCCCATGCCCATCATTACTACGTTGGTAATGGGACGCACGCCGGTGGTCTTCACCGCGCCGACGATCTTCGCCGCGCGCCAGACCTGGCCGATAATTTCGGATACCCGCAGGTTGCGGTTAAAGCCCTGCTGGGCGGTGGAGCAGAATTTGCACTCCAGCGCGCAGCCTACCTGGGAGGAGACGCACAGGGTGGCGCGGTCTTCTTCCGGGATATAGACGGTCTCGACGCGCTGATCGCCAACGGCAATCGCCCATTTAATGGTCCCGTCGGTTGAGCGTTGCTCTTCAACCACTTCCGGGGCGCGGATCTCCGCCACTTCTTTCAGTTTACTGCGCAGGACTTTGTTGATGTCGGTCATCTCATCAAAGTCGTCGCAGCAGTAGTGATACATCCATTTCATCACCTGATCGGCGCGGAAAGGCTTCTCGCCCATGTTTTTGAAAAACTCGCGCATCTGCTGACGGTTTAAATCCAGCAGGTTGATTTTGGCATCTTTGTTCGGCACCGTCAGAGCGGCGGTATCAGGCGTGACAATTTGTTCAGACATAATATTTTCCGGCCTCGTTATTACACGTTATGGCCCCAGGTGGGTTGAAAAAGAAACGCCCCGGAGAGCGACTGCTCGTCCAGGGGCGCTATATTCTACAAATTCTGGCGCATCATTGCCACGTTTGCACAAAGCAATGAAAAAAAATCTGTAACTGACTGCTCAATCCTCTAAGGCTTTTCGATTGTCGCAAGGCGGCAAGCAAGTGACAAATTCGTCGGGAACGAATTTGACCAGCCGTAGGCTGGCCTCCGGTGAGAGGCAGGAGCCTCTCATTAATCCCCGGGAGCATAGATAACTATGTGACCGGGGTGAACGCGCGCAGCCAACGCCGCGACGGTCGAAAAGACGAGGTTTGTATCTCCAAAGTATTTCAGGTCACAGCGAGACGGCGAGTTCGCAAATCCCCGGGAGCATAGATAACTATGTGACCGGGGTGCGCGAATGAAGCCAACAAAGCGGTGGCGTGAAAGACGCAGGAGATTAGCGAGTGCGCGGGCAAACCTCGCCTTCAGCAAAGAAGAACGCGATTTCGCGAGCAGCGGATTCTACAGAATCGGAACCATGGGTGCCGTTCTCAGTGAAGCTATCAGCGTAGTCAGCGCGCAGGGTACCGGCCAGGGCGTTCGCCGGGTTGGTGGCGCCCAGCAGGTCACGGTGACGCTGTACCGCATTTTCGCCTTCCAGAACGGAAACCACGATCGGGCCGGAGGTCATGAACTCAACCAGACCGTCGAAGAACGGGCGACCTTCGTGCTCAGCATAGAAACCACGAGCCTGTTCAACGGTCAGGTGCAGCATTTTGGTGCCGACGATTTTGAACCCTGCAGCTTCAAAGCGGGAAAAGATGCTGCCAATAACGTTTTTTGCCACCGCGTTTGGTTTGATGATGGAAAAAGTACGTTCAATAGCCATGATTACCTCTAATTAAATGTTCTGTTGTTGCACATACGATTGTATGGCCTGGCGCGCATTATAATGAGCAACGTCGGCGATGCCTACGGATGAAGGTAACATTTTGTTAAAATAAGATGAGTATTGGAAACACAAACCGCCAACAACAAATTTACCCTGGTTATTGCAGGGTGAAACTGGCGGCCGCCGTTTGCCCAGCCTCATCCATGACCACCAGCTGCCACTCGCCAGGCTTATCCAGCGTTAGCGTGGTTGTCGCACCGGTGGCATCTAACGGCTGGCCGTTGATAAACCACCAGCGCCGCCCTTCTCCACCGCTGGTTTGCACGGGTAACATCACCCGCGCCTCGCCCGGCAGACGTTTTATCACCGCCCCTTCGCGAATACCTGACAACACCAGCGGCGCGGCATTCTGAGTTTGCAACGGTGGGCACACTTTCGATACCGGCCCCAGACGCGCGCGACGGCGCTCGCTGGCCGGCAGCCACGGTTCCAGCGGCAGCGGCCAGACATCAATAACGACTTCAGTCGCACCCGGACAATCCGCGGCCACCCTTTCCCCTGCTGCGTTGCGCCACACCGGGAAGCGGATCCCGCGCACGCCCTCCTGCCCGGGCAGCAGCAGCGTCGGTGGCTGGCTGGCATCCAGCAGCCAGCTGGCTAAGCGCCGGCGGCAGTTGCTGTCGCCGGCCGGTAGATCCTGCCCGCCTGGCC
>SKEA01001574.1_pt1 | contig 15689 bp, 16 predicted proteins | sample 4826601 | NCBI WGS metagenome assembly SKEA01 (sample SAMN11008821, study PRJNA524170) | human gut metagenome | biome: Human fecal sample; material: Feces; isolation source: fecal sample from pouch patient p13, p53 | host: Homo sapiens | place: Israel: Tel-Aviv | collected 2016-07-06 | reverse complement strand
CATCAAAGAGAAATTAGTCACAGACTGAAAATGTTAAAAAAAAAAACAATAAAACTATAAGAATAAACTATAAAACTATAAAATTATATTTATAAATATATTTACATATTATTAAAATTGTTAGAACATTTTTTATACTATTTCATATATATATACTATAAACGAAAGTTTAATAAGTAATTGACAAAGGGAGAATTAATTATGGAAAATAACTTTAAAATATTAAATGATTCATGTATGGATTTAGTTGCTGTTGATACTACTTCAGCTGCTCGTCCACCACAACACACTAATAAAATGGTTGATTTTTGCTGTGCAGCAAATCTACCAGGTGACTTTGAGCTTGCTACAATTAAAGATCCTAAAATTTTATATGACCTAAGAAATTTATCTTGTAAGATTGAGCCTAATTGCTCTTCTAGAATGGGAGGTAATTGTTCTTGCAGAAGCTTTGATATAATAGTTGTAGGTTCTATTCCATTTATTGCAAATGCAACTGTTGATGCTAGAGACCTATGTAGTACTGCTGACCGTACTTGTCCTATAAAAATATCTTGCGGATGTGTAGTACCTGTAAACGAAACTGTTTGTAATGTATGTAGTTATTAAGCAGCTATTAAAGCTTGCGCATTATTAGAATTAAAATTAAGAGACTGTAATTGTGTAACTGTAGTTGACTTAGAAGCTAACGATAAAATGACTAAAAACGATAAAATGACTAAACTTAAATGCGCAGTAGTTTTTACCGGTAAGTTTAAACTTCCAAATTGTAGTGATCCTTGTCCTAAAGCTTAAAGTACAAGTTATATAAAACAGATTAAACTATTTTGTAAATTGTAGATTTTAAAAGAGAAGTTGTATCAGATTTAATATTAAGTCTAATACAACTCCTTCTCTTAATTTTCAATATTTTATATATATTTTTTAACAATGTGTTTTCTTATTATATAAAATTATAATAGAAATAAAAATATAATTGCTAATCTAAAAGCTATAATACTTTCTAATATATTTACCTATAAAAAACTAATCTATTTCTATCATTTATAAGTAAAATATTTATTATGTAATTATTTTGTAATAATTAAAAAAGCACTTATTAGACAAGACACTAAAAAGTGTCCTGTCTCTATAAATGCTTTTTTATACAACTTTTGTAGTCCATTCCTCACAGTTCCAAATATCTGTTACAACATCCTTATAGAACTCAGGCTCATGGCAAACAAGTAATATACTTCCCTTATATTCCTTTAAAGCTCTCTTAAGCTCATCCTTAGCTTCAACATCTAAATGGTTAGTAGGCTCGTCTAGGATTAAGATATTTGTTTCTTCATTAATAAGCTTACATAATCTAACCTTAGCTTGCTCTCCTCCACTTAATACACATACCTTACTTTCAATATGCTTAGTTGTTAAACCACATTTAGCAAGAGCTGATCTTACTTCATATTGAGTCTTAGAAGGGAACTTTTCCCAAACCTCTTCAATACAAGTATTATAATTAGCTTCCTTAATTTCTTGCTCAAAATAACCAATTTGTTGATATTCACCTAAACTAACTTCTCCACCTAATGAAGGAATTAATCCCATTAAACTCTTAAGAAGTGTAGTCTTACCAAGACCATTAGCTCCAACTAAAGCAATCTTTTGTCCTCTTTCCATATAAAGATTAAGTGGCTTAGTTAATGGCTCATTATATCCTATTACTAAATCCTTAGTTTCAAATATAACCTTACCTGAAGTTCTTCCCTTTAAGAAATTAAACTCTGGCTTTGGTTTTTCTGCAGCAAGTTCAATCATTTCCATCTTATCTAGCTTCTTTTGTCTAGCCTTTGCCATACCACTAGTTGCAACTCTTGCTTTATTTCTAGCAACGAAATCTTTAAGTTGAGCAACTTCTTGTTGTTGTCTTTCATATGCAGCTTCTAATTGAGCCTTATTAGCTTCATAGATTCTTTGGAACTCATAATAATCTCCAACATATCTAGTAAGCTTTTTATTTTCCACATGATAAATTAAGTTAATAACTGAGTTTAAGAATGGAATATCATGTGAAATTAAAATAAATGCATTTTCATAAGCTTGTAAAAATCTCTTTAACCATTCAATATGAGCTTCATCTAAGTAGTTAGTAGGCTCGTCTAATAAAAGAATATCAGGATTTTCAAGTAAAAGTTTACCTAATAATACCTTAGTTCTTTGACCACCACTTAGTTCAGTAACATCTCTATCTAAACCTACATCTAAAAGCCCTAACCCCTTAGCAACTTCTTCAGCCTTAGCATCTATAACATAAAATCCATTATTATCTAACATATCTTGAATAACAGCTGTTCTTTCTAAAGCTTTATTCATTTCATCTTCATCCATTTCGCCCATTCTTCCATAAAGCTCATTCATCTCAGCTTCCATGTCAAACAGATACTTAAATGCACTTCTAAGTACATCTCTTATAGTTAATCCCTTTTCAAGTTCAGCATGTTGATCCATATAACCAACTCTAACTTTATTGCTCCAAATAACCTTTCCTTCATCAGGCATTAACTTACTTGTTATTATATTCATAAATGTAGATTTACCTTCACCATTAGCTCCAATTAACCCTACATGTTCTCCCTTAAGTAATCTAAATGATACATCTTCAAATATTGCTCTATCACCAAATCCATGGCTTATATTTTTAACTGTTAAAACGCTCATTATTATCCTCCGTTAGCAAAAAATAAGGAGTGATTAATACATCACACCTTATTTATTATACATTAATTTAAGTCAAAATAAATAGAAATTTGTTTCTATTTTTAGTAATCATATTCCTTTACATTTTCACAAATTGAAATCTTAAGTAAATCATTTTCTACTGTCTTTTTATATGAACATAAAAACTCATTTAACTCGTTATCTGTAAGATCAATTGATCCCTGACTTTTTAAAATAACATTATGGGCATCTAATAAAATAGTAAGCTTATTCTTGTCATTATTTATACTATATTCAGTTGCACCTTTAACTTTAAGTCTGCTTTTATATTTTTCTTGAAAACTTAGAGTTCTACGTGCTTTTTCATAATCTGCTGGATTTGTTGATATATTTTCTAACCCTAATGACTTTAATTGCTCTTCAAATCCTGAAGCATCTATTCCATATCTCTCCATAAGCTTTGTCTGCATCTTTAAAAATTTATCTGGAGAAAGGTTATTTTTCTCCATATATTCACCTAACTCTTTAGAAAACTCAGACATATTTATCTTGCCTTCAGCCATCTTATAATATAAAGAATAAATATATGATTCAAATTGATCTACATCTTTATCATTAACTCTATTTTTAAGCTCATTAAAGTCAATTATTTTATCCATATTCTCTCCTCCTAAGCTCATTTCCTTTTATAAGTATTATATACTAAAACTTTTAATTTTTCTACTAAAGTATTATATAGAAATGTTACGTTTTTATCCTTTAATTTGCATCCAAATATCCTCATATAATCTTAAGTTATCTTCATCTAAGTACTTATACCCTTCACACTTATCTAATATTTCTTTAGGCATATATGCATTTTCATTATTTTTAACTTCAGCAGGCTGTTCTTCAATAGCTTGTTTTTGTGGTGTAGTATAACCTATTTCATCAGCTGTTCTAAATGCTATATCCTTATCACTCATAAAGTTTATAAATTTTTCAGCACCACTAACATTTTGAGCATCCTTAGGAATTGCCCAAGAATCTAACCAATAATCTGCACCCTCTTCTGGTATAACATACTTAAATTTACTATCTTCTGCTTCTAAGTTTAATCCTTCTCCAGACCAAATCATAGCAATTTTCTTTTCTCCAGATCTCATTAAATCTAGTACCTCATCTGCTCCATAAACTGGATTTACTTCTTCCTTTTGTTTAATTAGCAGATTCTTAGCTTCTTCTAATTCATTTTGATCAATTGAATTTAATGAATATCCTAAAGTTTTTAAAGCTACTCCTATTGTATCTCTCATATTGTCAAACATGAAGACTTCGTTTTTGTATTTTGTATCAAATAAACTTTCCCAACTATCTATATCTTCATCAACAGTTTCTGTATTATATATTAATCCAATTGTTCCATTCATATAAGGTACTGTATAATCATTATTAGGATCATATGGTTTACCCATATCTCCTTCATTCATATTTACTATATTGGGAATATTATCCTTATTTATATTTTGAAGCATGTCCTCTTTTATCATTTTTTCAGCCATGTCATCTGAAACTAATATAACATCATACTTAACTTTACCACTTGCAACTTCCTGATACATATAATGCATGTCATCAAATGTCTTTTCATTTACTTTTATTCCAGTTTCCTTTTCGAACTCTTCATAAACACCTTCTGCAGCATTAGCTCCATAATTTAATATATTTATCTCTTCCTTTTTTTCTGATGAACTACATCCAACAAGCCCATTAATAATAAATAAGGTTGACATTATTAAAGTTAATAACCTTACTTTATTTTTCTTCATATGTTAAATCTCCTTCCATTTTATATTTCGAAATTTAGTATTATAGTAATATTTTTAGTAGTAATTCTATTCTACAAATATATAATTTACTATATTTTGAGCAAATAAAAAAGCCTTTTCGGCTTTTTTATTAATAATTATTATTTTTTAATACTATTTAGTAGCTATAGCTTCTATTTCTATAACTGCATCCTTAGGTAATTTTGCCACTTGAACACAACTTCTTGCTGGTGGGTTTTCTGTGAAATATGTTCCATAAATTTCATTAACAACAGCAAAATCATTTAAATCCTTTAAGAAAATACTTGTCTTAACTACCTTTTCTAAAGATGTTCCTGCAGCTTCCAAAATTGCCTTAACATTTTCCATTGATTGTTTAGTTGCAATCTTTATATCTGTTTCCATAACTCCAGTAGCAGGGTTTATTGGGATTTGTCCAGATGTATAAACAAAATCTCCAACTATAATTCCTTGTGAATATGGTCCTATTGCCCCTGGTGCATTTTTAGTGTTAATAACTTCTCTTTTCATTTTTTACCTCCTAAAAATAAATATAATATCCAATATTTTACCATTTAATAAATATTATACTATACCTTGGAATTTTTTTGTACCTTGTATATTTTTTTGTTATATTTTTCATTTTTCTTATTTAAGATTCTTCTTATTAGTGGTAAAATTAATAATTAAGAAACTAAGCTTAAATTTTCAGCTTACATATTAAAGATTTATTATTAACTATATCATAAGTATATTTTGGAATGAAGCTAATTTTAAGTCTTAATTTCAAATATTATTTTTAAATTTAAAGGGGCGATTTGAATGACTAAAAAAGTAAACATCGATTGGAATAACTTGGGGTTTAGTTACATTAAAACCGATTTTCGTTATATCTCTACTTGGAAAAATGGAAGTTGGGATGAAGGACACTTAACTGAAGACAATATGCTTAGCATAAGCGAAGCTTCTTGTGCTCTCCACTATGGTCAACAATGCTTTGAAGGCTTAAAAGCTTACAGAACTAAAAATGGAGATATTCAACTTTTTAGACCTAATAGAAATGCTTCAAGACTTAATGATAGTCTTAATAAGCTACTTATGCCTGAAATTCCTGAAGAAAAATTTATAGATGCTTGTATGCAAGTTGTTAAAGCAAATGAACATTATGTACCTCCTTATGGTACAGGTGGTACTTTATATTTAAGACCATTTGTTATTGGAGTTGGTGATAATATTGGTGTTAAACCTGCACCAGAATATATATTCTGTGTATTCTGTTTACCTGTTGGAGCATACTTTAAGGGTGGAATGACACCTTGTAATTTCATGATTGCAGATTATGATAGAGCTGCTCCTCATGGAACTGGTGGTCAAAAAGTTGGTGGTAACTATGCAGCTTCAATGCAACCACATAAAATAGCTGCTGATAGGGGCTTTGCTGATTGTATATACTTAGATCCAGCTACTAGAACATGTATTGAAGAGGTAGGTGCTGCAAACTTCTTTGGAATTACAAAAAACAATGAATTCGTTACTCCTAAGTCACCATCAGTATTACCAAGTATAACTAAATATTCATTAATGGAAATTGCAGAAAAATACTTAAATATGCCTGTATATGAAAGAAAGGTTCCAATAGATTCTCTTGATGAATTTAAGGAGGCTGGTGCATGTGGTACTGCTGCTGTTATTACTCCTATTGGTGGTATAGAATACAAAGAAAAACTTCATGTATTCTATAGTGAAACAGAAGTTGGACCAATCACTAAAGAACTTTATAGAATTCTTTGTGGAATTCAATTTGGAGATATTGAAGGTCCTGAAGGATGGATTTATAAAGTTAAATAATTAAGTTTTAAATGGATATTTTCTAAGTAATAAAATAAGGTAGATGTATAAACTATTATACTTCTACCTTATTTTAAACCTAATTTTTAATTTATTTATTATTTTCAATTAATAATTCGATGTTACACTTACATCTTCCACCACGACATCCACCAGCACCAGCACCAGTTTCTTCTTTAACTTCTTCAAAAGAAGTTGCTCCATTTTTTACCGCTTCAATAATTTGCTCTTCTGTTATTCCTCTACATAAACATACTTTTGACATAACTTTATCTCCTTTACTTTTAATCTTTTATATTAATTATTCTTCTATAGAAATAGCTTGTACAGGACATCCATCACAAGCTTCTCTTGCAGCATCCTCAAATTCTCCTGCAACTTCTTCAGTTGCAACTGCAACTCCTGTATCAAGTGAAAATACGTCTGGACATACTCCTTCACATAATCCACAGCTTATACATACATTTTCATCAACAAATGCTTTCATATTATCTTATCCTCCGTTTAAAATTATATTATTCTTCCATAACTATTATCTTCTAATAATAATTGTTTGTCAATATTTATTTCTTACTATTTTACTCAACTTTAAAACTTTTATTAAACATAGAAAAAATTTACTTCACAGAATGTTTGGCTCTACTATTTCTAAAAGTTATTCACAATTCTTTAGTAAATATGATTTCCTAAAGAATAAAAAGGAACTACAATTAAGTAGCTCCTATGTATATTAAGCATTTTTCTTTTCTTTTGTTATGAAATAATATGGTAAACCAACGAATAGTACCCCACCTATAAAGTTTCCTAGAGAAACCCAAAGTAAGTTATGAGCCATTCCCATAATAGTAACATCAGCTCCATGAGGTAATAATAATCCCATAGTAAGGAATCCCATATTAGCAACACTATGTTCAAATCCAGCTGTTATAAAAGTAAATAGACACCACCAGATCATTAATATCTTAGCTGTTTCTTCTTTTAATTTATATGCACACCAAGTTGCTAAACAAACTAATACGTTACATAATAAACCTCTTAAGAATAATTCCATTGCTGGTGTATTCATCTTAGTAGCAACATTGTTTACTATAAACTCTCCAATATATTCACTTTTACCACTTGCAAGTCCAGCTTGTACATATATAAGTGCCCCTACAACACCACCTATTAAATTACCAATCCAAACTGCAACCCATATTTTAATTGCATCTAACCAACTTACTTTCTTTTCTAAAGCTCCTACAGTCATTATCATTGCATTACTAGTGAATAAATCACCACCACACATAAATACTAACGTTAAAGCAACACCAAAGCATGCTCCCATTAATATTTTATAAGTTTCAACCCCTGCATGATGCATTGTTCCACCGATTGTATAAATTAACATAATTCCTAAGCTTACAAAAAAGCTTCCAAGAAATGCAGATGTTAAATACTTAGCTATACTTCTATTAAATAAGCCAATTTTAACTTCTGCAGAGTGAGTTAAATTATCAATTTCTCTCTTGTACATATCTACACCTCTACCTAATTTAATCTTTGTATTTTTTTCATCACAATTATATATAATACAACTTTTATATGCATTTTTCAAACAAAAAATCCAATTATTTAAAATTATATTAAAGTATCAATAATAAAGATTAATAAAAGCTCTAGATAAATTAATATACTTTATCTAGAGCTAATTATTCTTATTTAATATTTTTAATAACGTTATTTATTCTTTTAATATACATTTGTCTTATTTCTTCATATTGCAATAATGATTTTTTACAAATAGTTATTTCTATACCTTTTGATTTTATTTTTTCACTCCATGAATCACTATCATTTAATATATCATCAATTACATGCTTTCCTGGAATTATGAATAAAGACTTTAATATTAACTTTTTAGTGTCATCTTCTAGTATTTCTTCAATTGCTAAATCTAAGGTTTTTTTGCCTTCTAAAGTTGCTGAATAAACTTTTTTATTAGACTGTTTTCTTACAGCTTCTGTAATAATATCATATATTTTATTTGTATTTTTTTTAGATCCATGCCCAACTAACAATATGTCATTTTCATCTGAATCATCACAAATTATATTGGCTATTTCATTACTTTCTTTTATTAGTATTTCTTCTTCATTAGAAAATAACGTATTACAAAGCACTATTCTCTTCATAGAATATTTATATTCATAAACTACTTCTTCAATATGTTTTATATCATTAGTTCTCATTATGTGTAATGGCTGTATTATAACTTCCTCATAACCTTGATTAGCTAAGTTAAATAATATCTTACTAAAATGAGGAATAACATAATTATGCCTCTCTTTTAAAAGCTTAATTATTTTATTTGATGTAAAAGCCTTAAATACTGTATATTCTCCAGCAAAATATTCATTTAAATCATCTTCTAATAGTCCTATACTTTGTTTAATCCCCTCTAAATTTGCACTCCCAAACGCCACTAAAACTATTGCTTTACTCATAATCCCTCCCTATTTTTAGTGATAAATCACTATTTTACCCTTCTCATTATCATGCACTATGGTTGAAAGCTTTTAAATACTTCTAAGAATTTATCAATATGCTCTTCTGTATGAACAGCACATAAAAACATTGACTCAAATTGCGATTGTGGTATGTTAAATCCGTTATTTAGCATATGCAAGAAGTATTTTTTAAACATTTCTAAATCGCAACTTTTTGCATCATCATAGCTTCTTACTGGATTTCTATCAGTAAAGAATACTGTCATCATTCCACCAACTCTATTTACTGTTAAATTTATTCCTTTTTCTTTAGCGATTTCTTCAATTCCCTTTTGAAGTTTTTCACCTATTTTATTTATATGATCATATATTTCTTGATTTTCTTTAATTATATTAAGTGTTGATATTCCTGCAGCCATTACTACTGGATTACCTGACATAGTTCCTGCTTGATATACTCCACCTAGTGGTGATAATTTTTTCATTATCTCACGTCTTCCACCATATACCCCACATGGAAGTCCCCCACCAATTATTTTAGCATAAGTAATTAAATCAGGTTTTACATTAAATAAGCTTTGAGCTCCCTTATATGCAACTCTAAAACCACTCATAACCTCATCAAATATTAATAATGAACCATACTCATCACATAATACTCTTAGAGTTTCTATAAACTGATCTTCTGCTTTTACAACTCCCATATTACCAGCTACTGGTTCAATTATAACAGCTGCAATATCATCACCATAAGCTTCGAATAATCTTCTTACTTGCTCCATATCATTATAAACACCAACTAAAGTATTTTTTATACTATCATTAGGTATTCCTAAACATCCAGCTATTCCTTCAGTTAATACTCCTGATCCTGCCTCAACTAAGAAACCATCAAAATGTCCATGATAACATCCAGCAAATTTTATTATTTTATTTTTTCCTGTATATCCTCTAGCAAGCTTTATTGCACTCATTGTAGCTTCTGTACCTGAGTTAACAAATCTAACCATTTCAACGTTATCCATTTCCTCACATAAGAATCTACTCATTTGTAATTCTAATTCTGTTGGTGCCCCAAAAGCTATAGCACTTTCAGAAATCTCTTTAATAGCAGTTACAACTTCTTCATTACAATGCCCTAATAACATTGGTCCCCATGCTAAAACAAAATCTATATACTCATTTCCATCTTCATCTTTTATTATTACGCCTTTTCCTGACTTCATAACTGGGGGATCTATACCCATATCTCTATAAGCTCTTACTGGTGAATTAACTCCACCTGGCATGTATTTTTTAGATTCATCAAAAATTTCTTGATTAGACATATTACTCTTCCTCCTTAAGCCATCTTGCTGCTTCTAATGCATAATAAGTTATTATCATTTTAGCACCAGCTCTTTTCATTGATAGAAGCATTTCAAGAGCTACTAATTTTTCATTTATTAATCCTGCTTCTCCAGCATTTTTTACCATAGCGTATTCTCCACTAACATTATATACACATATAGGTGCATTTATTTTATCTCTAGCTTCTCTTACTATATCAAGATAAGACATTGCAGGCTTAACCATTATTATATCTGCACCTTCATTTAAATCAGCTTCTATTTCAGCCATTGCTTCCCTAGAGTTTGCTGGATCCATTTGATAGCCTTTTCTATCCCCAAAACTTGGTGCTGAACCTGCTGCTTCTCTAAATGGCCCATAAAATGCTGATGAATACTTAGCAGCATAACTCATTATAGGTAAATTTTCGTATCCATTTTCATCTAAAACATTTCTTATATATGATATTCTTCCATCCATCATATCTGAAGGAGCAACCATATCTGCCCCTGCCTTAGCATGTGATAAAGCTACTTCCCCTAAGTATACTAAAGTTTTATCATTATTTACATCGTGATTATTTAATATTCCACAATGTCCATGATCTGTATACTCACACATGCAGACATCAGTTATTATATATAATTCTGAACTTAATTCTTTTAACCTTCTTATTGCCCTTTGAACTATTCCATTTTCATTATAAGCTTCGCTTCCTACACAATCTTTATGTTCAGGAATTCCAAATAATATTACTGATTTAATTTTGGCTTCATTTAATTCATTAACTAATTCTTCCAATCTATCAACTGACCAATGATAATTTCCTTTTAAAGAACTAATTTCTCTTTTTATATCTTTACCTTCAACTACAAATACAGGATAAATAAAATCATCCACACTTAAAGAATTCTCTCTTACTAAGCTTCTTATTGCTGAATTTGCTCTTAATCTTCTACCTCTTCTAAACATTTTCTTCCTCCTTAAACTCAATTATTTCCTTAAGGAATCCTTCTTCAGAATGCTTTTTACAAATAAAGCATTCCATATTTCTTTCCTTTATAGATTTAGCTGTTTGTGGTCCTATAGCAATAAGCTTCTTTTCTCTTATAGCTTCTAAACCTAACATATCTATCATGTTAGTTACAGTACTTGGACTTGTAAATAATACATAATCAACCTCATCAAATACTCTTTTGTTTTTTAATGTTCCACATATAGTATCATAAGTGTGTACTCTATCTACTTCTAAGCCTAATTTGCTTATTTCATCAAATAAATAACTTCTGCTACTTGATGAACAAGGAATTAAAACTTTTTCTCCTTTAACTAAATGAGGAGCTAAAACTTTAAATAACCCTTCTCCAACAAATTCTCTCGCCATAACAAAAGGAACTATTCCTCTTTTAACTAATGCTTTTTTAGTAGCTTTTCCAATTACAGAAAATTTAGCTTTTAAATTTCTAATATCATAATTTTCTTCTATTAAATAATCAAAGAAATTATTTACTCCATTTACTGATGTTAAAAGAATATGATCATAATTAGAAAGTTTCTCTAAATAAGGTTTTAAATTTTCTTTAGTTGGTCTAATTTTTATTGAGTTTATTTCGGTTACTTCTGCACCTAAATCCTTTAAAGAACTTTTCAGACTAGAACTTTGTTCTCTTGATCTAGTTATACATATATTAGTTCCAAATAGTGGCTTCTTTTCATACCAAGATAATTTTTCATTTAACTCTACAACTTCACCAACAACAATTATACATGGTGATTTAAGTCCTGCTTCTCTTACCTTATCTGAAATATTTTCTAAATTTCCAATTACCTTTCTTTGTTTAGCTGAAGTTCCTCTCATTACTACTGCTGCTGGTGTTGCTTTTTCTTTTCCATTAGCAATTAAATTAGTTACTATTCTTTCTATATTTTCAAGTCCCATCATAAAAACAAGAGTTCCATTTTCTTTGGCTAAAGCTTCCCAATTTATTTTTTCACTTGCACTTGTCATTCCTGTTACAATATGAAAACTTTGTGCTATAGCCCTTTGAGTTATTGGAATACCAGCATAATTTAAAACAGATATTGGTGAAGTTACTCCTGGTATTACCTCAAAATTTAAATTTTCTTCAACAAGTGATAATACTTCTTCTCCACCTCTTCCAAAGACATAAGGGTCTCCCCCTTTTACTCTCCCAACTATATATCCTTCTTTAACTAATTTAACTAACATATTATTTATTTCTTCTTGTGTTTTATAGTGAGCTCCAGGTTCTTTTCCACAATAATACACTAAGCAATCTTCATTTAAATAATTTAAAATATTGTTAGAAACTAATCTATCATAAAGTACTGCTGTACACTTTTCTAATACTTTAACAGCCTTAACTGTTAATAATTCTTCATCACCTGGTCCAGTTCCTATTATATAAGCTTTTCCATTCATAATTAACGCCTACCTTCTTCATACTCCTTATGTACTTTTTCTTTAAGCTTTCAAAATTTTTTGAGCTAGTTTTTTACCTAATTCAACGTACTCTTCTTTATTTCCTAAAATATCTTTTTTTACTATTATACCATTAACTTCATAAGTTCCCACTATATATATATCACTTCCTTGAAGTCTTGCATACGCTCCAATTAAGCTATGACAACCACCATTTAATTCCCTCATAAAGCTTCTTTCAGCTTCTACAGCTATTCTTACATCTATATTATCCAAACTCTTAAAATAATTATTATATGCCCCATCTTTTAAACATTCTATTCCTAATGCTCCTTGAGATACAGCTGGCACAAATATATCTGGATTTAAGTAATCACTAATTATATCCTCCATGCCCAACCTTTTTAATCCTGCAGCAGCTAATATAATTCCATCCATACCCTCATTTTTCATTTTTTCAAGTCTTGTACCAACATTTCCTCTAATAGGTACAATATTTACATCTTCTCTTAAAGCTTTTAACTGAGCAGCTCTTCTTATACTACTAGTTCCTATTATTGCTCCCTTTCTTAATTCACTTAATGTTTCACCATTCTGACAGACAAGTACATCCCTTACATCTTCTCTCTCTGGCATTGCTATTAATTCGAATTCTTCTCCCATTTCATATGGAACGTCTTTCATTGAATGTACTGCAGCGTGTGCTCTACCATCTAGTAAAGCTATTTCTATATCCTTCGTAAATAAACCTTTACCACCTATTTTATCTAGTGTTACATCTAATCTCTTGTCCCCCTCAGTTACTACTAATAACTTTTTACTATCCATATTAACCTTATCTTTTAATAGCTTCATAACTGTTTCAGTTTGAGTTTGGGCTAATAAACTTTTTCTAGTTGCTAAAACTAATTCCATATATTACTCTTCCTTTCTTAAGGATTTTATCTTCCTAACTAAATCTTCATTATAAAATAATTTAAACACTTCAAAAATTTTATTTTTATCATAAAAAAATTTACAATCACTAGAATTTATAAATTTTAATAAATCATCTTTAATTTCTTTATCTAAAAATAAACAATTCCTTATTTCTCCTGTTAGCCTTATATATTCATCAAATTCTTGCAAAGATTCAGTAATAGTCTCTGCAACCATTACCGATCCTCTTGGATTTCCTACTTTAGTATTAACTGCCACAGTGATAAATTTACTTTCTCTTGTAACAGGTATTACTCCCATTCCCTCCTTAAATTTTGATGAATTTATATAAATTTTACATAATCTTTCACAATCATCTTTTATTTCATTAATTATACTCTCATTATCAATAGCAATTATTATCAAATGCTTATCTAATATAAAGTTCTTATTATAATTTCCCTTTATTAGCTTTACTTTATCCCCATTAAATTTATAAAAATCATCTAAAAAATCTAATGCTAAAACCTCTATTTTGCTACCTTTATTATAAAAGTTTCTTACTTTTATTAATGCACCTCGCCCTGCCCCTATTACTCCAATTTTAAGCTTTTCTCCAAAAAGTGTTATAGGTGCATAACTTAATTCTCCATGAAGATTTGCTTTAGAATCTTCAAACATTCTTCTTCACGTCCTTTTAGCTTTTCTTCTTTTAATAATTTTATAGCCCTATTTATATAATAGTCTGAGGTACTTTTTATTAAAGTTGTAGCTAAATCAACATCCCTCTTATCTTTACATTTATGTTCAAAAGATTTAACTCTACCTTCCACAACAGTATTACCTTTAGTTTTCATTTCATGTATATAATATGTAACTTCTCTAATATTTAGCCAATTTTTGTATTCATTTAAATATTCATCAACTAAAAACTTATACTCATTCATTTTTTCATTTCTTAACTTCTTATTGTTATCATCTAACTTACTTATAGTATCTATATCTAATAAAGTTACTCTTTTATTTTCAGATAAACTTTCATCAATATCTCTAGGTAATGCCAAATCAATTAATATAATTTCTTTCCCTTGACTGTTTATATAGTCACCTTTTATAACAATATGTGGAGCTGCTGTACAACTTATAACTGCATCTACATCATTAATAACTTCTTTATATTCATTAAAATCTAAGACTTCAACTCTTTCATCCTTTAAATCTGATGCCTTTGACTTATTTCTTACAACAATAAATACTTTGTTAAACTTATTACCTAATGCATATTTAACTACTAAATTACCTATCGTTCCATATCCTAATACCATAACACTCCTTGCACCAAACTCTTCAACTTTATTTACTGCAATTGATGATGCTGATACTGGTATTTCATATAATTTACTTTCTGTTCTAAACTTCTTACCACAACTTATTGCTTCTTCAAATAACCTTAAAAGTTTTGTATGTATAGCCTTATGCTCTAAACTCAATTCATATGCTAATTTAACTTGACCTAATATTTGATCTTCGCCTAATATCTTAGAATGAAAACCACAAACTACTTCTAATAAATGCTTAGCTACATCTGCTCCTTGAAGATAAAAAGTATACTCTAAAAGTGAAATATCCCAATCTAATATTTCGAATATCTTTCTTATTTCATCTTCACTTCCTAAGCAACCCGAAAGATAAATTTCTGTTCTATTACATGTACTTATTATTACTACTTCTTCATATACTTTATTTAATTCTTTTATTGCCTTTGATTGCCTACTTAATGTAATAGCTAGCCTTTCTCTTGTTTTTATATCAACATTTTTTCTTATGCCTATAAGACCTAACACTTAATCACCACATTTCTAAGATATTATTTTTATAATATCCTGATTATCTTAACAAAAAAATTAAGAAAGCATCCCTCCTTAACTTTTTTATTATAATACTAAATACAGTTTTAATCATTATTTTTACATTATTAAAATTTTTAATGATTGATATAATATTTTTAAATTTATATATAATTTTAGCACTTTAATATTAGTGACTTTTTCTTTTTTCTACATTTTATTTCATCTTTTTAACATTTGCAAATATATTTTTGTATATATATTTAATTATACTATTTATTATTTTATAATTTATGTTATTTAATTT
>SKEA01001568.1_pt1 | contig 15762 bp, 9 predicted proteins | sample 4826601 | NCBI WGS metagenome assembly SKEA01 (sample SAMN11008821, study PRJNA524170) | human gut metagenome | biome: Human fecal sample; material: Feces; isolation source: fecal sample from pouch patient p13, p53 | host: Homo sapiens | place: Israel: Tel-Aviv | collected 2016-07-06 | reverse complement strand
TTCATAGAGCATATTGATATTTACGGGAAAACATCATATAATGGGTATTGGCAAATCTCACAGCAAGATAATATTTTGTGTTGCTGTGAGATTTTTATGCGACTAAAACACAAGATGTTGTATAAAGTATCATTGCATCATACAAAATTATGTGTTACAATGGCAATGCATAATTTTTAAAAATTTATAATTGGAGTGTTGGTATGAAGATCATTAAAAGAAGTGGAATGGAAGTTGAATTTGATCGAAGTAAGATCATTGCAGCGGTTAAGCGTGCAAATAACAGCGTCGTAGAAGCAGAAAAAGTAAGTGACGAACAGGTAGAGAAGATTGCAGAGAATGTAGAAACTATCTGTGACGGAATGAATCGTGCTCTTAATGTAGAGGAGATTCAGGATTTAGTTGAGAATCAGATCATGAACCAGAAGGCATTCCGTCTGGCAAGTAATTATATTACTTACCGTTATAAAAGAGCGTTGGTTAGAAAGTCTAACTCTACAGATAAACAGATATTAAGTCTGTTAGAGTGCAATAACGAAGAAGTGATTCAGGAGAATTCCAATAAGAATCCAACAGTGAACAGCGTACAGAGAGATTACATGGCAGGTGAGGTAAGTAAGGATATCACAAGACGTTTCCTTCTTCCGCCAGAAATCGTTGAGGCACATGAGAGTGGAGTGATTCATTTCCATGATTCTGATTATTTTGCACAGCACATGCATAACTGCTGTCTGGTGAATCTGGAAGATATGCTTCAAAACGGAACAGTGATCAGTGACGTTATGATTGAGAAGCCAAAGAGCTTTTCTACAGCATGTAATATTGCAACACAGGCAGTTGCCCAGATTGCAAGTTCTCAGTATGGCGGACAGAGTATTACGCTTTCCCATCTAGTTCCTTTTGTACAGATCAGTCGTGAAAAATATCGTCGAGATGTTCGCGCTGAGTTTGAAGCAGAAGGTCTGGAAATGAATGAGCAGAAGATAAATGAAATCGCAGAAATGCGTGTAAGAAAAGAAGTAAAACAGGGTGTTCAGGTTATTCAGTATCAGGTAATCACTTTAATGACAACAAATGGACAGGCTCCATTTGTTACGGTATTTATGTATCTGGATGAGGTAGAAGAAGGTCCGGCAAGAGATGACCTTGCTATGATCATCGAAGAGATGCTCAACCAGCGTATTCTTGGTGTTAAGAATGAAAAAGGTGTATATATTACACCAGCGTTCCCTAAGTTAATTTACGTTCTTGAGGAAGATAACATTCATGAAGGAAGTAAATACTGGTATCTTACAAAGTTGGCTGCCCAGTGTACAGCAAAACGTATGGTTCCGGATTATATTTCAGAGAAAATCATGAAGAAGTTAAAAGATGGAAACTGTTACCCATGTATGGGCTGCCGTTCTTTCTTAACTGTATATCATGATGAGAATGATAAACCGAAGTTTTACGGAAGATTTAATCAGGGCGTAGTAACCATCAACTTAGTAGATGTAGCTTGTTCTTCCGGTAAGGATATGGAGAAGTTCTGGGAGATATTTGATGAGCGTCTTGAATTATGTCATGAGGCACTTATGTATCGCCATAACCGTTTAAAAGGAACACCATCTGACGTAGCTCCGATTCTCTGGCAGAATGGTGCATTAGCACGACTTAAAAAAGGTGAGACAATTGATAAACTCCTGTATAATGGATATTCTACTATTTCTCTTGGCTACGCAGGACTTTGCGAATGTACAAGATATATGACAGGAAAGAGTCATACAGATCCGGAAGCAAAGCCATTTGCACTTGAAGTAATGAAGCATATGAACGAAGCCTGTGCGAAGTGGAGAGAAGAGAGTCATATTGATTTCAGTCTTTACGGAACGCCACTTGAATCTACAACGTATAAGTTTTCCAGATGCCTTCAGGAACGTTTTGGTATTATTCCGGGAGTAACCGATAAGAATTATATTACAAACAGTTATCATATTCACGTAACAGAGGAAATCGATGCATTTGATAAATTAAGCTTTGAAGCACAGTTCCAGGAACTTTCTCCAGGAGGAGCGATCAGTTATGTAGAAGTTCCAAATATGCAGAATAACATTGATGCGGTATTAGCAGTTATGAAACATATTTATGACAACATTATGTATGCAGAGCTTAATACAAAGAGTGATTACTGCCAGTGCTGCGGTTATGAGGGAGAAATACAGATCATAAGCGATGAACATGGCAAGCTGATCTGGGAGTGTCCAAACTGCGGTAACCAGGATCAGGCAAAGATGAATGTAGCAAGAAGAACCTGTGGATATATCGGAACACAGTTCTGGAATCAGGGAAGAACACAGGAAATTAAAGAAAGAGTAATGCATTTGTAGACAAAACCGAAAGAGCGCCCATATCAAAGAGGGCGCTTTTTCCATTTCTTTATTTTTGACAGAGAGAAGATGAGAAGAGATGTTGATTATCTATCCATTTTCGCCCTAAAATATATAAAATAACGGATTGTAAATAGAGTGTGGATATTGTAAAATATAACTATTAACTAAACACATTTTAGAACAGACACTCTGTTTAATTTTTTGGAAGAGGTGATATATTATGTATTATGGTGAGATCAAGAAGTGTGATATTGCGAATGGACCCGGTGTCAGAGTGTCCCTTTTTGTAAGCGGATGTACGCATCATTGTAAAGGATGTTTTAACGAGGAAACATGGAGTTTTGAATTTGGACAGCCTTTTACAGCAGAAACAGAAGAGCAGATTTTAAAATTATTAGAGCCTTCGTATATATCAGGTCTTACAGTATTAGGCGGTGAGCCTATGGAATATATGAATCAGGAAGCCCTCCTTCCATTTCTTGAAAAAGTAAAAGAACGTTTTCCGGAAAAGACAATCTGGTGCTTTACAGGATATGTTTTTGAAAAGGATATTTTAAATAGAATGCTTCCAAAGTGGAAGTATACAAAAAAGATGTTAGAACAGATTGACTACCTCGTAGACGGACCATTTGTAGAAGCAAAGAAGGATATTACACTCAGATTTCGTGGTTCTTCTAATCAGCGAATAATAGATGTAAAAAAGAGCCTTGAAACAGGTGAAGTTGTTCTATGGGAAGAACAGTAGAGCACATTAAGATAGTAGAAGAGGATTTAAGAAGGTTCCATCGCAGTAACGGTCTTAACGACCGTAACTGCCGACGGAACCTTCCTTTTTGGCTGTATCAAATTTATAAATTAAATTTATCCATGTTTATGTCTGGAAACTTTTTTTGGTACAGGGTCTTTTGTTGTGAGAAACTGCACAGCTATTCCTAAAATGCAGAGCGCAAGTGTTAACGTTGCACTTGAGTTTGTGGAAGAAAACTTTGTAATTCCCATATATTCTGCAACACCGGGAAGAAGCCCGGCAGCGGAAGAACCGCATACGATTGCGGAAGTAAGGATAATAACCGGACGCATATATTTTACAGCAAGTACGCCAACAATAAGCTCGGCAATTATGTTAATAAAGAACTGGATATCTCCTTCAAATGAAAATAATGTACCCGCAGCACTAAATGCAAAGGTAAAACATAGGATGAAAATTCCTATCCGGTAAATCCACAGGGCAAGAGCTGCAATGACCGCACCGCCAAGAATAATGCAGAGAACGGATGCAAAACCTTCGACATGAAGAAGTTGGGAGGCAGCTATCTGACCGATAAAGAGTCCGATGATGAAACCGGTAATACTCATAAAAACTTTGGACAGTTTATAACCAAAGAAACATCCAAGAAGAGCAAAGACAAGAGCAATTACAGAGCCAACAATCTTATAGGTGGTATCGGCTTCGGTTATGAGTCCGAGAAAACCATTATTAATAAAACTGTTCAGGCTGTCGCTGCTTCCGGAATTCAATGGAAGAGTGCCCATCAGGGAACTGTAGTCAATATTTAACAGGGACAACATAAAAATACCTTCTTTCGTATTGGATTAAAAAAATTAGATAGTTTTTCATTTTTTATTAATGATGTTATTTTAAATTCTATGTGTACTGATTTTTAGCTTAACATAATAAAGTATATTCTGCAATTTATTTCAGATAGAGTATTTTATAGATTTTTACGTGAAAAGATGATATGATAATACGAGTTGATTTGTAACTGTTTAAAGTTACATTTTAAAGTTACATTGTATAGATTGGGAAAGAGAGGAATTAGAGATGTCAAAGATTAGAACAAGATTTGCACCAAGTCCTACAGGAAGAATGCATGTCGGAAATCTTCGTACTGCTTTATATACGTATTTGATCGCAAAGCATGAAGGTGGAGATTTCGTCTTAAGAATAGAAGATACAGACCAGGGACGTTATTGTGAGGAAGCACTGGGTATTATTTACCGTACTTTAGAGGCAACAGGTTTAAAGCATGACGAAGGTCCGGATAAAGATGGCGGATTTGGCCCTTATGTTCAGAGTGAACGAGTGGCATCCGGTCTTTATATGGATTATGCAAAGAAACTTATCGAAAAAGGCGAGGCATATTACTGTTTCTGTGATCAGGAAAGATTAGATTCTTTAAAACAGAACGTAGGTGGAAAGGAAATCAGCGTATACGATAAACACTGCCTGCATCTTTCTAAAGAAGAAGTGGAAGCCAATCTGGCAGCAGGCAAGCCATTTGTCATTCGTGCGAATATGCCGAATGAGGGCGAGACTACATTCCATGATGAGATTTACGGAGATATCACACAGCCGAATGAAGAGCTTGACGATATGATCCTTATCAAATCTGACGGATATCCAACATATAACTTTGCCAATGTAGTAGATGATCATCTGATGCAGATCACACATGTTGTAAGAGGAAATGAATACCTTTCTTCTGCACCAAAATACACACATCTTTACAAGGCATTTGGATGGGAAGAACCAAAGTATATCCATTGTCCGTTAATTACAAATGAAGAACATCAGAAGCTTTCTAAGCGTTCAGGACATTCTTCTTATGAGGATTTAATCGAGCAGGGATTTGTTCCGGAAGCAGTCGTAAACTTTGTAGCCCTTCTTGGATGGAGTTCACCGGACAACAGAGAAATCTTCTCTTTAGAAGAGTTAGTAGAAGCATTTGACTATAAACACATCAGTAAGTCCCCGGCCGTATTTGATATGGTTAAGCTTAAATGGATGAACGGAGAATATTTAAAAGCAATGGACTTTGATACTTTCTACGAAATGGCAGAACCTTACATCAAGGAAGTCATCAAGAAAGATATGGATTTAAAGAAGATTGCAGCACTTGTTAAAACAAGAATTGAAGTATTCCCTGAAATCAGAGAGATGATCGACTTCTTTGAAGAAGTTCCGGAATACGATGTAGATATGTACACGAACAAGAAAAATAAAACAAATGCAGAAAAGTCTTTACCAGTATTACAGGAATTACTTCCAGTAATCGAAGCACAGGAAGACTTTACAAATGATGCATTATATCAGATGCTTCGTGGATTTGCAGATGAAAATGGTTACAAGCCAGGCTTTGTTATGTGGCCAGTGCGTACCGCTGTTTCCGGAAAGCGTATGACTCCAGGTGGAGCAACCGAAATTATGGAAATCATCGGAAAAGAAGAAACAGTAAGCAGAATGAAAGCAGCAATTGAGAAATTATCTAAATAATAATTGCTGGGGATACAGACGCCGCTTTATGTAGAAGATATTGAGCTGAATTGTATGGAGTCTTCTAAAGAAAAAAGAATGGTTATAAGTTAGATTTTGTTCCGTTGCACTAAACATTCCATTCTGCCCAGAAAAACAGGAACTTGGGAAAAACGAGTCCCAAGTTCCTATGGTCAGAATTCTATAGTGCAAAGTCACAAAATGCAATACTTATAACCATTCTTTTTTCTTTACCATAGTTTTCTTACAATTCAGCAGGAAATTTTGTTTCAGCGGCTGTCTGTTCTTAATAAGGAATTAGTATTTTAGTCTGAGGGAAAAAGAGGGGATTGTCCAGAAGTCTATGGTTTTCACTAGAAGAAAAATCTCCAAAGGAGAATATTTTCCCACTGGATTTGTAGTCAATCTTCTAAAGCAAAAGGAATTGTAAGGACATTATTATAGGGAAAGAAATCGGATTAATCGGAAGGCTTTGACCTCCACTGCTATTTTCTTATGCGGAACAGTTCTTTGATTAAAAATCATAGCTTTCTGGACAATCCCCCATTCTCACCAACTGTGGATTTGGAATAGTCAGAAAAAAGAAATCTACAAATTAGAACTTCTTCCCTGTTATGATGAAAGATTTATAATTTTTAACAAGGTTATTAATGTTATCTGTAGTAAGTTCAAAGGTATCAAATGACCAGATCTGTTTTAAAGGATACTTTTTCTCTATTTTCTTCATTTCTGCATTGTATTTTTGCTTTGATACTTTTTTTCCATTAATTTTGAAAAGAGCTGTTGGGTTTGCAATTTCTTCAAATTTTTTTAGCTTTGTTTTTTTACCATTTTTCTTAAAGCGATAAAATGTTGCGACAGCTCCATAGCCGTTAATCCATCCAGAATTACATACGACAGATTTTTTTCGAGAATAAACAAGTCTTCCAAAATCACTTCCGGCATATTTTAATTTTTTCAGTTTGCCACCAGTATAGACATAGACATCACTGGTAGCAATATGTACAGTCTCTTTTGGTGTGATAAGAAGTTCCGGTATAGAATCTTTGTCGAGATAAATTAAGGCAAATTTATTGTATCGGGAGTCAAGGCGGGTAAGTTTTTTCTGATAGGCAGTTAGTGCCTTTGTTCGTTTCGATGCGGCATTTACATTAGCTGCGGGTGCAAATAATGTAAAGAGCATACATAGGGTTAATATGGCAACAAGAATGCGTTGTTTGGATGTTTTGATTTTTTCCATAGTGTGATTCCTTTCTTGAGTTTGACTTTACAATAGGTGGCATCAAGTTAGGGACAAAATGTTTTTGACCCTAACATCATTATATATTATAAGAAGAAAATAGAACAGAATATATTACAAGATTTACATTAAAAATTATGATTTTTAACATTGACTTTTCTCGATAAGTATGTAAAGATATAAACATAAAATAAATCTGCCAACGCAGAATTTCCGGTTACTGACGGATATGTGAAGAGACACAGTGTAGCCGGAGGGATGGAGACATCTTGTTATTAGCCGACCGTCTGGGCAGCTTCTTTTGAAGTTGCCCTTTTTGTTTTTACCCCAACAATTTATCTCAGTCGAGAAGATTCCCACCTCCTTCAGGCGGCTCGACTTGAATTAAAGACATAGTAAATAGGGCAAGGGTATAAAGCAGAAGAGAAAGTGTGTAAAGTATTTATATGCGTTAAATGAAAGGAAGAAGGATATGAAAACAGATATTCAGATTGCACAGGAAGCAACAATGCTTCCAATTAAAGATGTAGCAGCAAATTATGGGATTACAGAAGATGATTTAGAATTATACGGAAAGTATAAGGCTAAGTTTTCTGATGAGTTTATGAACAGTCTTGATGAGAAACCAGATGGTAAACTTGTATTAATGACAGCGATCAATCCAACTCCTGCCGGAGAGGGAAAGACAACAACAAGTATCGGTCTTGCACAGGCATTAGAGAAGTTAGGAAAGAAGTCTGTTCTTGCACTTCGTGAGCCTTCTCTTGGACCATGTTTCGGAATAAAAGGCGGAGCTGCCGGAGGCGGATATTCCCAGGTAGTTCCTATGGAAGATTTAAATCTTCATTTTACAGGTGATTTCCATGCAATCACATCTGCAAATAACTTATTAGCGGCACTTCTGGATAATCATATTCAGCAGGGAAATGAGCTTCGTATCGATACAAGACAGGTAATCTGGAAACGTTGTATGGATATGAATGACCGTTCTCTTCGTAATATTGTCATTGGTCTTGGAAGAAAAGTAGACGGTTATGTAAGAGAAGATCATTTCGTCATTACAGTAGCAACAGAAATTATGGCGATTCTCTGTCTCGCAGAAGATATTAAAGACTTAAAAGAACGTTTATCAAAGATTATTGTAGCATATGACGTAGATGGTAATCCTGTAACGGCAGGACAGCTTAATGCGGTTGGTTCTATGGCAGCATTATTAAAAGATGCGATTAAACCAAATATGGTACAGACATTAGAGCATACAGGTGCAATCGTTCATGGAGGACCATTTGCTAATATTGCACATGGATGTAACAGTGTACGAGCTACAAAAATGGCGTTAAAGCTTTCTGATATCGCTATTACAGAGGCTGGATTCGGTGCAGATCTTGGTGCAGAGAAGTTCATGGATATTAAGTGCCGTATGGCAGGCTTAAAGCCAGATGCAGTTGTATTAGTAGCAACAGTTCGTGCTTTAAAATATAATGGTGGTGTTCCAAAAACAGATCTTGCAGAAGAAAATATGGATGCGTTGAAAAAAGGTATCTGTAATCTTGAAAAACATATCGAAAATCTTCAGAAATTTGGTGTGCCTATCGTTGTAACCTTAAATGCATTTGTTACAGATACAGAAGCAGAACACGACTTTATCCGTCAGTTCTGTGAAGAAAGAGGATGTGAATTCGCTCTGTCTGAAGTATGGGCAAAAGGTGGCGAAGGTGGAATTGAACTCGCTAAGAAAGTATTGAAAACATTAGAAGAAAAAGAAAGTAATTTCAAAGTACTTTATCCAGATAATGCACCTTTAAAAGAAAAAGTAGAAACCATCGCAAAAGAGATTTACGGTGCAGATGGAGTGACATATGAGCCAGCAGCAGAAAAAATGCTTGCGAAACTTACAGATTTAGGATTCGGTGATCTGCCAGTATGTATGGCAAAAACACAGTATTCTCTTTCTGATGATCAGACAAAATTAGGACGTCCGGAAGGTTTCAACATTCATGTACGTGATGCTTTCGTAAATGCCGGAGCAGGTTTTGTTGTAATCCTTACCGGAGCAATCATGACAATGCCGGGATTACCAAAGAAACCAGCAGCATTTGGCATTGATGTAGATGATAATGGAAAGATTACAGGATTATTCTAAATCCTGATTTGTAGATTTAATGTAGACGAAAAAAGAAAAAATGATATATCCCATTTGCTCTGTAGTCGCTGTATTTAAGATGCTCATTCGCATCTTAAACACGCTCCGAAGCCGCATCTGGGATATATCATTTTTTCTTTTTTCTGGCTATCTAAATCTACAGTTGGGCAATGTGGAATGTACCAGAAGGACATGACTTTCCGGGAAATTAAAGTCTAAAGGATTGACGCATTTCTTCTGGAGTTTTTCATTTGAATAGAAATTGTATACTTCTGGACAATCTCTTTTCCTTAGAAACCTGAATGCAATTCAGCAGAAAGATACTTTCTTCTGAATTGTATTCAGTCTTCTAAAGAAAAAAGAATGGTTATAAGTTAGATTTTGTTCCAGCGACTGTCTAAATCTCATTCTACAGATTAGTCAAAAAACAGAGGTATTGTGATAAGTAAATACAAAATATAAAGTGAATAGTCAAAAAATATTTAAAATTTATATTATTTTGTAGAAAAAAACACCTTATATGATATAATATAATTAAAAATTGAAAGGGGGAAGGTGTTTTGTGGAAAAAATCAAACAAAACACTAATTGTCGCCGTTGGGCAAGCCTGTGGCTTGTTATGGCGATGGCTGTTATGACAGCAATATTTTTAAGAGGGGGAGTAGTTGTACAGGCTGAAGAGAGCGATGAGGCAATATGTGTTAATACATCATATGTTGTTAATGGTATTGAATATGATAATGAGTATGATATACCAGATCTTTCAGTAGATGATGAAGTTACATTTAAGGTATCAGCAACAGGTGGAGTAGGTGATATTCGTTATGAATGGTATTATCAGGCGGAAGACAATAAAGATGAGTTACTAAAGAACGAAACACAGAATACCTTAACTGTCTCTAAAACTAAAAAAATTACTGAAATTTATTATTGCAAGGTAATAGATGAGGAAGGAAAGTCAGATATAAAATGGTTTCACATTCCTTCGGTAAAGACATTAACAGTAACAGGATATATTAATGATGAGTATGAGGAGAATAATACTATAGAAGCTGAGAAAAATGCTTCTATCAAACTTAGAATTGATGCGGAGACCACTGAAGAATCTGATCTGACATATACATGGTATTATTATAATCCTTATGAAAGCACAAAACAGCTTTCTGACAAGGACAACAAAACGGAAATTACAGTAGAAAAACAACCAACGAACGAAGAATATTATTGTGTAATAAGTGATGGTGTTAATAGTAAGGAATATCATTTTTATTTAAACTTAAAAAATACAGTTACTATTAATAATACTTCTTATATTATAAAAGGTAAGGAGTATGATGAAGAAGATTTACCGGAACTTTCAGAAAATGATGAGATTACTCTTGGTGTACAGGCTGAAAGTTCGGTAGGGAAGATAACTTATCAGTGGTATCGCTGGGAAAAAAATAATAATATAGAATGGGAAGGAGACTGGGGAAATTATAATCCTATAGATGGTGAAACAAATTCTACATTAACAGTTAAGAAAGAAGATTTAAGGAGTGAGAGTTATTGTTGTAGGATAAGCGATGAAGAAAATAGTAATACTGCTTATTTTACTGTTCCAGCAATAAAAACCTTAACAATAAAGCAATATGTTAAAAAGCAGGATGCTGATGAAAAAGAAAGTTCACAAATCACTGCTAAGAAGGGAACGTCTGTTACGTTAAGGGTGGATGCTACGAGTAAGGCAGGAAATGACAAGATTACATATCAATGGTATGATCTTTCATCATATGAAGCGATAGAGGGAGCGACGGAAGCGACTTACACAGTAGAAAAATCAGATAAAGAATATGAAAATTATTATTGTTCTGTAAATGATACAGTGAATAATACACAGTGCTATTTCTATTTGGGATTGGAAAACACAATTAAAAATACAAAGAAGTATATTAACGATAAAGAATATGATGGATGGGAAGTTGAGGTAAAAGAGGGCAAAAAATGCAGATTAAGTGTAAAAACAATCAGTACATATGAGAATGCTACATATACTTATAAATGGTATCGATATAAAAATAGAGATGAGAAAGAAATGTTAGGAACTAATTCTGAAATTTCTGTTACAAAAACAAAAGCAAAAAATGATACATATTATGTTGAAATTACTAATGATGAAGGATCTAGAGTAACAGTTGACTTTTCACTAGGTCGTAAGATGAATATAAGTATTTTATCTTATATTAATGGAAAATATAATAATGCTGGTTGTGAATATGAAATTGGAAACGGACAAACAGCAGAATTATCCGTTGATGTAAAGTCTGAATCAGAAGATATTACATATGACTGGCAAAAATATGATACAGATGAGTATTGCTATGTATCAACAGGAAAAACAGAAAATACTTATATTACAGAGCCAATTACTTCTGAAGGTAGATATATGTGTATTATTACATGTGATGGCTATGAGACGGAGGAAGAATTTGTTCTTAAAGCTAAAGAGGAAGAAAAACCTGATGATGGTTTAGCTTTATCGCAGTATATTATTATAAATGGCAGGAAGGAAGAAAAAAACTCAGCAATAGTAGATAGAGATACTAAAGTTATTTTTGGAATAGAAATTACAAATCTTCCAGAAACAATAAATGAATCAGATATAAGCTATGAATGGTATGAAGCAACGGATGAGGATCGTGGAGATGAAGTTCTTTCAGAAGAAAAGGAATGTGAAGTTTCTGTGAAATCATATCAAGGATATGTATGTACAATTAGCGTAAACGGAGAATATAGAGAAAGTAGATACTTTTACGTAAAAATGAATCCGGATATTATAACAGAAATATCTCTTGATGGTAAATTGATAGATGATAGTATAGAAGTTGATTCTTTTGAAGAACTGTATGGTAAGAAATTGTCTGTAAAGGCTAGTAACAAACTTAATGGAAATGATAAGTTTTCATATCAATGGTATCAAGAAGGAGAAGAACAGAATAAAGTATTATCTAATACAAATGAAGTTATATTGACGAAAGATATATTATCAGGGACGGAAGTTGAATTGTATTGCAAGGTTACAAACGAAAAAAATATTTCAAGTAATGAATATATATATCTGACAGTACATGATTATGTAAGTGATGCAAAGACTTATATTAATGATGAAGAAACAGATAAAGGACAATTTGCATCAGGAGAAAAGGCAACCCTCAAGGTAAAAATTCCAGATAAAGTTAGTAACAAAATGACTTATGAATGGTATGATGAAGATGGTAATAAAATGAAATGCCAGAAGTCAGAGTATACTATTACAAAAAATAATGAAGAAGAAGTTTATATATGTGTAGTGACCGATCAGAATGAAAGATTAAGGGAATATGAATTTACGTTATATCCAGAGACAGGTTTCGTACCACGAGGCTATATTAATGGTAAGGCAGGTAATACTTCCACTGTAGAAGCTAATTCTACAATAAAATTAGAAGTAAAAGTAAAATCAGAAGAAGGAGTGACTTATCAATGGTATTCAGCTAGTGGTGATTTCGTGGAAGATAAATTGGAGGGAGAAACAACCCCAGTTCTTTCGGTTGCGATAGCAAAAGAAAGTGAGGAATATCAGTGTCTAGTAACAAAAGGAAATGAAAGAAAATGGGTTTATTTTGAACTGGAGGTATGTGATCATACTGACATAGAAGTTCTCCCAGCAGTTCCAGCCACCTGCGAAAAAGACGGACTTACAGAAGGCAAACGTTGTAGAGAATGTGGAGAAACTATTGTAGAACAGGAAGTAGTCAAAGCAACAGGTCATAAATGGGATAACGGAACTGTTACAAAACCAGCTACGGCAACGGAAACAGGTGTAAAGACATTTACATGTACTGTATGTAAGAAGACGAAAACAGAAGTAATTCAAAAGCTTACAACAAATAATACTGTAAACAACGATACAACAAAGAAACCAGAAACAATAGAGACATCCTTAAAGACAGGAACCAAAGTAACAGATAAGAAGAGTAAAGCTGTTTATAAAGTAACAGGTAACAACACTGTGCAATATACAAAAGCTTCTGGTAAAAAAGTGCGGAAAGCTAAGAAGGTTGCTATTCCTGCTGCAGTTACAGTAAATGGAGTGAGATACCAGGTTACGGCAATCGCACCAAATGCGTTTAAGAATAATAAGAATCTTAAGACAATTATTATTCCGGCAACTGTAAGGAGTATCGGCAAACAGGCATTTGCAGGCTGTAAGAATCTTAAGTCGATTATAATAAGGACTCCTTATCTTACGAAGAAGTCTGTAGGTGCAAAGGCATTTAAGGGTATTTCTTCAAAAGCAGTCATTAAAGTACCTAAGAAGCAGCTTAAAGCTTATAAGAAGTTACTGAAAACAAAAGGCGTAGCTAAGAACGTGAAAATTAAATAAAGTTTTTGTTTTCTATTCTGTGGTGACAGACGCCGCTGAAGAGAGATTACTTAACTGAATTGCATTGAGGTTTCTAAAGAAAAGAGAATTTTTATAAGTTTGATTTTGTTCCGTTGCGCTAAACGCTTCATTTTGCCTCAAAAAACGAAAACTCCGGAAAACCGAGTCCGAAGTTTTCAGAGTCAAAATTTCACAGCGCAAAGTCACAAAATGCAATACTTATAAAAATTCTCTTTTCTTTACCATAGTTTCCTTACAATTCAGCAGGAAGTTCTATTATAGCAGCTGTCTGATCTCGCCCCACAACTCAGTTAAAAAACAAGGGAAGTGTCCAGAAATATACAATCTCTATTCAAATGAAAAAATTTGGAAGAAATGCGTCAATCCTTTAAGCTTTGATTTACCGGAAAGCCATAACCTTCTGGAGAATTCCCACTCTTACCAACTGTGGATTTAGATAGTCAGAAAAAAGAAAAATACTATATCCCAGATGCGGCTTGGGAGCGTGTTTAAGATGCGGATGAGCATCTTAAGCACAGCGACTACAGAGCAGATGGGATATAGTATTTTTTCTTTTTTCGTCTACACAAAATCTACAACTCAGCATCTGCTTCCTCGTTTCACAGAGTCTTTGCCATATTTTTTCTGAATAGAGTCGAGTGCGGCATCTAATTTTGCCATTTTTTCACGACTTTTTTGTCTGGAAGCAGTCTCGGTAAAGAGCTGAATCTGTTCGATTTTATCAGTGGTCAGCTTTCCTCCGCGAACTCCGAGAAGACGGATAGGTGTTCCGTCCCATAATTCCTGAAAAAGTTTTATACTGATTTGGTAGAAATCATCAGTAGTGTTTGTGGAGTAGTCAAGGGCGGTCTGGTGAGATTTTCGACGGAAGTTTTTGTCTTTTAGCTCTACTTCGATAACCTGAGCATAAACGTGATCTGCTCTAAGGCGTTTGGTAACCGTTTCGCAAAGTTCTAAAAGAACAGGTCTGGCTTCAGAAAAAGAAGTCAGATCTTTGCTTAGAGTCATAGAGTTTCCATAGCCTTTTGGTGCATCGGGAGTTTCTTTTACAGGAGAATCGTCGCGGCCATTTGCATAGTTCCATAAAGTGATGCCTTGAGAATTTAAATGTGCTTGAAGAAAATTCGGATCACTTCCTGCAAGGTCACCGATTGTATAAATGCCAAGTTGGTTTAATTTTTGTGCGGCAGCTCTTCCTGTGAAGAAAAGAGTGCGAACGGGCAGATGCCACATTTTTTCTGCTATCTCCTGTGGAAACAATGTGTGGATTTTATCGGGTTTTTCAAAATCAGATGCCATTTTTGCCAGAAGCTTGTTTGTCGAAATTCCCACATTCACGGTAAACCCAAACTTTTCATAAACCCGGGCTTTGATTTCATACGCAGCCTCCACCGGCGAAGAAAAACGCTGTGCGATTCCGGTATAATCCATATAGCACTCGTCCACACTGACCTGCTCGATTTCCGGTGTATAGGTTTTCAGGAAATCCATCAGTCTCCGGCTATACTCCCTGTACATCCTGTGATTTGGCGGATCCATGTGAAGATTCGGACACTTACGGAACGCATTTACCACCGGCTCTCCCGTCCGGATGCCGAATTTCTTTGCCGAAGGAGATTTCGCCAATACGATCCCATGGCGTGATTCTCTGTCACCGCCGATGATCGCGGGGATCGTGCGGATGTCCACATCGGCACCATTTTTCAGTTGTTCTACTGCCGTCCAACTAAGGTAGGCTGAATTGACATCTATGTGGAAAATGATGTGTGACATTCCTGCTGTCTCCTCTCTGTAAATAATCGAGCAGGCTGACTCCTGCTCGATTTGTATACTTTGTACACCATCTCGCTTAACAGCCAGGTGATGTACATTCGACAAATGCAGATCCTTGTGCAAGCACAAATCTGCACTTGGCTCATCGTATACACAAAAAATACGGAATATGATATTCATTTTATCATATCCCGCATCCATTTTCATTATTTTATCTTTTATTTATCAAGCTTACTGCCGATTTCACTCCATCCACAGTTAAATACATATTGTGCAAATTCTTCCAGCTGCTTCTCATTATATAAACTTAAATCCATCGTTTTCAGCTTGGATTCTACTATTTTTTTGTTGTATCTCAGATCGGATACATATGAACATTCCACTCTCTTTATCATATCATCAAATATATCTCTTTCCATATGTTCCCTCTTTTCTACATAATGTTAATTATGTTGTAATATAAATCGTCCAAACTCAGTCCAACTATATTCTAGTCTGTATTACAAAGACTGTCAACATTAAAAATCGTTGCAAAAA
>SKEA01001488.1_pt1 | contig 16359 bp, 12 predicted proteins | sample 4826601 | NCBI WGS metagenome assembly SKEA01 (sample SAMN11008821, study PRJNA524170) | human gut metagenome | biome: Human fecal sample; material: Feces; isolation source: fecal sample from pouch patient p13, p53 | host: Homo sapiens | place: Israel: Tel-Aviv | collected 2016-07-06 | reverse complement strand
AGATTATATAGAAGTTTAGTGAGTGGAATAATACATCTGCCTTTTTTCCATTGTTTGGTGTATATACAATAAAAGATACTTCTGTTTTGCCGGAATTAATGTATGATCATGCAATGCTCGCCTTATCTCATGCCGAAGAAGATTATAAGTGGCATATTTGTCGATATACGATAGAAATGGAATCCAGCTTAGAAAAAGAAGTTTATCTTTTAGCAGCAATAGAAGAAGGATTAGAAAAAGGCGAGTTTACCTTTTTTGCACAGCCACAATGCAATATTGCAACCGGACAGATTGTAGGAGCGGAGGCCTTAGTACGTTGGCAAAAGCCGGATGGAGAGGTTCTTTTACCAGGAGGATTTATCCCCGTATTAGAAAAGAACAAGATGATAGATCAATTAGATCGTTATGTCTGGGAGAAGGTCTGTCAGTGGCTCAAAGGCTGGATTGACCAGGGCTATTCTCCTGTTCCGATTTCGATTAATGTATCACGTATTGATATCTATGCAATGGATGTTCCAAAGTATATTTTTTCCTTACTTGAGAAGTATCAGATTCCGGAACATCTCATTAAGATCGAGATTACAGAAAGTGCCTATACAGAGAATAATAACAGGATATCACATGCAGTAAATACCTTTCGAAACAGAGGGCTTGTTGTTATGATGGATGATTTCGGCTGTGGCTACTCTTCTCTAAATATGTTAAAGAATATACCAGTTGATGTGTTGAAGCTTGATATGCGCTTTTTACAATTTAAGGAAGAAGAGCGACAAAAAAGCGCTAATATTCTGGAATCAATCGTAAACATGGCTGGACTTTTACATCTTCCTATTGTTGTGGAAGGGGTAGAGAATGAAAGTCAGGAGAAGTTCGTACAGAAATTAGGTTGTCGTTATATACAGGGTTTTTATTATTATAAACCATTGCCGATTAAGAAGTTTGAGGAATTGTTAAGAGACAAAAGACAGATTGATACTCAGGGGCTTGTTTATAAACAGGTTGAACCGATGCATATTCGTGAGTTTATAGACACGAATTTTGTCAGTGACAGTATGTTAAATAATGTGTTAGGACCGGTAGTTTTTTTTGAAGTATTGGGTGGAGATATCAAAATTACTCGTGTGAATGAACAATATTTCCGAATGCTTGGAGAACAGCATTTTGAAGAGGATATCCAAAAAGAATTTTTAAAGAGAATACCGGAAGAGGAACGATGTGTATTCCACCGAATGATAGAAAAAGCATTTGAAAATCCGGTACTTGGTGCGGATGGAATGATTCATCTTCTATGTGAAGGGGAGCAAAAGATGTCTGTATATACCAAAGTATTTTATCTGAGAGAACGAGAAGGATACCGGCAGTATTACTGCTCTTTGTTGGATATAAGCAGAGTAATCTAAAAATACAAAATAGAAAGTAAAAAGGAATAGTATCAATCGATAGCAGATCGTAGATACCGTTCCTTTTTTAATGTTGATATTCAATTATTCTATGTTCGTCTTTACATGTTTTTTGATTGCTTCAAAGCTTTCTTTACTGATAATATGTTCTATCTTGCAGGCATCTTTTTCTGCAATTTCTGCGGAAACACCTAATTTTTCCAAGCAGGATGTAAGTATCTGATGTCGTTCATAGATCATATCAGCAATTGCCTTTCCGGATTCTGTAAGATAGATATATCCGGCATCTGTTACTGTGATGTGATTCTTTTCATAGCAATACTTACACTCGATTTTTTAAAGTCAAGCTCATTGGCAATATCAACGGAACGAACAACAGGAAGTTTTTTGCTGAGAACTAAAATCGTTTCTAAATAGTTTTCAGCGGATTCGTTGTATTTTTCCTTCAATTATAATCACCTCAATAAATATAAATTCAGTTAATAATATGATAACATATTGAAAGCAATTTTTCAAATAAAGCTGATGAAAAAATTTATCTATCTCTTTAAAAAGACGAAAGAAGATGTTAAACTGTAACGGGGCATTCTTGAATTTAACAGAAAGGACGGAAAGAAGAATTTTTATGAAGAAATTATTATACTTTATGAAAGACTATAAAAAGGAAAGTGTTCTGGCTCCTTTATTTAAAATGCTAGAAGCCTTTTTTGAATTATTTGTACCCTTAGTTGTTGCTTCAATCATTGATGATGGTATTATTTTAAAGAATCAGAGCCATATTATAAAAATGTGTCTGTTGCTTCTTTTACTGGCGGCAGTTGGCCTTACCTGTTCAATTACGGCACAGTATTTTGCAGCTAAGTCGGCAGTAGGGGCTGCGACCGGAATTCGATATGAGCTTTTTACGCATATTCAGACACTTGGATATGAGGAAATGGACACGATAGGTACTTCTACACTGATTACCCGTATGACGAGTGATATTAACCAAGTGCAAAATGGTATCAATCTTGTACTCCGGCTTTTTCTGCGTTCTCCGTTTATCGTATTTGGAGCAATGATCATGGCCTTTACAATTGATGTAAAGGCAGCGATGATTTTTGTTGTTGCAATTATCCTGTTATCTATTGTGGTTTTTGGCGTTATGTTTATTACAAAGCCACTTTATAAGAAAGTACAGGCAGGATTAGATACGATTCTTGGAACAACGAGAGAAAACCTTACAGGAGTAAGAGTAATCCGGGCATTTCGCCAGGAACAGGCAGAATATGAGAAGTTTTTCCGTCAGAATGAACAGTTGACTTTATTACAAAAACTAGCAGGTAAAATATCCGGATTAACGAATCCACTTACATTTGTGATCATAAACTTTGCAATTCTTGTCCTTATTCATACGGGAGCGGTTCGTGTCAGCCTTGGAACATTATCACAGGGTCAGGTAGTAGCTCTTTATAACTATATGTCACAGATACTTGTGGAACTGATCAAATTAGCAAATTTAATTATATCTGTTACAAGGGCGATGGCTTGTTTTAATCGTATTCAGGATGTTTTTTCTATCGAACCATCCATGAAGGAAGGAAATGAAAAATCTACCAATATTAGAAATGATGTTCCGGCAGTAGAATTTAAAAATGTATCGTTTACTTATGCCGGAGGCGGAGATCATGCAATAGAGAATATTTCTTTTAAAGCAATGGCGGGACAGACAATTGGAATTATTGGTGGTACAGGTTCCGGAAAGTCAACGCTTGTAAACTTGATTCCAAGATTTTATGATGCTACAGAAGGAGAAATAGATATCGCAGGAGAAAATGTACGGGAATACACTTATGAGTCACTTCGAAAAATGATTTCTGTTGTTCCGCAGAAAGCGCAGCTCTTTGCAGGAACAATACGAGATAATCTGATGTTTGGCTGTCCTGATGCTACGGAAGAACAGATAGAGGAAGCACTTGTTATTTCTCAGGCAAAAGAGTTTGTGGATACAAAAGAAGGCAGATTGGATGCTGTTGTAGAACAGGGAGGAAAGAATCTTTCCGGTGGACAAAGACAACGTCTTACGTTGGCAAGAGCATTAGTACCACAGTCCGATATCCTTATTATGGATGACAGTGCCTCAGCACTTGACTATGCAACAGATGCAAAACTTCGAAAAGCAATTCAAAATATGAAGCGTAAACCAACGGTGTTTATTGTTTCGCAAAGAACGTCTTCTATTCAGGATGCCGATAGTATTCTTGTACTTGATGATGGAAAGATTGCAGGAAAGGGAACACATGAAGAGCTGATTGCTTCCTGTGATATTTACCGCGAGATTTATGAAACACAGTTTAAGAAGGAGGAAGCGTAGATGGCAGAGCAGAAAGCAGCTGGCAAAAGAAAAAGCACGATGAAAAAAGTGTGGTATTATTTAAAGAATTATCGTTTTCTCCTTATTGTGTCTGTTGTGATGGCAGCAGTCACTGTTGCAGGAACCTTGTATGTTCCGATTCTTGTTGGAGATGCGATTGACTATATCATTAAAAAGGGACAGGTAGATTTTATGGCGATCGCAGGCATACTTGAAAAAGGCGCGGTTGTAATTGTTTTTACCGGAGCTGCACAGTGGATTATGAATGTCTGCAATAATCATATTACTTTTCATGTGACAAGAGACATTCGAAACGAAGCAATGAAAAAGATTGAGAAGCTTCCATTAAAATATATAGATGGACATTCCTATGGGGATGTAGTAAGTCGTGTTATTGCAGATGTCGATCAGTTTGCAGACGGACTTCTCATGGGATTTACGCAGTTTTTTACTGGAGTAGTTACAATTTTAGGAACGCTTGGATTTATCTTTTCTATCCATTTGGGAATCGCTCTGTTAGTTGTCTGTCTTACACCGATTTCATTACTAGTCGCTCGTTTTATTGCTACACATACTTACTCCATGTTTAAATTGCAGTCTGAGACAAGAGGAGAACAGACAGCATTAATCGAAGAAATGATCGAGGGAGAAAAAGTTGTAAAAGCTTTTGGTTACGAAAAAAGAGCAGCAGAACGTTTTTCTAAAGTAAATGAAAAATTACAGGGATATTCTTTAAAAGCAATCTTCTTTTCTTCTATTACAAATCCTTCCACTCGTTTTGTAAATAGTATTGTATACGCAAGTGTTGCATTAAGCGGTGCACTTACAGCAATTAGCGGAGGACTGAGTGTAGGACAGCTTACCTGTTTATTAAGTTATGCAAATCAGTATACGAAACCATTTAATGAAATATCCGGCGTAGTGACAGAACTACAGAATGCTTTAGCCTGCGCTGCACGTATTTTTGAACTTATTGAGGAAAAACCAGAGAGTGATGATAAAAAAGATGCGATGATCTTAAGGAATCCAGGAGGTAATGTTACGCTTTCTCATGTTGCATTTTCTTATACAAAAGAAAAACAACTGATAGAAGATTTTAATCTCAAGGTAAAAGAAGGACAGCGCATTGCGATCGTTGGACCTACCGGCTGTGGAAAAACAACAATTATCAATCTTCTAATGCGTTTTTATGATGTGAATCAGGGAAAGATCATGGTAGAAGGAACGGATATTCGTGATATCACAAGAGAAAGTCTTCGAACTTCCTATGGAATGGTTTTACAGGATACCTGGCTTCGAAGTGGAACAATTCGTGACAATATCACAATGGGAAGAGAAGGCTTTACGGATGAGCAGATTATTACTGCTGCAAAAGAAGCACATTCCTATAGTTTCATTAAAAAGATGCCAAAGGGTCTTGATACGTATATTACGGAAGATGGATCCGGAATGAGTCAGGGACAAAAACAGCTTCTTTGTATTACAAGAGTCATGCTTGATCTGCCAGCTATGTTGATTCTTGATGAGGCAACTTCTTCGATTGATACCCGTACAGAACAAAAGATTCAAAATGCTTTTGCAAAAATGATGGAAGGACGTACCAGCTTTATTGTAGCCCATCGTCTCTCTACCATTCAGAATGCCGACGTGATTCTCGTTATGCAGGATGGACATATTATTGAGCAGGGAAATCATGAGAATCTGTTAAAGAAAAATGGTTTTTATGCAAATCTTTACAATAGCCAGTTTGCGAATTAGAGAAAAAGAAAGAAAAAAGAAAGAAAAATAGAAAAGGCTGTTCGCACAAAGACAGGTATTGTTTTTTATAAAATACAAGAAATTGAGTAATATAGAGGAAATTTGAGAAAAAATCGTAGTTTACTATCTTGTATACTTGAACTAAATTTTATATAATAGGAACTGTGCCGCAAGGGTAAAATGTGGCAGTTGCAAAGGAAACAGGTTTATCTCAGTCGAGAAGACTCCCACCTCTTTCAGGCGGCAGCTCGACTTGAAAATAATCAAAAAATATGAGGTGATTATATGTTTAAAGTTACAGAAGATATCATTTATGTTGGTGTGAATGACCATGAAGTAGATTTATTTGAAGGACAGTACGATGTACCAAATGGTATGTCTTATAATTCCTATGTTGTTCTTGATGAAAAAGTAGCTGTATTTGATACAGTAGATGCTCATTTTAAGGATGAATGGCTTGCAAATCTTGAAGAGGCTTTTGCCGGAAGAACACCGGATTATCTGATCGTACAGCATATGGAACCAGACCATGCAGCAAATATCGCAAATTTTGCAGAAAAATATCCAGAAGCAAAAATTGTTGGAAATGCAAAGACATTCCCTATGATGAAACAGTTTTTTGGTACAGACTTTGCTGACCGCCAGATTGTCGTAAAAGAAGGAGAGACATTAAGTACAGGTAAACATAATCTTACTTTTGTAATGGCTCCAATGGTACATTGGCCTGAAGTTATGATGACTTATGATACAACAGATAAGATTTTCTTCTCTGCAGATGCGTTCGGTAAATTTGGAGCATTAGACGTAGAAGAAGAATGGGACTGTGAGGCACGTCGTTACTATATTGGTATTGTTGGAAAGTATGGACCAATGGTACAAAAGTTATTTGCTAAAGTTGGTTCTCTTGAGATTAATGCAATCTGTCCGTTACATGGTCCTGTTTTAACAGAGAATTTAGGACATTACCTGAATCTTTACACTATCTGGTCTTCTTATCAGGTAGAAACAGAAGGAACAGTCATCGCATATACTTCTGTTTACGGTAATACAAAGAAAGCAGTAGAACTCTTAGCAGAGAAATTAACAGAAGAAGGCTGCCCAAAAGTTGTTGTTACTGATCTTGCAAGAGATGATATGGCCGAAGCAGTAGAAGATGCCTTCCGCTACGGAAAGTTAATTCTTGCAACAACAACATATAATGGAGACATCTTCCCATTTATGAAGGAATTTATTAATCATTTAACAGAGAGAAGCTATCAGAATCGTAAAATAGGTTTTGTAGAAAACGGAAGCTGGGCGCCAATGGCAGCTAAGATTATGAAAGCAGCTTTTGAAAAGAGTAAGAATATTACTTTTGCAGACACAACAGTAACGGTTCGTTCTGCAGTAAATGAAGAAAGTGAAGCACAGATTGCAGCACTTGCAAAAGAAATGAAATAATAATTTGATTTATCTGAAAAACGGATGAAAATAAAAACTCGAACTTATAACAGATGTAAAGAGAATCGCAACATGGAAAGGTATGTTTGATATTTTTACCTGCTCCGATATTATATCTGCCATAAGTTCGAGTTTTTATCTTTTGTTTGTACTATATTTTTAAATTTGGTTATTGTTCTTTGTGTATGTGGGGATGAAGTAAAAGTCATCGAAAAATAATAAGATATTAAGTAGTAGAGAGCGTTTGAAAAAGTGTTTTATATAGAAAGGAAGTCGATTATATAATGAAAAAGTTAAACTGGGGAATGCTTGGAACAGGCTGGATTGCTCATGAAATGGGTGAGGCATTACAGCGTGTGAATGGTGAAATCTATGCCTGCTGTGCAAGAAGTATAGAAAGTGCAGAAAAATATGCTAAAGAATTTGGTGTAAAGCATGTTTACGGCAGTGTGGATGAGATGCTTGCCGATGAAAATATTGATATCGTCTATATTGCGACACCACATAATTCTCATTATGAATTTTTAATGAAGGCATTACAAAGTGGAAAGCACGTTTTTTGTGAGAAGGCAATTACAGTGAATGATACACAGCTTGAGGAGGCAGTAAAGCTTGCGGCAGAGAAGAAGCTTGTTATTTGTGACGGCATGACTTTATATCATATGCCGATATTTAAGAAGCTGAAAGAGATTGTGGACAGTGGTAAGCTAGGACCGGTCAAGATGATTCAGGTAAACTTTGGAAGCTGTAAGGAATATGATGTGACAAATCGTTTCTTTTCTAAAGAATTAGCAGGAGGAGCTTTACTTGATATCGGTGTGTATGCGACAAGCTTTGCAAGATTTTTTATGAAGAGCAAACCGGATACAATTCTTACAACTGCTAATTATTTTGAAACAGGAGTAGATGAGACTTCAGGAATCATTCTTCGAAATCCAGATGGACAGATGGCGGTAATGGCACTTACAATGCGTGCGAAGCAGCCTAAAAGAGGAGTTGTTGCCTGCGAGGATGGATTTATTGAGATTTATAATTATCCAAGAGGAGATAAAGCGACGATCACTTATACAAGTGATGGACATACAGAAACCATCGAAGCAGGAGAAACTGCATACGCATTGGATTATGAAGTAGAAGATATGCAGAATTATGTTTTAAACGGTGGAAGTGAAGAATATCTCACTTACAGCCGCGACGTAATGAGTGTGTTAACAGATATTAGAAAGCAGTGGGGAATGATTTATCCTTTTGAATAAAAAAAAGAACAAAAAAGGGGTGCAGGGAATCTTGCATCCCTTTTTGTATCGCAGTATAATAAAAAATTGCGTAAAAAATTTTAAATAATGAAGGAACAGTATATAAATGACAGAATTAATAAAACAGAAAAAACAAATACCGGAAAGGTTATATAGTAATCGAAAGTTAGCAGCATTATTAATTCCACTGGCATTAGATCAGCTTTTGAATTCTTTTATGGGAACGATTGATACATTAGTTGTTAGTAATCTTGGTTCTGCAGCGATTTCTGCGGTATCATTGGTTGATGCAATTAATATTTTAATCGTGCAGGCATTCTTTGCACTTGCTTCTGGTGGAACCGTAGTGTGTTCTCATTATCTTGGATGTAAAAATAAAAAGAGTGCAAAAGAAGCGGCAAGACAGCTTGTATTTATTACGTTATTATTATCGGTAATCATTGCCGGAGTTTGTCTTGTATTTAATCAGCAGCTTTTGCATTTGATTTTTGGAAAAGTAGAAAAAGATGTTATGGCGGGGGCAAAGCAGTACTTCTTTTATTCAGTACTGTCTTATCCGTTTATCGCATTGTATAATGATGGCTCCTGTATTTTAAGAGCACAGAATGACAGCAGGTTCCCCATGCAGATTTCTATAGCATCTAATTTTTTAAATGCATTTTTGGATGTCATATTTGTCTGGGTATTTCACTGGGGCGTTGCGGGTTCAGCGATTGCGACAGCAGGCTCCCGTTTCTTCAGCATGAGTATTGTATTATGGAAGCTTAGAAACCCTTCTCTTGAAATACCATTTAGAGATTACTTTTCTATTCGGCCAAATTGGAGAGAGATTAAAAAGATTTTAAATATCGGAATTCCTTCCGGTATCGAAAACAGTATGTTTCAGTTTGGGAAACTGGCAATCCAATCTACAGTTTCTATGATGGGGACAGCCGCAATCGCAGCGCAGGGAATGACAAATGTAATTGAAAATTTAAATGGAATCCTTGCGATTGGTATCGGAATCGGTCTGATGACCGTTGTAGGTGAAACTTTAGGAGCAGGAAGAAAAGAGGAAGCAGTCTATTATATAAAGAAGCTTTGTATTATTGCGGAGATAACTTTAGTGATATCCTGTCTTGTTTTCTATCTTTTGGTACGTCCTATCACATATTTTGGAGGAATGGAGCCAGAAAGCGCGAAGCTGTGTATTTACATGGTAACATGGATCAGTATTGTGAAACCGATTGTGTGGATTATGGCATTTATTCCGGCCTATGGCCTTCGTGCGGCAGGAGATGTAAAATTCTCTATGGCAGTCTCTGTACTTTCTATGTGGTTTTGCAGAGTAAGTCTTGTTATTTTTCTTGCGAGAGCATTTCATATGGGACCGATGGCAGTGTGGATTGGAATGTTTGTAGATTGGACCGTTCGAAATATAATCTTTACCATACGATTCCGAAGCCGGAAATGGTTAAATCACAAAGTGATATAAATGTTCTGTGAGAATAATTCTCATATAAAAATGTTGACTTTTCCTAGATGGTTATGATATTCTTATTTTAGTTAGTAATCCCTAACTATAATGTGAGATAATTCATGTGATACTCTATTCGTCCCATTGAGCCGGGACGAAAGAGGTCCATGGGAAAGGATTGACGTTAAAAATGTTACATTTAGAAATTGAAAAAGTAGTAGGTAGAGAGATTATTGATTCTAGAGGAAATCCAACAGTTGAGGCAGAAGTATATTTAGCAGGCGGAACAGTTGGTCGTGGTGCAGCTCCAAGCGGAGCTTCTACAGGAGAATTTGAGGCATTAGAGCTTAGAGATGGAAATAAAGACAGATTTGGAGGCAAAGGTGTTTCTAAAGCTGTAGAAAATATTAATATAACAATCAATGAAGCATTAAAAGGAATTGATGCATCCGATATTTATGCAGTAGACGGTGCAATGCTTGCGGCAGATGGCACAAAAGATAAATCTAATCTTGGAGCAAATGCTATTTTAGCGGTTTCTATTGCAGCAGTTCGTGCAGCTGCAACTGCATTACAGATTCCATTATATCGTTTACTCGGCGGAGTGAATGGAAACAGACTTCCTGTACCAATGATGAATATTTTAAATGGTGGTGCTCATGCCGCAAACACTGTAGATGTACAGGAATTCATGATTATGCCGGCAGGAGCACCAAGCTTCAAAGAGGGACTTCGCTGGTGTACTGAAGTGTTCCACGCATTAGCAGCACTTTTAAAAGAAAGAGGATTAGCAACTTCTGTTGGTGATGAGGGTGGATTTGCACCTGACCTCGGAAGTGATGAAGAAGCTATCGAGTGTATTCTTGAAGCCGTAGAAAAAGCTGGTTATAAACCAGGAGATGACTTTGTATTAGCAATGGATGCTGCTTCTAGTGAATGGAAGAGTGGTACAAAGGGAGAATATCTCCTTCCAAAGAGCAGAAGAAAGTTCACATCAAAAGAATTAATTGAACATTGGAAACATCTTTGCGAGAAATACCCAATCTACTCTATCGAAGATGGATTAGATGAAGAAGATTGGGAAGGATGGCAGCAGCTTACAAAAGAACTTGGGGATAAGGTACAGTTAGTCGGTGATGACTTATTTGTTACAAACACAGAGAGACTTTCTAAGGGAATCAAACTTGGCTGTGGCAACTCCATTCTTATCAAGTTAAACCAGATTGGTTCTGTATCTGAAACTCTTGAAGCTATCAAGATGGCGCATAATGCAGGATATACTGCTGTAACTTCTCATCGTTCTGGTGAGACAGAAGATACAACAATCGCAGACTTGGCAGTAGCTTTAAATACCTGTCAGATTAAGACAGGTGCACCAAGCCGAAGCGAACGTGTTGCAAAATACAACCAGTTATTAAGAATCGAAGAACAGTTAGGCAATGCCGCTGTTTATCCGGGAAAGGGAGCATTTCATATTTCCCGTTAGTTAGCTTATTATTCAATTACATATGCCAAATAGATAAATAATAAGAAGTGAAAAAGTCATTTTGTCCGATAACAGAAAAACTGTTGTCCGGCAGAATGGCTTTTTTATTATTTATAATGAATACGGTGATATGTAAACATGAACATAAGGGATTTATAGAATATTTTCAGAGATAAATTTTTGTAAAATAAAAATACTTTATACTACTTGCGCGGTAGGCAACAAAAAAACAACGTGATATAATAGGACAAGAATATAATAAAAGAAGCGGAGGTGCTTGCTTATGAAATTTTTAATCAAACAAAGAGCGTTTTCCTGGTCAGATACCTTTGATATATACGATGAATATGAGAATAAGAAGTATTTTGTACAGGCGGAGTTTTTATCGTTGGGACATCGCCTGCATGTATATGATATGAATGGACATGAGGTTGGGCTGATTAAGGAAAAGGTTCTTACCTTTTTGCCGGAGTTTGAAGTAATGATAGGCAGGCATTCCTGCGGTATTATAAAGAAGAAGTTTACTTTTTTTCACCCACAGTATGAACTAGATTATAATGGCTGGCATGTAGAGGGAGATTTTCTTTCCTGGAATTATGATGTATATGAGGCATGCAGTGCGGTTATACATATTACAAAGGAGCCATGGCATTGGGGAGATACTTATGTGATTGACTTTCTTGAACCGAAGGATGAATTAATGGGGTTAATGCTTGTTCTTGCAATTGATGCGGCAAATTGTACGAATAATTAAAGGAGAGGGAATATAAATTATGAAGGGAAAAAAGATTGCAATAGTTACGGGGGCAACAGGTGGATTGGGACGGGAATTTGTCCGTCTTCTCTTAAAAGAAAAAAATGTTGACGAAATATGGGCGTTAGCTCGAAATGAAAAGAAACTTAGTCGTTTGAAAGAAAAGTTTGGTAAAAGGATTAAAATATATTCTATTGATCTCTCCAGTGTCCGCCAGATAAAATGTTTTGGAGAGGAGCTGCATGAGGAAGCCGGGCGGAAGAATCTGGAGATTTCCTATCTTGTTAATAATGCTGGTTTTGCAAAGTTTTGTTCTTATGGGGATTTAAGTGTTGAAGAATCTTTGAATATGATGCATGTGAATATGGATGCTGTCGTGGCGATGGGACTTGTCTGTATCCCTTATATGAAAAAAGGAAGTCATATGATTAATATTGCGTCTCAGGCATCCTTTCAGCCACTTCCGTATCAGAACATATATAGCTCTACAAAGTCCTTTGTAAGAAATTATTCAAGAGCGTTAAATGTGGAATTAAAAGAGAAAGGGATCTGTGTTACAGCAGTATGTCCCGGCTGGATAAAAACAGATTTATATAAGAGAGCGGAAATTGGAGCAAGGAAAGCAACAACGAAGTATGTAGGTATGGTCACGCCGGATAAGGTAGCAAAAAAAGCTTTAAAAGATGCGAAAAAATGTAAAGATATTTCCATCTACAGTCTTTTTACAAAAATCTCACATATAGCTGCAAAGCTTCTCCCACAGCGTATGATGATGAAAATTTGGCTGAAACAGCAGCATCTGGATGATGAATAGTCATATTGTAAATGATGCTATTTACAAATCACCAATATCTGCTATAATGAGAAGGCTATGTTGAAAACACAGGAGGAAGAAATATGTTTGGTTTTATGAACTCTGGAAAGAGTAAGCCAGTGAAAAAAGGATTGAAGATTATCATAGTAGGTTGTGGTAAGGTTGGAACAACATTAGTGGAGCAGCTTAGCAAAGAGGGACATGATATTATCATTATTGACAAGAATGCGAAAAAGGTTCAGGAAATTGCGAATATGTATGATATCATGGGTATTGTAGGTAATGGTGCCAGTTATAGTGTACAGATGGATGCAGGAATCGAAGAAACGGATCTGATCATTTCTGTTACAGAATCTGATGAACTGAATCTGCTTTGCTGTACTGTTGCAAAGCAGGTCGGTGATTGTGCGGCAATTGCCAGAGTACGTACACCGGATTACAGTAAAGAAGCGGGATATCTTCGTGAAAAACTGGGTCTCGCGATGATTATTAATCCAGAACTTGAAGCAGCCAGGGAAGCAGCAAGAATTTTATTCCTTCCATCTGCTCTTGAGGTAAACTCCTTTGCACATGGACAGGCAGAATTAATTAAGTTTGCTATTCCAGAGGGCAATATATTAGATGGTATTGAAATTGCAGAACTTCGTGCAAAGATACATACGAATATTCTTGTATGTGGAGTAGAGAGAGACGGCGAAGTATACATTCCTGGTGGTGATTTTATTTTACAAAAAGGGGATGTGATTTCAGTTGTTGCATCCAGAAAGCTTGCGAGAGAATTCCTTTCCCACATTGGATTTGAGACAAAACAGGTAAAGAATACGATGATCATCGGTGGAGGAAAGGCAGCCTATTATCTGGCTAAGAATCTTTTAGATGTAGGAATTGACGTAAAAATTATAGAGAACAATAAAGAACGCTGTGAGGAATTATCGGTTCTTCTTCCGAAAGCGATCATTATTAATGGAGATGGAACAGATCAGGAATTATTAAAAGAAGAGGGGCTTCCGTATGTTGAATCTTTTGTTCCATTAACAGGAATTGATGAGGAGAATATTCTTTTAACTCTCCACACAAGACAGGTTTCTAAGGCAAAGGTGATTACAAAGATTAATCGTATCAATTTTAAGGATGTCATTGCTAAGTTAGATCTTGGAAGTGTTATTTATCCAAGATACATTACATCGGAGGCAATTATTGCTTACGTTCGTGCAAGACGTGCTTCTCTTGATAGTAATATTGAGACTTTATACCATATGTTTGACCATCGTGTCGAGGCAATTGAATTTAGAGTGTACGAAGAATCTGAAATTACCAATATTCCTTTAAAGGATCTGGCATTAAAAAAAGATTTGCTTCTTTGCTTTATTAATCGAAACGGAAAGATTATTCTTCCAAATGGTCAGGATTCCATACAGGTAGGTGATACGGTAATGGTTGTAACGACACATACAGGATTTAATGATTTGAAAGATATTTTAGCGTAAGGTACGGAGGAAGATATGAACAGTTCGATTATTCGTTTTGTATTAGGCTACGTATTAAAGGTGGAGGCAGCATTGATGCTTCTTCCTTGTATTGTGGCTGTGCTTTATCAGGAACGTACAGGATTTGCCTATCTGCTTGTTGCGGCAATCGCTATGACGTTAGGAACATTAATGACAATAAGAAGACCGAAAAATCATGTATTTTATTTAAAAGAAGGCTGTGTGGCAACGGCACTTAGCTGGATTTTCTTAAGTTTTTTTGGTGCGCTACCTTTTTGGATTTCTGGAGAGATTCCTTCCTTGATCGATGCATTATTTGAGACAGTTTCCGGTTTTACTACGACAGGTTCTAGTATATTATCGGATGTTGAAGCATTGTCACATTGTGCTCTGTTTTGGCGGAGTTTTACACACTGGATTGGAGGTATGGGAGTTCTTGTATTTTTGTTAGCGGTAATACCACTTAGTGGAGGATCTCATATTAATTTAATGCGTGCAGAGAGTCCGGGACCTTCTGTAGGAAAGCTTGTACCAAAGATAAAGTATACAGCACAGATTCTTTATGTCATTTATTTAGGTATGACAGTGGTAGAGATTATCCTTCTGCTGATTAGTAGAATGCCGGTTTTTGATGCAATCACGTTATCTTTTGGAACAGCCGGTACCGGAGGCTTTGGTATAAAAGGAGATAGTATTGCCAGTTATACCGCATTGCAGCAGTGGATCATCACAATATTTATGATTCTTTTTGGTGTAAACTTTAATGCATATTATCTGATCTTATTTAGAAAGTTTATTTTTGTCTCTACAGCCATTATAACGGGAAGTCTTGTCATGGGAAATATGCAATTTGCAGATGCTCTTCGCCATGCTGCATTCCAGGTGGGATCCATTATTACCACAACAGGATATGCTACAATAAATTTTGATGCCTGGTCACAGACCTGCCGTACGATATTAGTACTGTTAATGTTTGTTGGAGCCTGCGCCGGAAGTACTGGCGGTGGTATGAAAGTGTCTCGTTTTATTGTTATGGTGAAAACAATGACCAAAGAGTTAAACTCTTATATTCATCCAAAAAGTGTTAAAAAGATTAAGATGGATGGTAAACCGATCGAACACGAAGTAGTACGTTCTATTAATGTATATTTGATTACATTTATGATTATTTTTGTTGCCTCCGTTTTTGCTATATCCTTTGAGGGACATGATCTTGTAACGAACTTTACAGCTGTAGCGGCGACAATTAACAATATCGGACCGGGACTTTCCATGGTTGGACCAGATTGTAACTTTGGATTTTTTAGTAATTTTTCCAAGCTTGTTATTATATTTGATATGCTTGCAGGACGTTTGGAATTATTCCCACTGCTTATATTATTCCATCCGGCAGTCTGGAAGGAACTCTTCACACAGAAGATCACAATGAGAAAAAAATTAAAATCCTGATTAACTAAAGAAACGAAAAGCAGAAACTTTATATAGAATAAAATGTGAAGATAGTCGCGGCGTAGAAAATGCCTGACCGGCATTTTTATTTGCTCCGACATCACATTTTATTCTATATAAAGTTTCTGCTTTTCTGTTCTTTGGCTCCAGATGGTATCAGGATTTTGTGTGGGAAAATAAGGGGTTTCCCCAGAAGTGAGTATCTTTCTACTATAGTTTTTTTGCAATTCAGCAAGAAGTTCTATTATAGCGGATGTCTAACCTCATCCTACAACTCAGTTAAAAAACAAGTGGATTGTCCAGAAGTATACAATTTCTATTCAAATGGAAGACTCCAGAAGAAATGTGTCAGTCTTTTAGACTTTAGTTTCTCAAAAATCCTTAACCTTCTGGAGAATCCCCATTCTCACTAACTGTGGATTTAGAGTAGTCAGAAAAAAGAAAACATATGCTATCCCAGATGCGGCTTGGGAGCGTATTTAAGATGCGGATGAGCATCTTAAATACAGCGACTACAGAGCAGATGGGATGTGGTATTCTTTCTTTTTTCGTCTACATTAAATCTACAAATCAGGATTTTTTTCTATGTGATATGCGTTCTTTTCGACGTTTTTCTAATTCATGTCTATGAATCATGTGCATGATTAAAATAATAAGAATGACAGCAATGAGGATTCTTAAAGAGAAAGAGATTCCTTTATGTATT
>SKEA01001481.1_pt1 | contig 16458 bp, 9 predicted proteins | sample 4826601 | NCBI WGS metagenome assembly SKEA01 (sample SAMN11008821, study PRJNA524170) | human gut metagenome | biome: Human fecal sample; material: Feces; isolation source: fecal sample from pouch patient p13, p53 | host: Homo sapiens | place: Israel: Tel-Aviv | collected 2016-07-06 | reverse complement strand
GCTTGTCACTTCCATCCAGCATCTCATAATCCTCATCGGTGGTAACGGCATCTAGTCCGCATCCGAAGGAATTCAGATGGATCAGATCCAGATCCTCTCTTGTTTTTACAAAATTTGCGGCAGAGTAGAGACGGGAGTGATACATCCACTGGTCGTTGACACGGATGGGACGCTCCAGATGTCCAAGGTGTGCAACGGAGTCTTCGGTAAATACGGCGATTCCGTAGCTGTTGATCATATCCGGGATACCGTGGTGGATTTCCGGATCAATATGGTATGGACGGCCTGCAAGAACGATTCCGCGGCGGCCGGTTTCTTTCAGGTACTGCAGGGTTTCCTCACCCTTTTTCTGGATATCCGTATGTACGGCTGCAAGTTCTTCCCAGGCCTTGTGGGCAGCAGCTTTGACCTCGGCAGCAGGAATATCCTGGAATTCTTCCACAAGGCGGTTTGTCAGGATATCCTCGGAAGTAAATGCCAGGAACGGGTTGCGGAAGGTGATGGATGGATCACTGAGCTCGTCCACATTGTTTTTGATATTTTCCGCATAGGAAGTAACGATCGGGCAGTTATAATGGTTGACCGCATCCGGGAACTCGTTGCGTTCGTAAGGGATGCATGGGTAGAAGATAAACTTCACACCGTTACGGATCAGCCATGTGACATGTCCGTGAGCAAGCTTGGCCGGGTAGCATTCGGATTCACTTGGGATGGATTCGATACCCAGCTCGTAGATCTTACGTGTGGAAGTAGGAGAAAGCACCACCTGGTATTTCAGCTCTGTAAAGAAGGTATACCAGAAGGGGTAATTTTCAAACATATTCAGAACACGTGGGATACCAACCTGTCCACGGGTAGCCTTATCTGCGGAAAGAGGTTCATAGGAAAAAATCCTTTTATATTTGTAATCGAAAAGGTTCGGGATATGATCCTTGTTCTTTTCCTTTCCAAGTCCGCGCTCACAGCGGTTTCCACTGATGTATTTACGGCCGCCGGAGAATTTGTTGATGGTCAGACGACAGTTGTTGGTACATCCGCGGCAGTTTGCCATGGAGGTGGTGTACTGGAGGCTGTTGATCTGATCGATGGAAAGCATGGAAGTTTTTTCACCCTCCTGATAGCGCTCCCTTGCGATCAGAGCAGCACCGAAGGCACCCATGATCCCGGCGATATCCGGGCGGATGGCCTGGCAGTTGGCAATCTTCTCAAAGCTGCGGAGAACTGCGTCATTATAGAAGGTACCACCCTGTACAACGATATGCTTGCCAAGCTCGGAAGCATCGGAAACCTTGATAACCTTGTAGAGGGCGTTTTTGATAACGGAGTAGGCAAGACCAGCGGAGATATCGGAAACCTCAGCGCCTTCCTTCTGGGCCTGCTTAACTTTGGAATTCATAAATACAGTACAGCGCGTTCCAAGATCAATGGGATGTTTTGCAAAAAGAGCTGCTTTTGCAAAGTCCTGTACTGTGTAGTTTAGAGATTTTGCAAAGGTTTCGATAAAGGAACCGCAGCCCGAGGAACATGCTTCGTTGAGCTGTACACTGTCAACAGTCTGGTTACGGATCTTGATACATTTCATATCCTGACCGCCGATATCCAGGATGCAGTCTACTTCAGGATCAAAGAAAGCAGCTGCGTAATAATGGGAAATGGTTTCGACTTCACCTTCGTCAAGAAGAAGTGCCGCTTTGATCAGGGCTTCGCCGTAACCGGTGGAGCAGGAAAAAGCAATTTCTGCATCTTCCGGAAGAAGGCTGTAAATCTCCTTGATGGAGTTGATGGTGGTTTTCAGCGGGTTTCCGTTGTTACTGCTGTAGAAGGAATAAAGAAGAGTTCCGTCTTCGCTTACCAGCGCGGTTTTTGTTGTGGTAGAGCCGGCGTCGATCCCCAGGAAGCATTTTCCCTTATAGGTGGAAAGATCTCCGGTTTTTACCCTGTAGGCACTCTGACGGTCATGGAAAGCCTGGTAGTCGTCCTCTGTGGCAAAAAGCGGCTCCATACGTTCTACCTCAAAATCCAGCTTGATGGTAGTCCGCATGCGTTCCTTCAGTTCAGTCAGGGAAACGGTAACATCCTGCTTTGCATTCAGGGCGGAGCCGATGGCTGCGAACAGATGAGAGTTGTCCGGTGCGATAATATGTTCATCATCCAGCTTCAGGGTTCGGATAAAAGCAGTCTTCAGCTCAGAAAGGAAGTGAAGAGGCCCGCCAAGGAAGGCAACGTGTCCGCGGATCGGTTTACCGCAGGCAAGACCGGAAATGGTCTGGTTGACAACTGCCTGGAAAATGGAGGCAGAAAGGTCTTCCTTAGTTGCTCCGTCGTTGATCAGTGGCTGGATATCTGTTTTTGCGAAAACACCGCAACGTGCCGCAATGGGATAAAGTGCCTTGTAATGTTTGGCGTATTCATTAAGACCTGGTGCATCGGTCTGGAGCAGAGATGCCATCTGGTCAATGAAGGAACCGGTACCGCCGGCACAGATGCCATTCATACGCTGCTCTACATTTCCGTTTTCGAAATAGATGATCTTGGCATCCTCGCCTCCAAGCTCGATAGCAACATCCGTCTTTGGTGCCAGCTTCTGCAGGGAAGTGGATACGGCGATAACCTCCTGTACAAAAGGTACTTCCAGATGATTGGCAAGTGTCAGTCCGCCGGAACCTGTAATGACCGGACAGAGTGTCAGTTCACCAAGCTGATCCTCAGCTTTCTGAAGAAGATCTGCAAGGGTTTCCTGGATATTTGCAAAATGTCTCTCATAGTCGGAGAAGACAAGCGTATCGTTTTCGTCTAAGATCGCAATCTTAACAGTGGTGGAACCAATGTCAATTCCAAGTGTGTGTTTCTTCATAAAAAATTGATTTCCTCCTCGTTGTATCTATACAGGGGTTGCCCGACTCTGACATTTCTGTCAGATGGGAGTTGTTTCTTCTTATTATAAAGGATTTTTAAGCGAATATTCTATATTATACGATATCGTTTAAAAAATGGCAATGTAAAAGTTTAACAATCAGTAGCCGTAAAGAAAAAAATGTGTTATGATATTGACTAAAAGTTTTGAAAGATATTTGCATCGGCAGCTGGTTATGGCTGTATCTGCGACGCAGATGCCGGGCAGAGACAACTTTAAAATGTTTTTAGAAGGGAAATGAAATGGCAGAATATAAACTGATCACAACAGAAGGAAGAGCGAAAAGGGGCGAGTTTAAGACGGTCCACGGAACGATCCAGACTCCTGTTTTTATGAATGTAGGAACAATTGCAGCAATTAAAGGTGCAGTTTCCACTGTGGATCTTCATGAGATCGGTACACAGGTAGAGCTGTCCAATACCTATCATCTTCATGTGCGCCCTGGCGACAAGGTGGTAAAACAGCTGGGAGGTCTTCATGAATTTATGAACTGGGACAGACCGATCCTTACCGATTCCGGCGGATTCCAGGTGTTTTCGCTGGCGAAGCTTCGTAAGATCAAGGAAGAGGGCGTGTATTTTAACTCTCATATCGATGGTCATAAGATTTTTATGGGACCGGAGCAGAGCATGCAGATCCAGTCAAATCTGGCTTCTACCATTGCAATGGCTTTTGATGAGTGCCCAAGCAGTGTGGCAGACAGGGATTATGTACAGAAATCGGTAGCGCGTACAACACGCTGGCTTAAAAGATGCAAGGATGAGATGGCTCGTCTGAACAGTCTGCCGGATACCATTAACAAGAACCAGCTTCTTTTTGGCATTAACCAGGGGGCTGTTTATGAAGATATCCGTATTGAGCATGCCCAGGCTATCGCGGAGATGGATCTGGACGGCTATGCAGTGGGCGGCCTTGCAGTTGGTGAAAGTCATGAGGAGATGTACCGGATCCTGGATGAGGTAGTTCCGCATTTGCCGCAGAACAAGCCGACGTATCTTATGGGGGTTGGTACCCCGGCCAATATCCTGGAGGGGGTTGAGCGTGGTATTGACTTTTTTGACTGTGTATATCCCAGCCGTAACGGCCGTCATGGTCACGTGTATACCAACCATGGCAAGATGAATCTTTTTAATGCAAAGTATGAGCTGGATTCCAAACCGATCGATGAGGAGTGCCAGTGCCCGACCTGCCGTCATTACAGCAGAGCGTATATCCGTCATCTTCTGAAGGCGAAGGAGATGCTTGGCATGAGGCTTTGCGTTCTGCATAATCTGTATTTCTATAATCATATGATGGAAGAGATCAGGGATGCGCTGGATGCAGGGAATTTTGCGGCTTATAAGAAGATGCGTCTGGAAGGCTTTGAGGAAGGCAGGATCAACGGGAACCGGTAAGTTTTATTTATAAAATTTGTGTAAATTACTTTGATTTTATAAGAAAACTCTTGAAGGTTTTTTGGTTTTTGTGTATGATAGTACGAAGTGACACTTTTAGAGGTCAGTAACGGCGGGGGTACCGCAGATTATTTGTTTTTAGCAGGAGGAATTTGAAATGATCGCATCATCTACAGCGGCAGCTGGCGGACTTAGCGCGGGTCTTGGTATTGTCTGGATCGTAGTTCTGTTTGGAATTATGTATTTTATGATGATCCGTCCGCAGAAGAAGGAGCAGAAGAGAACTCAGACTATGTTGAACAGCATGGAGGTTGGTGACAGTGTTGTTACTACCAGTGGTTTTTATGGTGTTGTTATTGATATGACTGAGGAAGATGTTATTGTTGAGTTTGGTAATAATAAGAATTGCCGTATTCCTATGAGGAAGCAGGCGATTGCTGAGGTTGAGAAGGCTGATCAGGCTTCTGCTTGATGCTTTTTTCGCAATAACTTGAATATGAGAGAGGCACTGCGTTTTTTTGTGACGTGGTGTCTTTTTTTGTGTGGACGAAGGGACGCCGGGGAAGGGGATGCTGGCTGGTCTGCGGCTTCGTCGGGGGCTGGCTTCTAGGACGCCGGAAATCTGCTAAAAGCGTTTTTAAAAAGTCCGAACTCGCGGCCTGCTGCCGCTCAGACAGCGGACTTTTGAAAAACAACGCAGATTCCCGTCGTCCAAGAATCAGCTCCCCTCCTGCAGAAGCAGAGCCATCCAGCATCCCCTTCCCCGGCTGGTGCTTCCGGTGAGAAATAGTGTCGTTTGACGGTTGGTTGTGGGTCGTCAGCGCTGCGCTGGACGACTGCAATGGCTGAGTTTGTGTTTGATTGGGGGGACGGCTGAGGCGCTGCGCTGTCAGCCTGGATTGCGGATGTGATGGGAGAATAGTCTTTGATGCCAGCGCAGATGGACTGTGTGGATGTGCCTAGAATAGCCTTTGATGCCAGCGCGGATGGACTGTGTGGATATGCCTACAATTGTGGATGTGATGGGAATATGACAATTGTAATATTGTATAGAAATAAGTGGATTTTTGGTAAAATTCGTGTAATAATGATGTTACTATCAGAAATGAGAGTGACGATAGCTTTGGAATATCGTAAAATTGTAAATAAGAATGAATTTTCAGAAAGGGGTTGGATTTATGGGTCTTATCAGAGCGGCTGTGGGTGCAGCGGGTGGTACGTTGGCGGATCAGTGGAAGGAGTTTTTTTACTGTGAGGCTATGGATAAAGAAGTGATGGTTGTGAAGGGGACGAAGAGGTCTTCTTCCAGGTCTTCCAATAAGCATGGGAGTGATAATATCATTTCCAGCGGCAGCGGGATCGCTGTGGCGGATGGTCAGTGTATGATGATCGTGGAGCAGGGAAAGGTTGTTGAGGTTTGTGCGGATCCGGGAGAGTATACGTATGATGCTTCTACGGAGCCGAGTATTTTTTCAGGTAGTCTGGGTGACGGAATCAGGAAGACTTTTGATACGATCGGGAAGAGGTTTGCTTTTGGCGGTGATACGGGTAAGGATCAGAGGGTGTATTATTTTAATACCAAGGAGCTTGTGGATAACAAGTTTGGTACTGCTAATCCGATCCCGTTCCGGGTTGTGGATTCCAGGATCGGGCTGGATGTGGATGTGGCTGTGAGGTGTCATGGTGTTTATTCCTACAGGATCGCGGATCCCCTTCTTTTTTATACGAATGTGTGTGGAAATGTGGAGCGGGAGTATACCAGAGAGGAGCTGGACGGACAGCTGAAGGCGGAGTTTATCAGTGCGCTGCAGCCTGCTTTCGGAAGGCTTTCGGAGCTGGAGATGCGTCCGAATCAGATCGTGACTCATAATACGGAGCTGGAGAATGCCATGAATGAGGTGCTTTCTGCCAAGTGGGAGGAGCTTCGTGGGCTTAAGGTGGTCAGTGTGGCACTTGGTTCTGTGACATTGCCGGATGAGGATGCCGAGATGATCAAGCAGGCTCAGCGTACGGCTATGATGCGTGATCCTGCTATGGCTGCGGCTACTCTGACCGGGGCCCAGGCGGATGCTATGAAGGCTGCGGCTTCTAATTCAGCAGGGGCTATGACTGGTTTTATGGGCATGGGTATGGCTGCTAATGCAGGTGGCCTGAATGCGCAGCAGTTGTTTGAGATGGGTCAGAAACAGCAGGCGCAGCAGCAGAGTGTACAGCAGCAGGCAGCGCAGCCGGTTTCGCCGGCAGGGAACGGAGCAGGGGCTGCGGCTGGTTCCTGGACCTGCAGTTGTGGTGCGGTTTCTTCGGGGAAATTCTGTCCGGAGTGTGGTGCATCGCGTCCGGTGGAGGACAGCTGGACCTGTTCCTGTGGTACGGTGAATAAAGGCAAGTTCTGTATGAACTGCGGAGCGAAGAAACCGGAGAAGAAGATGCAGTATCGCTGCAGCAGGTGCGGATGGGAACCGGCAGATCCGGAGAATCCACCGAAATTCTGCCCGGAGTGCGGTGATCCGTTCGGACCGGAGGATGCAGTATAGATCAGAAAGAGAGATGGTCAGGAGCAAAATGCAAGGTAACTCCTGCCGGTTGTTGGATACAGAATGATGAAGTGAGGTGAATATATGGCGAAGATGCAGGAGTTTAAGTGTCCGTGCTGTGGTGGCTCCATAGAGTTTGACAGTTCTGTGCAGAAGATGAAGTGTCCGTTTTGTGATACGGAGTTTGATGTCGGGACGTTATCGGAATATGCCCAGACTGTGGAGGAAGAGCAGCCTGAGGATATGAGCTGGTCGGATGAGGCCGGCAGTGAGTGGCAGGACGGGGAGAGTGAGGGGCTGCGTACCTATGTGTGCAAGTCCTGTGGCGGTGAGATCGTGGGAGATGCCAACACGGCAGCAACGGCCTGCCCGTTTTGCGGAAGTCCGGTGGTAATGACCGGGCAGCTGTCCGGTGCACTGAAGCCGGATTATGTGATCCCGTTTAAGCTGGACAAGAAAGCGGCAAAGGAGAGGCTGAAAAAGCATCTTACCGGTAAGAGGCTTCTGCCGAAAGCGTTTAAGTCGGAGAATCATATCAGCGAGGTTAAGGGTATCTACGTTCCGTTTTGGCTGTATGACACAGACGCAGACGCAGATATCCGTTACCGTGCAACAAAGACCCGGTTCTGGAGCGATAGTGATTATGATTATACGGAGACCAGCTATTATGCAGTACACAGAAGTGGTTCTCTTGGTTTTGATCATGTACCGGTGGATGGCTCTGCCAGCATGGAAAATGATCTGATGGAGTCTATAGAGCCTTTTGATTTCAAAGAAGCGGTGGATTTTCAGACTGCGTATCTGGCTGGATATTTTGCAGATAAATATGATGTGACAGCCAGCGAGTGTGAGGAACGTGCCAATGAGCGTATCCGCCGCAGCACAGAGGCTGCATTCCGGGATACGGTGAGAGGATACGCCAGTGTGGTACCGGAGAATACCAGTATCCGGCTTCATAACGGGACAACGAAATATGCGTTATATCCCGTATGGATCCTGCAGACGAAGTGGAAGGGGGATAATTACATATTTGCCATGAATGGTCAGACAGGGAAATTTGTGGGAAATCTGCCTACAGACAAGAACGCTTTTGCACGATGGTTCCTGGGAACAACGGGGGTCGTGGGTGTGATCACTTATATTATCCTGTATCTGATCTGGGCTTTGTAGGGAGGTGGATGCCATGAAAAAAAGAATATCTGTATTTTTGATATCGATCCTTTTGTGTCTGGCATGTGCTTTTCCAGTATGGGCAGGCACCGTAAGCCGTCTGGATGACCAGGCGGGCCTTCTGGATGCAGAGCAGCAGGAGAGCCTGAGCAGTACTCTGGATGAGATCAGTGAGCGAGATCAGGTAGATGTTGTGGTCGTTACCGTTAACAGTCTTGAGGGAAAAACAGCCCAGGCGTATGCGGAGGATTATTTTATTGACCATGGATATGGACAGGGGGAAAATGGTGACGGTATTTTATTCCTGTTGGATATGGGAGACCGTAACTGGGCCATTGCAACACACGGATATGCGATAGAAGTGTTTACGGATGCCGGACAGTCCTACATCATGGATCAGGTGAAGCCTTATTTAAGTGACGGTGATTATAACGAAGCGTTTCATAAGTTTGCCACGGAATGCGATGATTTTATCACGCAGGCAGATGAGGCAGAGCCATACGATGTGGAAAACCTTCCAGATGAGCCTTTTGCGGTTGGGATAAACCTGCTGATCGCTCTTGCTGTGGGGCTTGTGGCAGGATTACTGGTGACCGGAAATATGAGAAGAAAGCTGAAAACTGTGCGAAAACAGGATCGTGCGGCTTCTTATGTGCGGCAGGGCAGTATGAATGTGACCAGAAGTAATGATTTTTACCTCTACAGTACGGTATCAAAATCCGCAAAACCGAAAAATGAGGATAATAACGGTGGTTCCAGCACCCATACCTCATCTTCCGGTGATACCTTCGGTGGTTCCAGCGGGAAATTCTGAGAAGATCATCAGGAAAAACAGAATATGATAAAAAAAGAAAGACTGCTGTACCGGAATGGTAGGGCAGTTTTTCTTTTTTCTGTGTGCGAAAGTATGTCTCTGTGGCGGCAGAAACAGGGAATTGCCGTTTATTTTTTGCATTTCGGAAATAACTTTATCTATTTAATAGGTTGAAATCCGTCGAAAAGTGCGTTATGATAATAACAATTATCCACACCAGTGCGTTAAAATTTTACAGCACAGGGGAAATCGGAGGAGTGAATAAAATGGAGTACAAGATTGCCCTGATTCCGGGAGACGGAATCGGTCCGGAGATTGTTGCCGAGGCCAAAAAAGTTTTAGACAGAGTATGTGAGAAATACAGTCATAAATTTTCATACACAGAGGTTCTTTTAGGAGGGGCATCCATTGATGCTCACGGAGTACCTCTTACAGAGGAAGCCATTGCCCAGGCAAAAGCTTCTGATGCAGTACTGATGGGTTCCATTGGCGGTGATGCCAAGACATCCCCGTGGTACAAGCTGGAGCCGTCCAAACGTCCGGAGGCAGGTCTTCTTGCAATCCGTAAGGCGCTGAACCTGTTTGCAAATCTTCGTCCGGCTTATCTTTACAATGAGCTTTGTGATGCATGCCCGCTCCGTGATGAGATCATCGGAGATGGTTTTGACATGATCATCGTAAGAGAGCTTACAGGAGGTCTTTATTTCGGAGCAAGAAAGACTACTGAGGAGAACGGAGTCCGCACAGCGGTAGATACTCTTTCTTATAATGAGAATGAGATCCGCCGTATTGCCATTAAGGCATTTGAGATCGCACGTAAGAGAAGAAATAAGGTTACAAGTGTAGATAAAGCCAATGTTCTTGATTCTTCCAGACTCTGGAGAAGTGTAGTGGAGGATGTGGCAAAGGACTATCCGGATGTAACACTGGAGCATATGCTGGTTGATAACTGTGCAATGCAGCTGGTACGTGATCCGAAGCAGTTTGATGTTATCCTTACAGAAAACATGTTCGGAGATATCCTCTCTGATGAGGCAAGTATGGTGACCGGTTCTATCGGAATGCTTTCCTCCGCAAGCTTAAATGAGACAAAGCTTGGTCTCTATGAGCCGAGCCACGGTTCAGCACCGGATATCGCAGGACAGAACAAGGCAAACCCCATCGCAACCATTCTTTCCGCTGCTATGATGCTGAGATATTCTCTGGATCTTGATAAAGAAGCAGATGCTGTGGAAGCAGCAGTACAAAAGGTTCTTACAGATGGTTACAGAACAGGAGATATCATGTCTGACGGATGCAAGCTTGTCGGAACCAGAGAGATGGGCGATCTGATCGCAGATGCCATTGCATAAATAAAGCGGGACAGAGAGAAGAAAACGAAACAGAACAGAAAAAACCGGTACCTGGAAGAGGAAGTCTATAAACAGATACCGGATCCTATCGTAAAGAATAAAAAGGAGAGACCTTAAAAATGAAAAGTGATACCGTAAGAAAAGGCACACAGCAGGCACCACATCGTTCCCTGTTCAATGCCCTTGGAATGACAAAGGAAGAAATGGACAAACCACTGGTAGGAATCGTAAGTTCTTATAACGAGATCGTACCGGGACATATGAACCTTGACAAAATTGTAAATGCTGTAAAGCTCGGCGTTGCAATGGCTGGCGGCACACCGGTTGTATTTCCGGCGATCGCAGTATGTGACGGAATCGCAATGGGACACGTTGGAATGAAATATTCCCTTGTAACACGTGACCTGATCGCAGATTCCACAGAGGCCATGGCACTGGCTCATCAGTTCGATGCTCTGGTCATGGTTCCCAACTGTGACAAAAACGTACCTGGCCTTCTGATGGCAGCGGCAAGGATCAACGTTCCTACTGTATTCGTAAGCGGCGGTCCGATGCTTGCCGGCCATGTAAAAGGACATAAAACCAGTCTTTCCAGTATGTTTGAGGCAGTAGGCTCCTATGCAGCAGGAACCATCACAGCAGATGATCTGGAAGAATTCGAGAACAAAACCTGCCCGACCTGTGGATCATGTTCCGGTATGTACACTGCGAACAGCATGAACTGCCTGACAGAGGTTCTCGGTATGGGACTGAAAGGAAACGGTACCATCCCGGCAGTATACTCTGAACGTATCCGTCTTGCAAAGCATGCAGGAATGCAGGTAATGGAAATGTACAGAAGGAACATCCGCCCAAGAGACATTATGACAAAAGAGGCAGTTTTAAATGCACTTACAGTAGATATGGCACTTGGATGCTCCACAAACAGTATGCTTCATCTTCCGGCTATCGCACATGAGATCGGAATGGACTTTGATATCAGCTTTGCAAATGAGATCAGTGAGAAGACCCCGAACCTTTGCCACCTTGCACCGGCAGGCCCGACCTACATGGAAGATCTTAATGAGGCCGGTGGTGTCTATGCGGTCATGAATGAGCTGAACAAGCTGGGACTTCTCCATACAGAGTGTATGACAGTAACCGGAAAAACAGTAGGTGAGAATATCAAAAACTGTGTAAACCTGAATCCGGAGGTTATCCGCCCTATCGACAATCCGTATACAAAGACAGGCGGACTTGCCGTACTGAAAGGAAACCTTGCACCGGATGGTGGTGTTGTAAAACGTTCTGCTGTTGTACCGGAGATGCTGGTACATGAGGGTCCTGCACGTGTATTTGACAGCGAGGATGACGCAATTGTTGCCATCAAGAGCGGTAAGATCGTAGAGGGGGATGTTGTGGTTATCCGCTATGAGGGACCAAAGGGTGGCCCTGGAATGAGAGAGATGCTGAACCCTACATCTGCCATCGTGGGAATGGGACTTGGTTCTTCCGTAGCCCTGATCACCGACGGACGTTTCAGCGGTGCATCCAGAGGAGCCGCTATCGGACACGTATCACCGGAGGCAGCAGTAGGCGGCCCGATCGCACTGGTTGAGGAAGGCGATATCATCAGCATCAATATTCCGGAGCTGAAACTGGAAATCAAGGTTTCAGATGAAGAGATGCAGGCTAGAAGAGAAAAATGGCAGCCAAGAGAGCCGAAGGTGACAACCGGATATCTGGCAAGATACGCTTCCATGGTAACATCCGGAAACCGTGGTGCGATCCTGGAAGTACCGAAAGCAAAATAAGGAGGAACGAAAGATATGCAGCTTACAGGTGCAGAGATCATCGTAGAATGTCTGAAGGAACAGGGCGTTGATACCGTATTTGGATATCCGGGCGGCGCGATCCTGAATGTTTACGATGCCTTATATGAATACAAAGATGAGATCACACATGTACTGACCTCCCACGAGCAGGGTGCATCCCATGCTGCTGACGGTTATGCAAGAGCGACCGGAAAGGTGGGTGTCTGCCTGGCAACATCCGGTCCAGGAGCAACTAACCTGGTAACAGGGATCGCGACTGCATACATGGATTCCGTACCGATGGTAGCCATTACTGCAAACGTAGGAAGACCACTCCTGGGAAGAGATTCTTTCCAGGAGGTTGATATCGCAGGTATCGTAATGCCTGTAACAAAATACAGTTTCATCGTAAAGAATATCGAAGATCTTGCAGATACGTTAAGAAGAGCATTTTATATTGCAAAAAGCGGAAGACCCGGCCCGGTGCTTGTGGATGTCCCGAAGGATATCACAGGAATGAAATATGAATATGAGCCATGCCATCCGGTTACGGTTAACCGTGAGATCAAAAGTATCCGTAAAGAAGATATTGATCAGGCGCTGGAAATGATCAGAGAGGCAGAGAAACCGTTTATTTTTGTTGGCGGCGGATGTGTGATCTCCGGTGCTGACCAGGAAGTACGTGAGCTGGCTCGCAGGATCCAGGCTCCTGTCTGCGATACTCTGATGGGCAAGGGTACCTTCCCGGGAGAAGATCCTCTCTATACAGGTATGGTAGGTATGCACGGAACCAAGACTTCCGATCTTGGCGTAACAGAGTGCGATCTTCTTATTGTTCTCGGTGCACGCTTCAGTGACCGTGTAACAGGAAATACCAAAACTTTTGCACATAATGCAAAAATCCTTCAGATCGATGTGGATGCTGCGGAGATCAATAAAAATATCAAAGTGGATGCCAGTGTGATCGGTGATGTGAAGGAAGTGTTGAAACGCCTTCTGGAGGAAATTCCGAAGAAAGAACATCCGGAGTGGATCGCACATATCCAGGAATTGAAATCAAAGTATCCGCTGAATTATGATCACACACAGCTTACAGGTCCGTATATTATAGAGAAGCTTTATGAGTTGACCAACGGTGATGCGATCATCTCCACAGATGTTGGACAGCATCAGATGTGGGCGGCGCAGTATTATAAATACAAAGAGCCGAGAACTCTTCTTACTTCCGGCGGCCTTGGAACCATGGGCTACGGCCTTGGCGCTGCAATTGGCGCGAAGATGGGCAGACCGGAAAAAACAGTTGTAAATATAGCAGGTGACGGATGCTTCCGTATGAATATGAATGAGCTGGCAACAGCTGCACGCTGTGGCAGACAGCTGATCCAGATTGTTATGAACAATCATGTACTGGGAATGGTGCGTCAGTGGCAGACGCTTTTCTATGGAAAGAGGTACTCTTCCACAGTACTGGATGACGCCGTTGATTTTGTGAAATTATCAGAGGCGCTGGGTGCAAAAGCCATTCGTGTGACAAAGATGGAGGATGTGGAGCCTGCACTTAAGATGGCACTGGCAGCAGAGGGACCTGTCGTTCTGGATTGCTGGATCGATCAGGATCTGAGTGTGTTCCCGATGGTACCGGCTGGTGCGAACCTTGATGATGTATTTGACGAGGAGGATATGAAGAAACATGAGTAGAGTGTATAATTTTTCTGCCGGACCGGCAGTGCTTCCAGAGGAAGTACTCAAAGAAGTAGCGGATGAGATGATGGATTATAACGGCACAGGAATGTCTGTTATGGAAATGAGCCACAGAAGTGCAGCTTTTCAGGAGATCATTGATACTGCAGAGAAAGATCTTCGCGAGCTTATGAACATTCCGGATAACTACAAGGTACTTTTCCTTCAGGGAGGAGCATCCCAGCAGTTTGCCATGATCCCGATGAACCTCATGAAAAACAAGGTCGCAGATTATATCGTAACAGGACAGTGGGCAAAAAAAGCTTATCAGGAAGCTCAGAAATACGGAAAAGCAAACAAGATCGCATCTTCTGAAGATAAAACCTTCAGCTATATCCCGGACTGCAGTGATCTGCCGATCAGCCCGGATGCAGACTACGTATACATCTGTGAGAACAACACCATTTACGGCACAAAATTCAAAAAACTTCCAAACACAAAAGGTAAGACTCTGGTAGCAGATGTATCCTCCTGTTTCCTGTCTGAGCCGGTGGATGTAAGCAAATATGGTATTATCTATGGCGGTGTTCAGAAGAACATCGGACCGGCAGGCATGGTTATCGTGATCATCCGTGAGGATCTGATCACAGAGGATGTTCTTCCGGGAACCCCAACCATGCTTACTTATAAGACACATGCAGACGCAGGCTCTCTTTACAATACGCCGAATGCTTACTGCATCTATGTATGCGGAAAAGTATTTAAATGGCTGAAGAAGATGGGCGGTCTGGAAGTGATGAAACAGCGCAATGAGGAAAAAGCAAAAATCCTTTATGATTACCTGGATTCCAGCAAGCTGTTCAAAGGAACTGTAGTTCCGGAAGACAGATCTCTTATGAATGTACCGTTCGTAACTGGTGACAAGGAAATGGATGCCAAGTTTGTCAAAGAGGCAACTGAAGCAGGACTTGTAAACCTGAAAGGACACCGTACTGTTGGCGGAATGCGTGCCAGCATCTACAATGCCATGCCAAAGGCCGGCGTAGAGGCACTGGTTGCATTCATGAAAAAATTCGAGGAGGAGAATGCATAATGTTCCAGTATCATTGCCTGAATCCTATCGCTGAAAAAGGTCTGAAACTTTTTGGCGATAATTATAAAAAAACAGAGACCGCTGACCAGTGTGAGGCAATCCTTGTAAGAAGTGCAAAAATGCACGACATGGAGCTGCCGAAGAGCGTTTGCGCAGTTGCACGTGCAGGTGCAGGCGTCAATAATATTCCGGTTAAGGAGTATGCAGAGAAGGGTGTTGTTGTATTCAACACGCCTGGAGCTAACGCAAACGGCGTAAAAGAGCTGGTACTTGCAGGTATGCTCCTTGCATCCAGAGATATCGTAGGAGGTATCGAGTGGGTTGCACAGGAGAAAGATAAAGAGCACATCGGCAAGCTTGCCGAGAAGCAGAAAAAACAGTTCGCAGGATGCGAGATCAGCGGCAAAAAGCTTGGTATCATCGGTCTTGGAGCCATTGGAGCCATGGTGGCAAACGCAGCATGCGGTCTTGGCATGGAAGTATATGGCTATGACCCATATCTTTCTATTGATGCGGCATGGAACCTGTCCAGAACCATCAAGCACAGCAAGAGCCTGGATGAGATCTACAGCCAGTGCGATTATATCACCATTCATGTGCCACTTCTTGACAGCACTAAGAAGATGATCAATAAAGAAGCTTTCGATAAGATGAAGGACGGCGTAGTTCTTCTGAATTTTGCAAGAGATCTTCTTGTTGATGAGGATGCGCTGATCGAGGCTGTTGAGAGTGGCAAGGTTAAGAAGTATGTAACTGACTTTGCAAATGAGACAGTTGCAGGACGCGAGGGTATTCTGGTAACTCCGCATCTTGGTGCGTCTACAGAGGAATCTGAAGAAAACTGTGCAGAGATGGCTGTAAAGGAGATCCGTGATTACCTTGAGAATGGTAATATCAAAAATTCAGTTAATTATCCGAACTGTGATATGGGTACCTGTGTGGCTGTTGGAAGAATCTCTCTTGCGCACAGCAACACACCGAATATGATCAGTCAGGTTACCAAGATCCTTGGATCCGAGGGATTGAATATTGCGGATATGACGAATAAGAGTAAAGGGGAGTTTGCTTATACTCTTATTGATCTTGAGAGTGCGGCGTCTGCTAAGGCGTTAGATGAACTCAAGGAGATTGAGGGAATGTATAGGGTGCGTGTTGTTAAGTAAAGGAACAAGAGGTTAGAAATACTTTTTTTTAAATACTGTGTGGCGTTTGCTTTTTTTGGCGAATGGCGCACAGTATTTTTTTGAGGAAAAAAGGAAAACCGCAAAGGGGCCGCAAAGCCGCGGCCCCTCTGCACACCCCTCGGGCTTTTTTTTAGGAGTGCTTGGTTGTGGAGGACGGGAGTTTGGTTGACTTGTGTCTGTATGCGACGGTGCTGGGAACGAAAGGTTGAGCCGATGGAGGAGAACGGCCTGAAGGGGTTGTTGAGAGTGAAAAAGTCTTGAGGCCGTTATAGGTATGTGACGGTATTGGATGTGGAAGGTTGAGCCGAGAGTGAGGGTGGGAGGGCGTTGGTAGGTCTCGATGTGCGGGGCACATCTGCGGATTTTTTGGAATAATATAGAAGTGAATTTGAGCGGTAAATATATCAAATGCAGATATATCAAATGATCAAATTCAAATATATCAAATGTAAATATATCAAATTCAAATATATCAAATGATCAAATGTAAATATATCAAATTCAAATATATCAAATGATCAAATGTAAAT
>SKEA01001473.1_pt1 | contig 16514 bp, 17 predicted proteins | sample 4826601 | NCBI WGS metagenome assembly SKEA01 (sample SAMN11008821, study PRJNA524170) | human gut metagenome | biome: Human fecal sample; material: Feces; isolation source: fecal sample from pouch patient p13, p53 | host: Homo sapiens | place: Israel: Tel-Aviv | collected 2016-07-06 | reverse complement strand
CTGTACTCAGTGCGATGCCATCGTGCAGGCACCTGCACCTTCGCGGCCCATCGAGCGGGGTATCGCCGGACCGGGGCTGCTGGCCCGCGTGCTGACCTCGAAGTATGCAGAGCACACCCCGCTGTATTGCCAGTCAGAAATATACGGCCGGCAAGGTGTGGAGCTGAGCCGTTCACTGCTGTCGGGCTGGGTGGATGCATGCTGCCGGCTGCTGTCTCCGCTGGAAGAGGCGCTTCATGGCTATGTCATGACTGACGGCAAACTCCATGCCGATGATACCCCGGTCCAGGTACTGCTGCCGGGTAATAAGAAGACGAAGACCGGGCGGTTGTGGGCGTATGTTCGTGATGACCGCAATGCCGGGTCAGCGTTGGCACCTGCAGTGTGGTTCGCTTACAGCCCGGACAGAAAAGGCATCCATCCGCAGACTCATCTTGCTTGCTTCAGCGGTGTGCTGCAAGCGGATGCGTACGCCGGGTTCAACGAGCTGTATCGCAATGGTGGGATAACGGAAGCTGCCTGCTGGGCTCATGCCCGCCGAAAGATCCACGATGTGCACGTCCGCATCCCGTCAGCACTGACGGAAGAAGCCCTGGAGCAGATCGGTCAGTTGTACGCCATAGAGGCGGATATAAGGGGAATGCCGGCAGAGCAGCGGCTTGCTGAACGTCAGCGAAAAACGAAACCGCTGTTGAAATCCCTGGAAAGCTGGTTGCGTGAAAAGATGAAGACCCTGTTCTTCGGCTCTGGCCATGGTGGTGAGCGGGGAGCGCTACTGTACAGCCTGATCGGGACGTGCAAACTGAATGACGTGGATCCAGAAAGCTACCTTCGCCATGTGCCTGGCGTCATAGCAGACTGGCCGGTCAACCGGGTCAGCGAACTGCTTCCGTGGCGCATAGCACTGCCAGCTGAATAACACATCCCCGTCAATACGGCCCTCGCTGTACGCTTACTTTTGTTCGGACTGCTTATGGCCTTTTTCCACTGGTGTAGCAGGAAAGTTAACCGGCTGCCACCATGAGATGACGTGTAAACCGTGCAGGCATGTTTTCACGTGGTGACGCTTTCATTGGGGGTCTACGCCGGAACCCCAATATTGTTCACATACATGAATTTGAAAAACTAAGCGATACTGCTGTCCGTACCTTATAAACTTATTTCAACGCTTCCGGCAGCGTCACAATCCACAGTTCACTGTCAGACTCCGGTTTCTCCAGTGGCTTCACTCTGAGGGTCGTTTCAACCTGCTTGTCGTCAAGCGTCAGCTTTCCTTCCGCGTTCACCCGATAATCCTTGAATGTCTTGCCCTCGACCGGATGTTGCATCGCCACCTTCACGCCAAAGTCGTTATCGTTCGCCACCGCCAGCGTTTTGCTGTCGATCAGCGCCAACCCTTCAGCCTTCTCCTGCTGCCAGCCCAAGGAGCGCAGATCAACAACCTGCGTTTTCTGCGCAAGGGTAATGCCGCGCTGTGACAGGGTTTTCTCATCATCAAACTCCGGATACTCACCCGGCTTGTCGAAGCCTGACAGGTCGCTCGCCTTATTGAGATCGACCTCGTAAATCAGGTTACGCATTCTGTTGTTTTTATCTCTTCCCTGTTCGATCAGCAGGATGTGCTGGTTATCGAGCGCCACGATGTCTCCGATTTTAGCGTCGCTGTTTTTGCTGTAGGCCGCGCTGTCGATAGGATAACCGTACATCGCGGTTTTTCCGCTTGCCGGATCGAAGCTCACCAGACGCGTAAACAGCGCCTTTTTCTTGCTCTTAGCGTCGATATCCAGCGTACTTTGCACGGCGACAATAATACGCCCGTCCGGCATACGGGTGAGGCCTTCAAAGCCGCGGTTCGCCTGACGCCATTTGAGGATATTTGGCAAACCGCCCGCAATCGCTTTTTCCCCTTCCGCCGCCTGCGGACCGTGGATTGCCAGGATTTTCCCTTTACTGTCGATGTTAATCAGGAACGGGCCATACTCATCGCACAGCCAGTAACCTACTTTACCATCCGGAGTGATCCCTTCCGTATCCAGCCCGCGATTATCCCCCTTCAGTCTATGTAACGTGTCGCTGAAGGCCACTTCATTGGTGGAGCCAATCACGTCGCTTGCCAGCGGCAGACCGTTGATCGCGCCTTTATCGTCATGCAGAGGACGGGGATCGATGGCCTCCGCTTTGCCGTTTTGTACACGAATCGTCATCAGCAGCGGCGCGAAATCTGGCGTAACGAAAATTTTAGTTTCGTTTTTCCCCTCTTTCGGTGAATCCGCGTTCGGACCGCGATCGGTAATGGTTGCGAATGTCAGGGCATCGCCCTGTTTACCGGTGAACAGCAGGCCAGAACCTATCCCAACCGGAAGGCCGTTCGGGAATGCACTGGCAAATGCGCCGGCGTAGTTCACGTGCGTGCCTTCTGGAAAACTGACGACATAGCGCTCAGCCGTAGGTTGTGCCGCCAGGGCAGAGAAAGAGAGCGTACAACCGATTAGCACGGGAATAATTTTTCTTTTCATATTGTTAGCATCCATAAAGTGAAGATCACACTACACCATAAAGAAGAAACGAGTCAGGAAAATGACATCGAATGGCAACATGCGCGGGCCTGAGGCCAAAGAAATGTAAAACACTGTTGTTATTTGTAACAACGGAAACATTTACGGAAATTATTTGTCTTTCTTCGTGATCAAAAATGCTGTGTCTTGTTGGATTGGAGTGATGAGGGCTGCGTTTAGGAAACGCCCTATATTGTACGGTTGCATTATCGCGGTAGGGGTAATGCACGTGTCAGTATGATGAGCTGACCACACTCACGTGGGTGGACTGGTATAACAATCGACGATTGCTGGAAAGGCAGGGCCATATCCCACCGGCAGAAGCAGAAAAAGCTTATTATGCTTCCATCGGAAACGATGATCTGGCAGCCTGAGTTCACAGATAAAACACTCTCCAGGAAACCCGGGGCGGTTCACTTAGCCGCGTGTCCATTATTGCTGGATAAGATCATAACGATACACCGGGTTAAACAGGTGGTCACTGCTTCACTGAAGCTGCGTGATTATGATGGTCAGGTAGCAGAAGCTATGCCCATGATACCAAAATGACGAAAGCCGAAATGTCTGAAAGCGTGTGTATTACCTGAAAATATGACCGGCTCCGGGGTACGTAACCGATTCAACAAAGCCAATCGATATTACAAAACGAGAGGGACTATATATTTCGTTTTCAGATAAGACTCCTTGAGAGATTATCTTTTATGTAAAATCTCAAATATCACCTGATGTAATGTCAATGATAATATTAAGTGCGCTCTGAACAACATCTTTCTTGGTGTGATTAACATCTGACAAAAAGAACATCAGCTTCTTTATTATGTTCTTGTTGTTTATTATTTCACGCTCACAGAATAAAGCGTTGACTGCCTCTTCTATGACATTTCTCTCGTAAAAAAATTGAGAGTTAGCTTCATATAAAATATTGGCCAATTTTTCACCAAAAACCATATTATAATAATCACTGTGCATCTTTCTCCCCCAGGGTTCAGTCAATAATTTTACCATGCCTAATTATGACAGGTGTAACAAGCATATTTTGCTATATAAATAAAATACATAATACTGATTATTGTAAGAACAGGAAGCAGACTAATGGTTTTTTTTGTGAGCACATTCCTTCTTATGTAGGAAGAGGCTGTATTATATTCAGTCAACTCTTTTTTACTAAAAACATTATCTATGCCATCAAAGTTGCCTGCTAGCTAATTTTTAGGATATCGCCTTGTCGTGGATTATGCACTCTAAACATGTAGAAGGTATTCATTATAAATACACAGACGGCCATCTTTTGTAAAATGGATGCCGTTTTAAGTGAGATTCTGATTTTCAAATTGTTCCGGACTGAGACCGCCACACCAACTGTACCATCGCCAGCGATTGTAATCGCACTCGATATAATTAAGTAAGTTTGCTGATTTTGCTGTTTACTGCGACAGATGTAAAGCTGTGGTGATTCATGCAGACTAAGTTCACGGACTCCGGCAGTAACACCGATGCATTCTGCAAGCTTCAGATCTTAACTACGAAATTCATGCGAATGGTGTTTACGTTTTTTTACTGGTTGAAACTGTTTTGTCTTGTGAGTCACCTCTGACTGAGAGTTTACTCACTTAGCCGCGTGTCCACTATTGCTGGGTAAGATCACAACACTTTAAAATGCCCTATATAGGGTTAACCAGTAATTATCTGTATGATAGCTTTGAGTTCGGGAGGAGGTAATGACTCCAACTTACTGATAGTGTTTTATGTTCAGATAATGCCCGATGACCTTGTCATGCAACTCCACCGATTTTGAGAACGACAGTAACTTCCGTCCCAGCCTTGCCAGATGTTGTCTCAGATTCAGATTATGTCGCTCAATGCGCTGAGTGTAACGCTTGCTGATAACGTGCAGCTTTCCCTTCAGGCGTGATTCATACAGCGGCCAGCCATCCGTCATCCATACCACGACCTCAAAGGCCGACAGCAGGCTCAGAAGACGCTCCAGTGTGGCCAGAGTGCGTTCACCGAAGACGTGCGCCACAACCGTCCTCCGTATCCTGTCATACGCGTAAAACAGCCAGCGCTGACGTGATTTAGCACCGACGTAGCCCCACTGTTCGTCCATTTCAGCGCAGACAATCACATCACTGCCCGGTTGTATGCGCGAGGTTACCGACTGCGGCCTGAGTTTTTTAAGTGACGTAAAACCGTGTTGAGGCCAACGCCCATAATGCGTGCACTGGCGCGACATCCGACGCCATTCATGGCCATATCAATGATTTTCTGGTGCGTACCGGGCTGAGAGGCGGTGTAAGTGAACTGTAGTTGCCATGTTTTACGGCAATGAGAGCAGAGATAGCGCTGATGTCCGGCAGTGCTTTTGCCGTTACGCACCACGCCTTCAGTAGCGGAGCAGGAAGGACATCTGATGGAAATGGAAGCCACGCAAGCACCTTAAAATCACCATCATACACTAAATCAGTAAGTTGGCAGCATTACCGAAATCCCCATCCTTTAGGGCAGTGAGGATGTCAATAATAGCAGACCACATCATGAGTCATTCTGACCGACACATGCCAGAAGCAGAGGCTCCATCCCATTTTATACCTACCTTATAACACTTAGAAAAACAACATGTTAAAAATGTCTATTGGAAACAATTTTATTTCCAATTGTAATGATAACCATTCTCATATTAATATGACTACGTGATAATTAACTTTTGATGCACTCCGCATGTCTGACCGCGCCACTACCACAGCTTCCTTAACGTTCGAGTCGCTTTATGGCACACATCACGGCTGGTTGAAAAGCTGGCTGACGCGCAAACTCCAGTCTGCTTTTGATGCAGATGACATTGCCCAGGACACTTTTTTGCGGGTAATGGTCAGCGAAACGCTCTCGACGATCCGCGATCCTCGCTCCTTCCTCTGCACTATCGCCAAACGCGTGATGGTGGACCTGTTTCGCCGAAACGCGCTGGAAAAAGCGTATCTGGAGATGCTGGCGCTTATGCCGGAGGGGGGAGCGCCTTCACCTGAGGAACGCGAAAGCCAACTCGAGACCCTACAACTCCTCGACAGCATGCTGGACGGGCTAAACGGCAAAACACGTGAAGCGTTTCTGCTTTCGCAACTGGATGGTCTGACATACAGCGAGATTGCGCACAAACTCGGTGTTTCCATCAGCTCCGTGAAAAAATACGTGGCGAAAGCCGTCGAGCACTGCCTGCTGTTCCGTCTGGAGTATGGGTTATGAATCCTTTGTTAACCGATTCCCGCCGTCAGGCGCTGCGTTCAGCTTCCCACTGGTATGCCGTGCTAAGCGGCGAGCGCGTCAGCCCACAACAGGAAGCGCGCTGGCAACAGTGGTATGAACAGGATCAGGATAACCAGTGGGCCTGGCAGCAGGTTGAAAACCTGCGCAACCAGCTTGGCGGTGTGCCTGGCGACGTTGCCAGCCGGGCGTTGCACGATACCCGCCTCACCCGCCGTCACGTGATGAAAGGATTACTGCTGTTGCTCGGCGCTGGCGGAGGCTGGCAGCTCTGGCAGTCGGAAACCGGCGAAGGTCTGCGGGCAGATTACCGCACCGCCAAAGGCACAGTCAGCCGTCAGCAACTGGAAGATGGCTCCCTGCTCACGCTGAATACCCAAAGCGCGGCGGATGTGCGTTTTGATGCGCATCAGCGCACCGTCCGGCTCTGGTACGGTGAAATCGCCATTACTACCGCGAAAGATGCCCTGCAACGCCCCTTCCGTGTCCTGACCCGTCAGGGCCAGCTCACTGCTTTAGGGACAGAATTTACCGTCCGCCAGCAGGATAATTTCACGCAGCTTGACGTTCAGCAGCACGCTGTAGAAGTGCTTCTCGCCAGTGCCCCCGCGCAAAAACGCATCGTGAACGCTGGTGAAAGCCTGCAGTTCAGCGCCTCTGAGTTTGGCGCAGTGAAACCGCTGGATGACGAGAGTACAAGCTGGACGAAGGACATCCTGAGCTTCAGCGATAAACCACTGGGTGAGGTGATAGCCACGCTAACCCGTTACCGCAACGGCGTGCTGCGCTGCGATCCCGCCGTTGCCGGGCTGCGCCTGAGCGGGACGTTCCCGCTGAAAAATACCGATGCGATCCTGAACGTTATCGCGCAAACGCTTCCCGTTAAAATTCAGTCTATTACGCGGTACTGGATAAACATTTCACCACTGTAAGGAAAATAATTCTTATTTCGATTGTCCTTTTTACCCTTCTCGTTCGACTCATAGCTGAACACAACAAAAATGATGATGGGGAAGGTATGACGCCGTTACGCGTTTTTCGTAAAACAACACCTTTGGTTAACGCCATTCGCCTGAGCCTGCTGCCGCTGGCCGGTCTCTCGTTTTCCGCTTTTGCTGCACAGGTTAATATCGCACCGGGATCGCTCGATAAAGCGCTCAATCAGTATGCCGCACACAGCGGATTTACCCTCTCGGTTGACGCCAGCCTGACGCGCGGCAAGCAGAGCAACGGCCTGCACGGCGATTACGACGTCGAGAGCGGCCTGCAACAACTGCTGGACGGCAGCGGACTGCAGGTAAAACCGCTGGGAAATAATAGCTGGACGCTGGAGCCCGCGCCCGCACCAAAAGAAGATGCCCTGACCGTGGTCGGCGACTGGCTGGGTGATGCGCGTGAAAACGACGTATTTGAACATGCTGGCGCGCGTGACGTGATCCGCCGTGAGGATTTCGCCAAAACCGGCGCAACCACCATGCGTGAGGTACTTAACCGCATCCCTGGCGTCAGCGCGCCGGAAAACAACGGCACCGGCAGCCACGACCTGGCGATGAACTTTGGCATCCGGGGCCTGAACCCGCGCCTCACCAGCCGCTCGACCGTCCTGATGGACGGCATCCCCGTCCCCTTCGCCCCTTACGGTCAGCCGCAGCTTTCACTGGCTCCCGTTTCGCTCGGCAACATGGATGCCATTGACGTGGTACGCGGTGGTGGTGCGGTGCGTTACGGACCGCAGAGCGTGGGCGGCGTGGTGAACTTTGTTACCCGTGCCATTCCGCAGGACTTTGGTATCGAGGCGGGCGTGGAAGGTCAGCTCAGCCCAACCTCTTCACAAAACAACCCGAAAGAGACGCACAACCTGATGGTGGGCGGCACAGCGGACAACGGTTTTGGCACCGCGCTGCTCTACTCCGGCACGCGCGGCAGTGACTGGCGCGAGCACAGCGCCACCCGCATCGACGACCTGATGCTGAAAAGCAAATATGCGCCGGATGAGGTGCACACCTTCAACAGCCTGCTGCAATATTACGACGGTGAAGCCGACATGCCCGGTGGCCTGTCTCGCGCGGATTACGACGCCGATCGCTGGCAATCCACCCGCCCGTATGACCGCTTCTGGGGTCGTCGCAAGCTGGCGAGCCTGGGCTACCAGTTCCAGCCAGACAGCCAGCATAAATTCAACATTCAGGGGTTCTACACCCAAACCCTGCGCAGCGGCTACCTGGAGCAAGGCAAACGCATCACCCTCTCGCCGCGTAACTACTGGGTGCGCGGTATTGAGCCACGCTACAGCCAGATCTTTATGATCGGCCCTTCCGCGCACGAAGTGGGCGTGGGCTATCGCTATGTGAATGAATCAACGCATGAAATGCGTTACTACACCGCCACCAGCAGCGGGCAGTTGCCGTCCGGCTCAAGCCCTTACGACCGCGATACGCGTTCCGGCACCGAGGCGCACGCCTGGTATCTGGATGACAAAATCGACATCGGCAACTGGACCATCACGCCGGGTATGCGTTTCGAACATATCGAGTCATACCAGAACAACGCCATCACAGGCACGCACGAAGAAGTGAGCTATAACGCACCGCTTCCGGCGTTGAACGTGCTCTATCACCTGACTGACAGCTGGAATCTTTATGCAAACACTGAAGGCTCGTTCGGCACCGTACAGTACAGCCAGATTGGCAAGGCTGTGCAAAGCGGCAATGTGGAACCGGAAAAAGCGCGAACCTGGGAACTCGGTACCCGCTACGACGACGGCGCGCTGACGGCGGAAATGGGGCTGTTCCTGATTAACTTTAACAATCAGTACGACTCCAACCAGACCAACGACACCGTCACTGCACGTGGCAAAACGCGCCATACCGGGCTGGAAACGCAGGCACGTTACGATCTGGGTACGCTAACGCCAACGCTTGATAACGTTTCCATCTACGCCAGCTATGCGTATGTGAACGCGGAAATCCGCGAGAAAGGCGACACCTACGGCAATCTGGTACCATTCTCCCCGAAACATAAAGGCACGCTGGGCGTGGACTACAAGCCAGGAAACTGGACGTTCAATCTGAACAGCGATTTCCAGTCCAGCCAGTTTGCGGATAACGCCAATACGGTGAAAGAGAGCGCCGACGGCAGTACCGGCCGCATTCCCGGCTTCATGCTCTGGGGCGCACGCGTGGCGTATGACTTTGGCCCGCAGATGGCAGATCTGAACCTGGCATTCGGTGTGAAAAACATCTTCGACCAGGACTACTTCATCCGCTCTTATGACGACAACAACAAAGGCATCTATGCAGGCCAGCCGCGCACGCTGTATATGCAGGGGTCGTTGAAGTTCTGATGTGTTAACGCCCGGCTTGCCGGGCTTTTAGCTGGAATGTGATTATGTTGGCATTTATCCGTTTTGTTTTTGCAGGCCTGCTGCTGGTGATCAGCCACGCCTTTGCCGCCACGGTTCAGGACGAACACGGCACGTTTACACTCGAAAAAACGCCACAACGGATTGTGGTGCTGGAACTCTCGTTCGCCGATGCGCTGGCCGCCGTGGACGTCAGCCCGATCGGTATTGCCGACGATAACGATGCAAAACGCATCCTGCCCGAAGTGCGTGCGCACCTGAAACCGTGGCAGTCCGTCGGAACGCGCGCGCAGCCGAGCCTGGAAGCCATTGCCGCTCTGAAACCAGACCTGATCATTGCCGACAGCAGTCGCCATGCGGGGGTTTACATCGCCTTGCAGCAAATCGCGCCGGTACTGCTGCTTAAGTCCCGCAACGAAACCTACGCTGAAAATTTGCAATCTGCGGCTATCATCGGCGAAATGGTGGGTAAAAAGCGAGAGATGCAGGCACGCCTGGAACAACATAAAGAGAGGATGGCGCAGTGGGCCAGCCAGCTTCCCAAAGGGACACGCGTGGCCTTTGGCACATCACGCGAACAGCAATTCAACCTGCATACTCAGGAGACCTGGACCGGCAGCGTGCTGGCCTCTCTGGGGCTGAACGTTCCCGCTGCGATGGCGGGTGCGTCCATGCCGTCCATCGGCCTGGAGCAACTGCTGGCGGTCAATCCTGCCTGGCTGCTGGTTGCCCACTATCGCGAAGAGAGCATTGTTAAACGCTGGCAACAAGATCCGCTCTGGCAGATGTTAACCGCCGCGCAGAAGCAGCAGGTTGCTTCGGTCGACAGTAACACCTGGGCGCGGATGCGCGGTATTTTTGCTGCAGAGCGTATTGCCGCTGACACGGTAAAAATCTTCCACCATCAGCCGCTTACCGTTGTGAAATGACCGCGATAAAACACCCGGTGCTGCTGTGGGGGCTTCCCGTTGTAGCACTTATTATTATTTTCTGGCTGAGTCTGTTTTGCTACTCGGCCATTCCTGTTTCCGGAGCAGATGCAACCCGCGCCCTGCTGCCTGGACACACGCCAACGCTACCAGAAGCGCTGGTGCAAAACCTTCGTTTGCCACGAAGCCTGGTCGCCGTTCTGATCGGCGCAAGCCTGGCGCTCGCGGGCACGCTGCTGCAAACCCTGACCCACAACCCAATGGCCTCTCCTTCACTGCTCGGCATTAACAGCGGCGCGGCGCTGGCTATGGCGCTTACCAGCGCGCTGAGTCCGACGCCGATTGCAGGCTATTCTCTGTCGTTCATCGCGGCATGCGGGGGCGGCGTGAGCTGGCTGCTGGTCATGACCGCAGGAGGCGGATTTCGTCATACCCATGACAGAAACAAACTGATCCTCGCGGGTATCGCGCTGTCGGCCTTTTGTATGGGCCTTACCCGCATCACCCTGCTGCTGGCCGAAGATCATGCTTACGGCATCTTTTACTGGCTGGCAGGCGGAGTGTCCCACGCCCGCTGGCAGGATGTCTGGCAGCTCTTGCCGGTGGTGGTCACTGCAGTCCCTGTCGTGTTGCTGCTGGCGAATCAACTGAACCTGCTCAACCTCAGCGACAGCACCGCCCATACGCTGGGAGTGAACCTGACGAGGCTACGTTTGGTCATCAATATGTTAGTGCTGCTTCTGGTTGGTGCGTGCGTCAGCGTGGCAGGTCCGGTGGCGTTTATCGGTCTGCTGGTGCCACATCTGGCGCGCTTCTGGGCAGGCTTCGATCAGCGCAACGTACTGCCAGTGAGCATGCTGCTGGGGGCCACGCTGATGCTGCTGGCAGATGTACTCGCACGCGCACTGGCCTTCCCCGGAGATCTGCCCGCAGGCGCAGTGCTGGCGCTGATTGGCAGCCCTTGCTTTGTCTGGCTTGTGAGGAGGCGAGGATGAAAATTGCGCTGGTTATTTTCATCACCCTTGCCCTGGCGGGCTGTGCGCTGTTATCACTCCATATGGGAGTGATCCCCGTGCCGTGGCGCGCGCTGCTGACCGACTGGCAGGCCGGACGCGAGCATTATTATGTATTGATGGAGTACCGACTGCCGCGCTTGCTGCTGGCACTGTTTGTCGGTGCAGCCCTCGCCGTGGCGGGCGTGCTGATACAGGGGATTGTGCGCAACCCTCTGGCATCACCGGATATTCTCGGTGTTAACCATGCCGCCAGCCTGGCCTCTGTGGGGGCTCTACTTCTTATGCCGTCACTGCCCGTGATGGTGCTGCCGCTGCTGGCCTTTGCGGGCGGCATGGCGGGGTTGATATTGCTGAAGATGCTGGCAAAGACCCACCAGCCGATGAAGCTGGCGCTCACCGGCGTGGCGCTTTCTGCATGCTGGGCCAGCCTGACGGATTATCTGATGCTCTCGCGCCCGCAGGATGTGAACAACGCCCTGCTGTGGCTGACCGGCAGCTTATGGGGCCGTGACTGGAGCTTTGTGAAGATTGCCATCCCGCTGATGATTTTATTTCTGCCGCTGAGCCTGAGTTTTTGCCGCGATCTCGACCTCCTTGCACTCGGCGATGCGCGCGCCACCACGCTCGGTGTGTCGGTGCCCCATACCCGATTCTGGGCTTTGTTACTAGCTGTCGCCATGACATCTACCGGCGTGGCCGCCTGCGGCCCGATTAGCTTTATTGGTCTCGTGGTGCCGCATATGATGCGTAGCATCACCGGTGGACGTCACCGCAGACTGCTGCCTGTTTCGGCCCTGACAGGTGCGTTGCTGTTGGTGGTTGCCGATCTGCTGGCGAGAATTATTCATCCCCCACTGGAGCTCCCGGTTGGCGTGCTGACCGCCATTATCGGTGCGCCGTGGTTTGTCTGGTTGCTTGTGAGAATGCGATAAATGACTTTACGAACTGAAAATCTGACGGTCAGTTACGGGACAGACAAGGTACTTAACGACGTTTCACTCTCACTGCCAACGGGGAAGATCACCGCCCTGATCGGTCCTAACGGTTGCGGGAAATCGACGCTGTTAAACTGTTTTTCGCGGCTTTTAATGCCGCAGTCTGGCACCGTATTTCTCGGCGATAATCCCATAAATATGCTCTCATCGCGCCAGTTGGCCCGCAGGCTTTCGCTGCTGCCTCAGCACCATTTAACGCCAGAGGGGATCACAGTCCAGGAGCTGGTTTCGTATGGTCGTAATCCCTGGCTGTCACTCTGGGGGCGTCTCTCCGCTGAAGACAATGCACGAGTTAATGTCGCCATGAACCAGACCCGGATCAATCATCTTGCCGTTCGTCGGTTAACCGAGCTTTCCGGCGGTCAGCGCCAGCGCGCATTTCTGGCAATGGTCCTGGCCCAGAATACGCCCGTTGTATTACTTGATGAGCCAACCACCTATCTTGATATCAATCACCAGGTGGACCTGATGCGGTTGATGGGCGAACTCCGGACTCAGGGGAAAACGGTGGTCGCTGTGCTGCACGACCTTAATCAGGCTAGCCGGTACTGCGATCAACTGGTGGTAATGGCAAACGGACATGTTATGGCGCAAGGCACACCAGAAGAGGTGATGACCCCAGGATTGCTGAGAACAGTATTCAGCGTGGAAGCGGAAATACACCCCGAGCCGGTATCTGGCAGGCCGATGTGCCTAATGAGGTAGATTGCACAGGCCGTAAGAACCAAACCACGACTGAATGAAACTGGACTGGCGCCAGCAAGCCTGTTCAGACTGGGGCTGAACTTTTCCGGACTCTGAAAGATTACCAATACTCATCGTCCATCCGCTTGCTTTAGGCTGACAGGTTCATAATCAACGCAAACCAGAGCTGTACAGGCTTGGGCGCGGCTTTCAAACCAGTCGTGATCACGGCAATCAATTTTGAACTCTGCTTAACGGACATTTCTGTATAACCCTTACGGCAACGAAAAACGCGAAGTTAAAATTTTAGAAACCCAAAAACGTGACATGACTAAGTTTAGATTTCAGGGGGGAGATCAAAAAATTTCGCTCTGTGCCAGAGCGGACATTCACGGAGCTGGTTCATTACCAATGAGGTTGGGCTTTTGAGGATAAATCAATGATCAGACGCCAACGTAAATCAAAAGCAACCCTGGAACGGAATTGCTAATCCAGTTTCTGACCATCGATTTTTCTAAAAAGTGTGCGTTTGCTACTACTTAGGTAGGTGCAGCTTTCTTAATCACCGGCAGCCACGTTATACAGGCCAGTTGATGGATCGATTGTTATCAATGATATCTTCATGAGTCGGTGTCTCACCCAGCTTACCGAAGCTGGCATAAAGTGAAGGCAGACGGGCCCGTCCTTCTCCCTTTTTCGCCAGAGGGAAAGCGCGAAGCATGGTGGCAGCCTCCCAGTCACAACAATAGGATGGTGTGCACGGCTGCTGACGCCATGATTCAGCGATAGAGCCGGAAAATACGGGGTCAAAGCCGGTATCATTAACCAGAGTCATCGTGACCTGTACTGCGGCTGGATGATCTCCTGCTACTGCAACTGCCAGGCGACCGCGGCTCCCTTCAGGTAGTCTGTTGTGGTCAACTAAAACTGGCCTCCGCGTTAGAGTTTTTCCAGTATCGGTTTTCTGATTCGTTTGGTGGTAACCCACCATTATATTCGTGCGGTCTTAGTGCGCTGTAATATCCAACGATATAGTCCGTTATTGCGTGAGCTGCATCGCTGAAGCTTACATAGCCCGTCGCTGGCACCCATTCGTTCTTCAGACTCCTGAAGAAGCGCTCCATTGGGCTGTTATCCCAGCAGTTTCCACGCCGACTCATACTCTGCCTGATCCGGTATCGCCACAGTAACTGCCGGAACTGCCTGCTCGTATAATGACTGCCTTGATCGCTGTGGAACATCACCCCGACGGGCTTACCACGGGTTTCCCATGCCATTTCCAGTGCTTTCATGGTAAGCCTGCTGTCCGGCGAGAACGACATGGCCCAGCCTGACCTGCCCCTCTTTCCTGCGCAACCACGCTACCAGCGAGTCAATTCCACCAATACGGCGAAACAGTTCATCGCTGTTAAAAAACGGCTGCAACGCCTCATTTGTTGCCATAGTTTGCTCGGAAACAACGAGGCCGTCGTCCATGTGCTCGATTAACTCACGCGGTACCGGCTCCATAATAAATTTACGGCCAGCCTCCACCAGCTTTCTGACTTCCTGATCCACTTTGAATGTGGCGACGCCAAGCTCTTTTTGTACAAAGGGAGTAATTACGGCTTTCACATCACACCTTTCATCACTGATTGGGCTTTATCTGCTGCCCGGCATTCTCTGTTTAAGCACAACCATTTCCTGACGGCATAACACAGCAATAGCGGTCCTGGCACCAATTTGCTTACCAGCCAGGTATTGCTTTACCTCGCGGCGACTCACGCCATCAAGAAGCATCTTTAACGCTTCACGGGACAATTTGTTGTATTTGCGTGCCATTAATCTACTCCGCAGAACCATACAATCTACGTAACGTGTCGGCGACAGAAGATACAGATATCTCTCCGGTCGCAGCCCCTACGGTAAGGTCTGCCAGTTCAGGTGAATCAAATACCTGCACCCCGTTACGGCGTAGAAATAACAGCGCACTGTTTAGCGCGGTACGCTTATTGGCATCATTGAATATATGCCCTCTCGCTGTAGCCACCAGGTAGGTGGCGGAGACTTCGAAAAGGTCGGTGATCTCTTCGTAGGCAACTCTGGCCTGAACTCTCCCGATAATGGCCTCTGCCCTGCCCGGATCAGACATTCCCGGCAGGCCGCCGTAGCGGTTTATATTCGCATCATGAAGCGCAATAAGTTCTTCCGGTGATATATGCCTCATTATCGGTTAACCAGTTCCTTGTTGGTGGAGTCCAGGGTGTCAAACAGGGATGCAAATTCAGCATCCAGCGCCGCTTTTTTGTAGGCTTCGAAAGTAGCCTTGCTGACAATTACTGCTGGCTCACGGCCTCTGCGGGTGATTTCAACCTCTTCCCCGGCCTCAACATTGTTGAGCACTTCAGAAAGGTTGCCGCGCGCGGTACGGAAGTTAATGGATTGCATAAACACCTCGTGTACTCGTTATGTGTACACAATTATAAACTTCACAGGCATAAAGCACCAGCACTTTGCGGCTTAACAAACCTCTAGGCAGGTCATTCGTAGCCTAATGTCCGAACTGCTAAAGCATCCAAGTTGCTGTAGAATCACCGCCAATTACATAAGCCTGAAATAAGTGGATGAAAATGACAAGTATTCAACAACGTGCAGAGCTTCATCGTCAAATCTGGCAAATTGCTAACGATGTCAGGGGTTCGGTCGATGGATGGGATTTTAAGCAATACGTTCTGGGCGCACTTTTCTACCGTTTTATCAGCGAAAATTTTTCCAGTTATATTGAAGCCGGTGATGACAGTATCTGTTATGCGAAACTGGATGACAGCGTAATTACTGATGACATTAAAGACGATGCCATCAAAACCAAAGGCTACTTCATCTACCCAAGCCAGCTTTTCTGCAACGTAGCTGCGAAAGCAAATACCAATGACAGATTGAATGCAGATTTAAACAGCATCTTCGTTGCTATCGAAAGTTCTGCTTACGGTTATCCTTCAGAAGCTGACATCAAAGGTTTGTTTGCTGATTTCGATACCACCAGTAACCGCCTGGGTAACACCGTTAAAGATAAAAATGCCCGCCTGGCTGCGGTTCTGAAAGGGGTTGAAGGGTTAAAACTTGGTGACTTCAACGAACATCAGATTGACCTGTTCGGTGATGCCTATGAGTTCCTGATTTCTAACTATGCGGCAAATGCCGGTAAGTCAGGCGGTGAGTTCTTTACACCGCAGCACGTCTCCAAGCTGATTGCACAACTGGCTATGCACGGGCAGACCAGCGTTAACAAAATCTACGACCCGGCAGCGGGTTCCGGCTCACTGTTGTTGCAGGCGAAAAAACAGTTTGATAACCATATCATCGAAGAAGGTTTTTTTGGTCAGGAAATCAACCATACGACCTATAACCTGGCGCGTATGAACATGTTTTTGCACAACATCAACTACGACAAGTTTGATATCAAGCTGGGCAATACGCTGACTGGGTGATGCTGCCAACTTACTGATTTAGTGTATGATGGTGTTTTTGAGGTGCTCCTGTGGCTTCTGTTTCTATCAGCTGTCCCTCCTGTTCAGCTACTGACGGGGTGGTGCGTAACGGCAAAAGCACTGCCGGACATCAGCGCTATCTCTGCTCTCACTGCCGTAAAACATGGCAACTGCAGTTCACTTACACCGCTTCTCAACCCGGTACGCACCAGAAAATCATTGATATGGCCATGAATGGCGTTGGATGCC
>SKEA01001449.1_pt1 | contig 16752 bp, 18 predicted proteins | sample 4826601 | NCBI WGS metagenome assembly SKEA01 (sample SAMN11008821, study PRJNA524170) | human gut metagenome | biome: Human fecal sample; material: Feces; isolation source: fecal sample from pouch patient p13, p53 | host: Homo sapiens | place: Israel: Tel-Aviv | collected 2016-07-06 | reverse complement strand
GCCTTGTCTTTCACTTTATTTTTCGTATCTAAGACAGCACCCACCTTTGAGCCTGCACGCTGTCCCATGCTGGAAGTGGTATTGCCCCGATTTTCTTTAGAAGCCGTATTTTTTCTTTCGGCTCTCTTGCCAGCAACGGCACTTCCAGCTACCGCACCAGCGACACCGCCCGAAATACCGCCAGCACTTACCGCCCTTGCAATACGGTGTTCCATACGCCTAGCCCGATGTCGCATAAACAGATACGGTCTGCGGAAAATTCTTCGTCCCATGCTTTGACTGTCGCCAGCATTAAGTGAGAACATACTCATTAAGTCGCCCAGCTTCATATAGATACCAGCAAAACACACTATCTGCAAGAACGCCACCATGAAAAACGGATAGTCAGTAGAGATGTTATAAAACATACTGGAAATGCTGAACGCCACCGTTACAATAAGCGTTATTCCTGCCCGTGTCATTATGGTATTAAATACCCTTACGATTGCCTGCTTTGCCATGCTTTCATAGCTCGGTATCATGGAAAGCAAAAAGCTGATAGGCAAAAACATTGCAAAGATAATAAAAAGTATCTGGCTAAATAACATCATGCCCGTAAGCAAGAATACAAATATCGTGATACCAAGATTAAAGAACAAGAGGAAGAACACCATACCCAAACGGTTTACCACCTGCGGTATCGTCAGATTGTTGTTGTCGTTGTCCTCGATTTCTGTTTTCACGACTTCCTCTCTGGTTTTCCCGTCCTCGTCCTCTGGGCTTGCCGATACGAGAGCTTCGACACGGTCTGTCCCGATTTCCTCTGCGTTGCTGTTACCGAATTGTAGAAGTAGCCACGGCTGTTGTACTTGAATAGAAAATAAGCTGTCCCGTATCAAGTCCACGCTGTCCTTGCCCTCGCTGTCAGAGTTTGGGAGCATGATTTTTGTTCCCAAGTCCAAAGAAGCGGTGCTGATGTCTGATGAAAACTCATTTATCTTCTTGATGTAGTCGGGAGCATAAGCAATAAATGAAGCGGACAGCACGAACACCACAACAAAGTTGATAACAGCGTGAAGTGCCTTGCTGGTTTCCCTTTTTATCAGTCCCGTATAGGCAACATACATTCCCACCACTAAGATAATGAGAAGCAGGAAACCAACATAGAAGCCCGTAGAGGAAAAGCCGTTCTCGGTAACACCTGCAAGGGTCTGTATGCTTTTTCCGATACTGTCTGCCATATCGTTAATAAAATCAAGTTTATAGGCTTCCTGCACCACATAGCCCGTGGCATTGCTTAAATATAAACTAATAGTCCAGACAAAGTTGGTAATGCAGTAAAGCCCATATTGTACCGATTTTCCAATCCCGTCCAGCCAGTTCCACGGCAACCACGACCAGCTATTATCCACATAAAAATCAAGCTGGTAGTTGGAAAGGGGATATTTTGAATAAAGATTTTCTGCGTTTATGGTATCGTCCACAAGCCCCGTCGCATGAGCCACCGTCCCCAAAAGTGAAAGCAGGATAAGGGAGAGTGCCACGACAAACAGAGCCATTTTGAGAACGTGGAAAATCTTCTTTTTTGTGAACGCACCTTTTATCCTTTCTTTCATCACTCCACCTCATTTCTCTGTACGGGCGGTCTGGTATCAAAAGCGTGTAATAGTTCTTCAAAGACTGGGTGTATCTGCACCACGCCGACACGTCCGTATAAGTCCTGCAATAAGCATTGTCCGTTCTCCAAATCACGCAAACGTTTCTGGTTGTTCTCGTCGTCCTTGTCAATACCGAAAAACTCTAAGGTCTGCTTTATCTCGTTAATGTCCGTACTTCTAAATGCAAACTTCAAGCCGATATTGTTTTTCAGACTTTCCTTTGATACGTCCCCAGAGGATTGGGTAACGAAATAAACGCCTGCCTGCATAGCACGTCCAGCACGAACTAACTTGTTAGAAAGTGTTTCGCCTTGTGCCACATTTAAGAACGCCCACGCTTCGTCAAGGTCTACAATTTTGAAGATAGAACGGTCGCTGTGAATAAAATCTAATGCAAAGGTACTAATCACAATCAGCATAGACACCGACAATAATTCAATGGTCGTGTATTCCTCAAAGGTCGTGTCCTTATCTGGCAATACAAGGTCGGCTACTTGAATGATGTTAAGCTGGTTATCCAGACTGATTGCATTTTCTACCGTTCCGTCTGAAAACAGCAGGTGTGCAAAATCATAGTCCGTGAAGCTGTCGATATGGTCTGCGATATTTCTTGATACTGGCGTATCTTCACGGCGTAGCTCGTCTATCACATGAAGCAAGCCCCGACTGTCACTCTGGGTAACAGAACGCACCGCCTTACGAAGTACGGGGAATTTTTCTCCGTCCCTTGAAGAAATACCCGTAAGGAATGTTAAGATGTCGATTGCCAGACTTTCAGCGTCTTTTACATTCTTCATAATCACAAACGGGTCAAGAAGTCCTGCATTGTCCTTGTCGCTGGTAAGATTTACGATATTGATTTCATGGGCGATTTCTGGGAGCGTTTCTTTCCAGTTGCCACGCTCGGATTTTGGGTCTAAGATAACCGCTTGTCCCCCAAAGAGAACCGAATAATACACCAGAAGATTGTTACAGAACGATTTCCCACCGCCAAGCGAACCGACAAAAGCAGACGCTAAAGCGTTGGTAACTGTACCTTTTACACCTTGACTGGCAAGGGACGGTTGCAGGTACACATTTCTTCCCGTATCAACGGAATAGCCCATATAGATACCCGTAGTTTCCCCTAACTGCTGGGTCGCACCAAAACCAAGCCCTGCTAGAAAATCTGATTTTACATACTGCACATAATCATTGATATATCGTGTTACAACGCATTTTATTTGATGCCATAATTTGCAGAATTCGGAAAATTAAAACATCCCATTTTTAGCCTTGTTATAACGGTAATAATTTTTTCTATTACTGTTATAACAAGGATTCCAGGGGTTCGGGGATGGAAGATCCCCGTATTATTTCTGCACTATTTATTTTTCTGAAAATGGCATATTATAATGTGCTGATCAACAATATCGCTTGCTGGCAGGAAGAAATTCAGAATGAAGCCCCAGCATATCCCCAGCAGGACGCACCAGCTTTACATTGAGGTCGTCGTAAAAATCCTTGACTTCATCACAACGGCGTTTCAGCTCGTCAAGATCGGGTGCAGACACCCGTATGACGTAGTTTAACTTATACATACTTTCTTTGCTCTGGTCTAAGTCTGTTTCCAGCTCGTCCACGCTGTCTAAAGCGTCCACTACATTTGAGCTGGTTTCACTTCCTGCTTGATAAGCGTGATTGTCAAGGTCTTTCAATTCCTTTTTCTTGTTGCGGACGGTCGTTAATGCTTTTCGGTTTTCCACGATTTCTACATTCATAGAAGTATCAACGGGGAATGTGAATTGCTGTTGCTGGAAATAGAAGATTTCAGACGACGGAAAATCAAGCTCCCCGACAATCGCATTGACAGTAAAGTAGGACACATAGCTTTCCTTGTCCTCATGTTCCAAGCGCAAATATCGCTGGCTTTCCTCAATCACACACCTTGTCGGACGGATAAGGTCGTAGTATTTTATCAGCGTTTCTTTCTTATAGTTCTTCTTTGGTAGCTGGTACTCATAATCTTCATAGGCGATACCGTCCCTGCCGTAAAGATGTTCCATGAGATACCCAAAATCGTTGATTTCCAAGCGACGCACCTTAAAGCGACGGGAGATTTTATTTTCCAGTAGCTTTTCCATTTTCATGTAACGGTTGATTTCATCATTCGGCATGGAAACAAAATCATTCATCAGAGTGTGGTTCACTTCATGGAGAAATTCCTTGAACGTCAGCCACGCCGATTTTTTGATGTTCTTCAGATTGAGCTGTTCTTCCGTAACCATGAGCTTAAAGCCAAGAAAAAAGCGGTAGTCCACTTGATTGTCCCCAATCATAGATACTAACGCTTCGGTCTGTTCGTCTATCTTCTGATAGGCAACTTCCTTTAATTTTCCAGTTACCAGCTTCTTTGACTGTTCCTGCATACTGCGGATTGAGCTTTCTGTGGCAATCTGCAAGGCATGAATTTTACCCTCACGGGACTGTGCGATAAGCTGTCGAAAGCTGTCATGCACGATAAATTTCTGCTCTGCGGATAAGAAAGAATAGTTGTACGGTATCAGCTCATAGTAGGCGAATACCTCATTGTCCTTGTTCCAGACAAGGTTATTGTCAATATATTTTATCGGGAACATAGTTCACACTCCTTACTGCCGTGATTGTTTCATTGAGTATCTGCTTATGCAGTTTTACGGCTTTTCCTGCATAAGTGATTTTTGGTCGCAGGGCATAGGTTATCTGTGATTTCAAAAAGCTGTACGGCTTCTTTCCGTCAAAGGTTTTCTGCGACATAAACCAAGTGAGAGCAACGGGAATACCAAAGTATTTGAGAAATGCTCCCTCAATCATGGAAAGTGGAGGAATATCCCCAAACAGAATGATGATAAATTCCATAATCACAAACCATGTAATCTGTGTAAAGGTAACGGGAAAGGGTAAGTTAAAGTCATTGATTGCATACAAGACTTTTTCCACGTTCCAGATACCCGTATAAGATTTAATCTTTTTCAAGTTCTTTCAGCTCCTTTCGTAAGTTCTTCAAAGAGAAAAGGACAGCCATTTTCAGACTGTCCCTTAAAAGAGAAATACGCTGTCAGTAGCAACAATGCTTGTCGCTGATCTTCCAGCGTTAGTATGGTATCTCGCACATACCTCGGCTTGTTTCAATAAAGCAACCGCCCATATCCAAATCTCGCCCGTAGGCTTCATAGTCAATGTAGTTCTGTAAGCTGGGTGGAATGTCGCCAAGTGCCTGCAATTCGTCTATGTAGTAGTAGGCAACGTCTGTCATGGTTTCACAGTCGGGATAATAATAAATATCGTCCTTGTGTTCCACGACTTCTTCCAGCGTCCCATAGTGGCTGATAAATTCGTCCAGACACTCTACAATATAGTCGGGAAGTTCCTCTATCATTTCATACATCTCATTGAGTTCTCCAATGGAAACATACTCGCCAATCGCAATGGGGAAGTTGTCGGTATCATGGATAGCGTATTCCTCATACTGTTCATTCAAGCCGATTTTTTCTTTTACATCTTCCTCGTCAATAGGAAATGTGAACCAAGCACCGACTAAATAGCCCTCATTGTATTTGCCAAGATTAGCAATGTAAACCGCCATATCATCAATCATAAGCACCACCTCATTTCCTACTCTGGCAGTTCAAAGATACCGTGTTCTGTTACTAAAAATTTCCCGTGTTCCTGCAAGTGAGAAGCATAGGCTTCAAAGTCAAAATAGTATTCTTGACAGTCCTCGGATAAATGCTTAAATGTCGGGTCATTCATCAGCTTTTGTCTTGCAACATCAATCATGCTTTTGCAGTCGGGATAAACCGTAATCACGTTTCTGCAAATATAAAGTGCTTCTAAATTCTCAAACACCGTAAGTAGTGATACATATTCTTCTTGCATATCGGCTGGTAGCTGGCGATACATAAAATCTAATTCGTTGAGCTGATACACGCTTGTATGTTCGTGGACTTCATCAGCAAAGGGCAGTACCTTTTCGATAATACGGTAATCTTGACTTTCTGCACCGACACCTAACTTTTCTTCAAACTCGGCAACATCTATCGGCAGGTCGAACCAGTATGATGTTGTTTCTTCGCCAGTTGTTCCTTTCGTTTCCACCAGCACCCTTGTTTCCTGCATTGTTCCTCACGTCCTTTCTGTTGTTTCATTACATCTTTTATGGTCTGGTACGGCATACCAAACACATACTTTGAAAAATCTTCTAACTGTCTTTCTTCATAGTCGGCAGGGTTCAGTCGTTTCATTTCATGCCACACCCTACGCTTGTAAGAGGGCAGGTCAGAAATATAAGCACAGCCGACTTTTGTCTGCATGTTCTTAAAAATATCGTTCATTTCATCACTCCAATCTGAAATTTAGGTAAGAAAAAAGCAGTCAATCCTAAGACTAACTGCTTTGTGTGTATGGATATGAAATTGTTTATCAGACATATTGTTTGAAAAATACATTTAACTTTTGCCCTAATAGTGTTGGGTTATCTGTATTTACCTCATGTCCTGCATTTTCTATAATAACTATTTCTGAGTTTTGTATCTGTTGTTGCAATTCTAAAGAAGCTTTTTTATTTATCTTATCCTTATCGCCACAGACAACAAGTACCGAACATGATATTTTTTTCAGTTCATGTTTAAAATTAAGTTCTGTCATAGATTTGCATAGATTGATAAAATCTGTTTTCTGAAAGCCCATTTTTTCAAATGCTGAACAAGGCATAATACGGAATATCAGATTTTGCATTTTTAACAGATACTTTGGCATTTCATATTGTGTGCCTATTAACACTAATGAGTTCATTTTTTCTGGGTGTTCTATCGCATACTGCATAGCAAGAATACCACCTAAAGAAAGTCCGCAAATATTTAGCGGTTCTTCAAACTGTTCACTGTATGTTTCCAATGTCCGATACAATGTATCATAACATGGTGTTTTCCCAGAAAACCAATCTGATAAATTAGGACATAAAACTTCAAAATCATCATTGAATACTTTTACGGTATCACTCCAACTTTCAGAAGATTGTCCCAAACCATGAAGCATTATATATTTCATTTCATCACTCCTAGATACTGTGTTTCATATCCACATTATAACATTCGCATATCAGCACCACAATAAAATTTTATGCACCGATAATCTTATTGAACAGCTCTAACAGATACCATTTCATCACTCCAATCTGAAATTTTGGCAAGAAAAAAGCAGTCAATCCTAAGACTAACTGCTTTGTGTGTAGGAATAATCTTATTGAACAGTTCTAAAAGTACACCTTTCACACGATAACTATTCTTTATTTAATGTATCTTCTATAATCTCAATGGCACCATTGATAAAACTGATTTTTCTTTTGCTAACAAGTTCTCCATTTTCTGAAATAGATACATAGGCTATACCTAACTGGTCGTCCTTTGTTGAAATAGGATTTCCCATTAGTGTCGTCCATTCTATATCAATATCTTCTTTTGTGATACTTGTATCAAGTTCAAGCTCATATTGTAATGGTTTGAAAAATTCAGAATTAGATTTTGAATTAACCAGAATCGCATTATCCTTGTCTTGATATACTTCTACAGTATAATTAACAATATCTTCTTTTTCGACAAATTCTTTATTTGGGGAAATTGTTTCTTCATATATCAATTTCATATTTGAAGTTGTTGTTAAATCATCATTGTTTTCCGTATTTTTTGATGAACAACCAATCAAGTTAAATACCATTAAAAATGTAGCAAATACAAAAAATATTTTATTTATTCTTGCCATTATTAACACCTCAAATTTTCATTATCGTTGCATATATTATATCATTCCCATATCAGCACCACAATATAATTTTATGCACCGATAATCTTATTGAACAGCTCTAACAGTACATCTTTTACACCGCCAGCATTGAATACTAAACCAACGGCAACAAGGGCAACTACCAAGAAACCGATGAGCTTTGAAAACTCACGTTTGAACCCTAAGTAGATACCGATAACCACAATCGCCATAAGCACTAAGCTTTGGGCGTTGCTTAAAAACCATGTGTATAAATTTTGTCCGAAATTCATATTATTTGTCCTCTCTTTCTTTGATTTCTTCCATGTATCTGTCGGCTTCTTTGCCGACAGTCAAAATGCACATCAGAACCACACCGATACCCGTTCCAAGTGATACCAGCAGTAAGTCTTTTCCTAATTCCCACATTTTTCATCACTCCTAACTTTCCACTAAATCTTTTGCAGGGGTCGTCTGCTGTTTGATTATCATTTCATGCTTTTCTGTGAGCTTTGCTTGCTTTTCAATCGTTTCCATGTAGTCTGTACCGTTTCCCTTATCAATCTTTTTCAGCATTTTCAAGGTCGGTGCTACCTGCCGTTGCACCCAACGCAATGTACGGTCTAAGGTATAAGGCTCTGGCTTTGTCGTCAGTTTCAGACTTTGCCGATTATCCCCGATAAACCACGCCCAGCGGTCATTGAGTTTCCAGTCGTTTTTTCGCTTGTCTGGTTCTTCATCAACAAACCGCACATACTGGTTGATAATAGAAAAGGCGGTCTGTTCAGCGTCATAATAGGTCAGTAAATCCCGCACTGCATAATAGGCACGTTCATTGCGAAGCCGTATTTCAAAACGGTTGATTATGTCCGCTTCATCAAGCGGTGTCCCTAACTTGACGTACTGCTCATAGTCCTTTTCATAAATACAGAAATACACATCTGATTTCAGCGAACCAAGATAGAGGGTGTGTCCCATATATTCTTTTTCGTCCTCTCTGTGCTTGATAAGCTCGCCCGACTGGTAATATTTGTAGCTTCTGGACTTTCCGATATATTCCCGTTTCCTGCATTTTTCCGCAAGCTCTGGAATATCCAAAATCCCCGTATGGTCGTTGATAGCAAGGTCGATACGCTTCATCACGCCACCGTCTACTAATGCGTCCATAAGAAAGTCATACCAACTTCTTTGTTGTGCCAGCAGATAACTTTCAAACTGCCTGCAACCACGCCCCTTTAACTCTAAAAGGACACCTTTTTCTTCGTCAGCCGACGTATAGATAAAGATGTCCCCTAAAGAATAATGCTCCGTATAACTGTAATGTCCGTAATCTTCATGGAGCATATAATTGATATTCAGTTTTAATATATCTTTGATGATGTGCTGTATATCCAGCGTGGGAAAACGAATTTTTACATAATCAAACAGCATGGTAAGCGGTGCTTCTGGATTGAACCTTGCCAGTTCCTTATGCAGAGTTTCCAGAAGTTCCCTTGACGGCTTCATTTTTCCGCTTTCTATCTTGTTGAGATATTCCCTTGTGATACCAGAAGCCACCGCCAGTCTGCCTTGTGAGATACCGTAAGCAACCCGTTTCTCCCGTAATTCTTTTATCCATTGTTCTTCATTCAGAACCATACCCCCAATCTGTAAAGTGTGAAGTTTTTTAAGGCGACTTCACAGCCGATTTTTGCTAGAAAATCCTGCCAGAAGCCTTATGTTTCCTATGTTTTTTGTCTATTGTCTATTTGCAAACGTACCCCTCTGTTAGATACCGAGGGGTTTTACCTGCTGGCGTGGCTTACGCCACACCAGCAACGGCTAGTCCGTGCCGTCGCCTTTCGCTTCGCACGTCGCCGTCCCGTCCTGCCTTGCTTGTGCAAGAGAGCCGATAGTCTGCAAAAAGTCATGTCCTTTCGGGACTAAAGGCGTGTAAAATTCGCTGATAACGCTTGTTCCCACATCACAATAGCCACGCCCCTTGATACGCTTCTGGAAAAACTGCTTTTTCACATCTGAACCAAACAGCATACCGTAACCTAATTCGCTGATACGCCCAAGTCCCACGCGGAAATTGAAGTTATCTCTGATACCGTCCGAGAAATACTTTGCGTCTGGACGCTGGCAGGCAACGATAAGGAAATATCCTGCTTGCCGTCCTAACATAACGATTTTCTTTAACTGGCTAAGTAAGCCCACGCTTTCTTTTGTCCCCAGCATTTCAAAAAACGCCACATATTCATCAAAGATAAGAAAGCAGGGTGGCAGTCCCAGATAAGCGTAGTTTTCGCCCGTCTTATAGTTCGGGTGTCGCTTCATTTCCTCACTTCGCTGTACCATACCCTCATAAAAGGCATTGACGCAATCAATCATTTTTTCTTTGGTGTGATACACATTTTCCATAACTGTCCCTAAGTCTGCTAAGTCCGCATTTTTCGGGTCTAAGATGTAAAGGACAGCGTTGGTATGCAGTAAGGCTTCAATGAGCGTCAGCAGAAAATAGGTTTTACCGCCACCAGTCCCACCAGCAATCAGAGCGTGAGGGAGTGCGTCATATTCCCAGACAAGATTTTTCATCAATTTAAGACAGCCATTTTCTGCCCGTACTTCATCAATAGTAATGCGGTTCGCTATCATATCATAAAGCAGGGTATATTCGATATAACCGTCATGTAAGGTCTTGTCGGTCAGCTCACAATATAATCCACTTTCCAATTTATCCTCTAACCGTAAAAGCTGGTCTTGATATTTTCCCAGCGTAATTTCACAGCGGATATGAAGCAGTCCCTTTTCCATTTGATAATAAATCTTTGGAAACCAGACGATTTTTTCCCTTGATCTGCTTTGCAGGTCAGTAAAAAAACCGCTGTCTTGCACGGTATCGGCTTCATACCACTTATTTTCCAGTATCATTCTTGCCAGCTTTTGACGGTGCAGGAGCTTCTTGAAACTGTCGTAACAGAAGCGGTAATACAGAAAAGCGACCAATGTAAAAACACCAGTCGCTATCAGTATGGTTATGAAGTTGTAAGGGGAGAGCGTCAAGCCGTTCTCTAACAAGCTGAAATGTTTCCAATCGGTACTCATAAGCTGTTTGATATTCAATAGCAGGAGAACCGCCATGAACACAAACAGAAGCATCCCTATGGAAAAGTGATAGACAAGGTGCTTGTCGCTGGCTCTGATACGGTGTCCTTTGTTCCAATTCATACGCATAAATCAATCACTCCTTTCTGGGTACGAAAAAAGCAGTCAATCCTAAGACTAACTGCTTTGTGTATATGGATATGAAGTTGTCAAACTGGGATTTATCTTTTACTATTTTGTATACCAAAAATGATGTTGGGAACAAGCATGATTATTACAATCATTGCTCCCCATCCGTTTATCCAACTAAACTCCATTGTAGTTCCTCCACCGCAAAATAAAATGCGTCAATCTTTATTTATAATCATTAAACTGCCAATCCCCAAAATAAAATATGTCGGTACTACAATATACAAGGTCAAATTCGCATAGCCCTGTAAATCAGAAAAGCAATAAGGCAGGGCGGATACATTAATTAAAAAATGAAAGATAATCGGCAGCCATAAATTTTTTGTTTTTTTGTAAACTGTTCCAAAGAAAATGCCCATTCCGACCGTCTGCACAACCTTGCTGAGAATTACGAAAGCAGATTGATTCAGCACTCCGAAAATGTGTCCAACCCCGAATATAACAGAGGAAAACAAGATGGCAATTAAGGTTTTGTTCTTGCTTTTATAACAAAACTTTTCTATCAGATTAAGAAGCATACCCCTTATATACAATTCTTCAATACAAGCCACACCTATATGATAAATTACGCCCTCAATCAATACTTTAAACAAGCTTGGTTTCAAATCAAAGGGCATTAGTCCGATATAAAATGCAAAAAAGCTTATCACAGCAACAGCGACACCGACGGTGCCGTATTTTTTCAAGCCATTAGCCAGTCCCTCTTTTTTTAATCCCAACTCCCAATTCGGGCAAAGATACTTCAAAACGAAATAGGCGACAATACCTATTATCAAAAAATTTATCATCAAATTGAAATACATTGGCTCTATATCGACGATTTTGATATTTATAAAAATTACACTTGGAATACCTGTAAGCTCCATAAAGGCAATGGAAACCGTTAATATAGAGATGGCATTCATTTCTTTTTTATTCATAATTTTGCTCACCACTTCTCATTCAATCAGCACTTTCTCTATGCTATCACCGTTTTTAATGTCATTATACTATATTACAGTGTATTTGTCCGTTTCTTCATACCCATATTATAGCAGTTCCATATATCCGCTACAATGAAAATCTATTCAGCAAGCCTATTTTTTCGGTTGTCCCTGCGGTGTATGGTTTTGTGGACTGCCTGCGTTCTGGTTTCCTTTATTCTTCAACACAATATCCTCTGACTTTACATACCAGTCCACATCTGCACCCGTATAGGTCTTTCTCGATACGGTATCGGCTACGGGATTGACAAGTTCCACAACTGCATTGTACGGAAATTCCCTTAACGGTACTTCTGGCGGTACGGACACGGGAATAATTCCACCATGCAGACTGCACTTCAAATCATAGATACGCTTTTTAAGCTGGGTACTCGGTGTCCCGTCCTCATTCTGCAAGTACACATCACGCACCGCTGTAAATTTTAATTCTCCAAATGTTTTCTCTTTGTCAATGACAAACCCGTTTGATAATCTCATAAATTCTTCACTCCTTTACTTTTCTTGAACTGTTACAATATCATCAGCAACTAACACATAATCGGTATGTCCCATATCCCCGATTGCGTAACCTCTGCCGTATAACTTCGGATTGACAAGTTTTACTTTCTGCTCATACTTGAAATGCTTTTCGCCAGCCTGCACGGGAATTTCTACCACAACATTTTCGCTTTTCTGTACGTCAGAATAAAGGTTATAGCTTCGTCTGGCTAAGACCCTGCGGTTATTTTTATCCCTTTCAAAAATAGGGTCGCTTTCGCCTGCAAATTCAAGTGTTCCAAAAGACTGTGCCATATCTGGCACAACATATTTCATTTCCATATTGTTTTACCTCGTTTCTTTCTATTTTTAATAAGTTTGTTGATAGTGATTTCTTATTCTGGCGGTTAGGGAAGTACCAGCAAGCCCCCAGATAGTAAAGGGTAAAATAAATGCTTACGCACCCTTGACTATCCGTGTTCTTGCAGGTTGTTAGCAGACAAGCCAGAATAAGCGGAAGTCTGCCGTTTGACAGCTTCGGCGGAGAGCGTGATTTTCCTTTTCTCATACCGTTACCACCTTATGATTTCTTCGTTTGACGGCGTTTGTAGAAGAAGATACCTGCCAGTCCAGCACCAGAAGTCAAAAGAAGTACAAGCAGTCCGTAAAGGTTTGTGCTATCGCCAGTTTTTGGACTGTCTGTTTTATGCGGTGTATCTGGTGTCTGTGGCGTTTCGGGTTTCTCTGGTTCTTCTGGGACTTCTGGCTTTTCCTTAAAGGTAATCGTCTGTCCCTTGTCCTCAATGTCTTTATGCTCGGTAACTTTCTTCGGCTTGTCTGGATTGCTTAAATCGTATAATTCCTCAAAAGCTACAAGCTGTTTGCCGTCGAGAGAAGTAGCGTCAAAGGTAAAGGCAACTTCCACTTTCATAGTTTCGCTGTCTGCGGTAAAGGTGTAATTACTTTCCACACGTTTTCCATTGATAAGAAGCTCTGCATTTTCTTCTTTCAACATCTGCCAGCCCACAAGTTTGTACTGTGTGCCGACTTCTAAACCCTCTAAAGTTACGGTATCAATGATTGTTACCTCTTTTCCTGCTTCAATCTCTTTGTTGCCGTCCTTATCCGTAGCAGTCGTATGTATTTTGATGATACGCTCTGTGATAAGTACCGTCTGTCCGTCGTCCTCAATGTCTTTATGTTCCGCAACTTTTACGGGTTCTTCTGGATTGCTTAAATCATACAATTCTTCAAAGGTAACAAGGTTCTTGCCACCTAAAGCAGACGCATTGAATGTATAGGAAATTTCCACTTTCATTTCTTCATCATCAGCGATAAAGGTATAGTCATTTTCTACACGTTTTCCGTCAATGATAAGCTCGGCGTTTTCTTCCTTTAACATCTGCCAGCCTTTGAGCTGGTATTTTGTGCCTTTTGTAAGTCCGTCTAATTTGACAGTATCAACGATTGTTACCTCTTTTCCTGCAAGGATTGTTTTTTCGCCATCTTTGCTGGTCGCTGTGGTATGAATAGAGATTTCTTTTTCGTATTCATCAGTCAGCGTTCCTAAATCAACCACAAGGTTATTTCTTGATACCACGATTTCAAAAGGTGGGATAAGTTCAAAGCCTTTGTTGCTGTCAGAGCGTAATTCCTCAATGATGTAAGTATCATAAGGTAATGCACCCTTGCTGTCGTCTGGTTCAGAAGTTCCAAACCACACACCGTCCTCGCTGGTCTTTCCTGCGTTTGTATTGTGCTTATGAGAAGCCCAGTCAGCAGAAGTGGAAAACTGCCCGTTATCATCAGTTACCACAACATGATGTTCGCCCGTTGTCTTGCTTGTGATCCTAAAAGGAACATCAGCAAGACGCTTGTGTGTGCCTGCTCCGATTTTTACGCCCTCAATATCTCCACGCTTAATCTGATTATAGATAGAATGGGCTTCGTCGGTTAAATCAACGATTTTTCCATTCTCTGTGATTGCAAAATCAATCGGTTTTGCACCGTCAGTTAAGTAACCGTAGGGAGCTTCACTCTCAACGATACGGAAATTTCCATAAGGTAAAAGGTCAGAAGAAGTAGAAACGATACCCTCAATATCTGTACGAATTGTCTTTACCACTTCATTTTTCTTATAGAGCTTGCCCTCAACCAATACAGAATTATCATTTAAGAAAATGATGTCAAAGGCAGTATCTTTTAAGGTGGCACTTCCTTGTGGCTTTGTATCGCCCGTTTCTAAATCTCGTTTCTGAATTTTCACACCGCCACGGATAACCTTGTCTGATACAGAAAACTGGTTACTTCCAGTCAATACGGCAAGGTCGCCGTCCTCGGTAATCTGTGTTACATATAAGCCCTTAATCTGTTCGGACTTATCGCTAGCCTGCATATATGCACCGTCTAACAAGTAACCATTTGGAGCTTTTGTTTCCTCAACGGTTAGTGTTCCTAAAGGAAGAACGGCTTTACTGTCCTGCATATAGAAGTTATCGCCAGATACCTTGTATGCGTCCGCTAATTTTGTGATGTAATGGGTTGTCCCGTCGCTGTCAGTTTCAGCGATTGTCTTTGTAACCCATGTACGAGTAGCTTCTGCAGGGAGATTGTCTTTCGTATAGAAGCCTGCATAATATTTCCATGTAAATTCCGCACCTGCTAGAGAAGCGTTCCCCTGCGGATTGTCTTTCTGTGTTTCCATATCAATCTTAAAAAGCTCAATCAAAGTGTCTGTTACCTTTGGTGTATCAGATACGTTCAAAGTTGCTGTTTCGCCAGCTTTGATTGTCAATGGATAGACCATTTTATCTACTTTATATCCTGCTGGTGCGGATAATTCCTTGATATAGACTGTGCCAGCCGTTACCTCTACAACGTCCGTATTTCCGTTTTTATCAGTCGTAAGGGTGGCAAGCTGTTTCGTGCAGTCCTTATCAGAAAAGACACCGTATGTTGCACCAGCGATAGAGTAATTCCCGTTACCCTCTGTAATGCTGGTATTACTGGAAGTCTTTTGCAGTTTTGCATTCCCGACATTGAGTTTCGCCCAGAATTGTCCCAATTCCTGCCCCTCGCCAGAGTAGATATAACCGCCACATTCATAGCGTCCCTTGTTCTCGCTGGCAAAGGCTTTCGCCCCAGCGTAAACCTCGTCCTGTATAGCTTTAGGGATTTCATCATAGGAAGCTCGCACGTTATCACATTGCCAGCCAAGATGTACGCTCAATCTTTGCCAGACAACAAGCTGTCTTAAAAGGTAAGCGTGATTTTTGCTTATTCCGCTGTGGCTGTCTGTGTACTGTTTCACATATTCGATAGATAAGGCAACGTCGCTTATCTGGTCGGCACTCATGCGGGTGCTTGCGTCAGCTCTGGTCTTGTAGCCGTTTTTAAAGTCTGTGTTAATATCAATACAGTAAGCGTCCTCGCCCTCAACGGTCAAATGTCCCTCATTAAAGGTAGAACCAATCGAACCGTCATTCATTACTTTTTCAACGATACCGACACGCTCTTTTGACTCCGTCCAGTATTGCTTACTTTCTGCATGAACGGGTGTAGTCGGTAAAGCAGTAACGACAGTTGCAAGAGCTAAAAAGCCCGTACACAATCGTTTTAACATCTTTTTCATAAATCTAATGCTCCTTTCATTTTGGGTAATAAAATAGCCGTCCAATAAGAACGGCTGGAAATAGAAAAGGAACGTCATGTTAGGCGTTCCATAGTCTATGAAATATTCAATTTTTTATACTGATGTGTTGCTCATCAAAATCTCAAATTAAGGTTATTTGACACCAATTTTGACACCAATTTTTTGTATATTGACGATTTTTGATGAAATATGATAAATTCATAAAACCCGTGAAAAGCCTGTAAATAGGCACTTTACGGCACTCTATGAACTAAGACAAAAGCTACGCTGTAATAACAAGAGGTGAGTGCTAATTCTTTTCTAAAAAATTTATAAACACTAATCCCTGATCCGGATCATTATCTGCGTCACATAATAGTGTTCTTTTATTTACTTCATGTAATTTTGCAAACTGAGCTGTTGTCATCCTCATACTATCTTTTTTCATCATTTTTTCTTCTTTCTCTTGACTTTACACTAACTGTATACTTTATCCTGTCCATTGTCAAAACATTTTACAGGAGAAAACCTGGCATTATGATGACTTTTGCAGCACAAAAACCTCCAGAAAGCTGGCAAAGATTTTCCTGTGCAGCTGCCTTACAAATCAGACCTTTTCCAGAGTTGCCCTCTTAAACCAAAAACCGGTCGGTATTATTTTAGGGAAAAGCTGTGCTGTCCACAAATGTCCGCTCCCTCTCCGGATCAGACAGATTTCATCCATCACCTCATTGCTGCTTTCCGGGGAAGGTCGTAAAACAGCAAAAATTTTTCAGGACGTCGATGGCATAGACAAAGAACTTTTAAAAGAATGCGGCACTTCCTATCCTGCCCTTATGATCTATTTTAATTTACGTAAAATCGTAAACAAACAGATACTTGCACCTTTTCTATCTGCTTACTTTTCTTTCCTGCTGAAAATAATGAACTCCAAACAGAACTCCTGCCAGAAACAGTGCCATTCCCAATC
>SKEA01001448.1_pt1 | contig 16759 bp, 17 predicted proteins | sample 4826601 | NCBI WGS metagenome assembly SKEA01 (sample SAMN11008821, study PRJNA524170) | human gut metagenome | biome: Human fecal sample; material: Feces; isolation source: fecal sample from pouch patient p13, p53 | host: Homo sapiens | place: Israel: Tel-Aviv | collected 2016-07-06 | reverse complement strand
GAACATATAGTGATACAATTACACTCCCTGAAGGTGGAAACTATATCGGCATTGAATGTGAAAATTTCACTGGAAGCATTGAATTGAATATGGAGTAACATTCTGCCGGACGACGGCAAAAGAAAAAAAGCCGTCGTATGGCGGAAAACAATATTCCCTACAAGGTGCGGGCGGCACTGCTTCTGGTGCCGCTGAATACACCAATGCCTACCGGAGCAGTGACTCAATCCTTGTGGTACATTGCAGTTCGTTCCGGGGACGTCCACCGGGTGCAGCACTATCTTCGCACAGAAAGGGATACCTAAGATGGAGCAGTTATCGGCACGTCTGCTGTTAACGGCTGGCATCCTGCTGCTAATCGCAGGGGTGATTTTTGCCATTTTCCAAGTATGGCTCTATACCGACCTTCTCTGGGCGGGTGCGTTTGGATGCCTGATGGCAGCTCTGAACTTTCGGGATTCCAAAAACGACGGCGGCTAAAGCACACGGCATCGTAGTGCACGGTCAATGCGGAAATGCGAGCTACACCTGATTTTTCATATCGAGTGATATAGATTTGGCTTTGGGGGAGGATTGTCTATTGTATGCAAAAAATTGAAGTTGTTGTTCGCATCACGAAGGATCACTGCCCACCGCAAGAGCAGACGATTTTTGAATGGTTCGATTTGATGCGAAATCCCACAGACGCTCTGAGCCGTCCCGATCTGGAAATCAACTTGGAACACCACCGTGTTTTCAAACATGGAACGGAGGTGTACATGAGTCGTTATGAATACGGTGTTTTGAGTTTGATGGCACAGCATCCGGGCAAACTGTTTACAAAGGAGCAGATCTTTGAAGCAGTCTGGCATAAGGACAGCGAAAGCTATTTGAGAGCCGTCACCAGCACGATCGGTCGAATCCGCCAGAAAATAGAGGATGACAAAGATCACCCCCGTTATATTAAAACGGTTTCCAACATTGGATATCAATTTGTCCCATCATCGGAATCGGTGCGATTGAATCGCAATCTGTAATAAAAGCCATACCGTGAGATCCTAGTAGGATTCTTCGGTATGGCTTTTATCGTTTTCTGTGCTGTACAAAATCGGCATCCTTGCATAGATGACCAAGAATATTCTAAAATAGAGATAACTTAATTCAGGAGGTCGAACCATGCGAACATTTGAAGAAGTATTGACTCACTTCCATAGCTTTTTAGAGTCTGCGACCTATTTGGACGTTGTTCCATGCCGCTGGGGATATGTAAGGCTTTTTAATGAAGGCGATCCCATCAATTTCAATGCAATTCTTTGCCGTACACCACAAGAACTATATACGGCATTGGAAAATGATTTGGAAACAGAGATTCAGGTCAGCTTGGGAATCGACTGAATTGGTATAAAATTGGTTTGCTTTTGGGTTCGTTTTGGTATAGTGACTTTGAAAAATGTGCTATACTGTACCACAAGCAAAACGTTTTCAGGGATTTTCAATCTTACTGTAAAACTCTGTCAGATGCTTTGCCAGTGTGCGGGTCGAGTCCATTAAGGTTTCTCGCACTGCTTCTGGACAGGAAAGATAGATTCGATTGAACTCTTTTAACTCTATTTCCGTTTTGCCCATCCCCGGAGTAATCAGCGCATCAAGCGAAACCGGCAAAACACGAGCAATCGCCAAAAGAATTTCGTAAGATGGATTCATGCTGCCTTTTTCAATGTTGGCGATATGCTTCGTTGAAACATGGCAGCGTTCAGCAAGTTGTTCTTGTGTTAAACCTGCCAGCTTGCGCTCCTTGCGAACCTTTTCTCCAAGTACTTTCAAGTCAGAATTCGGCATCATCGTTCACCTCAATAGTATTGTATCGTTCTGGTGAATGACGCGGTATAACCTTGTATTTCCTGTGAGCAGGAAGTATAGTGCCGATTTTTGCGTTTCCCGGTCGAGTTATAAAAAAACGGTAACTCGTCCGGGCGATTTCACGCGCTATCCAATCACAGTTGCCGTTTGTGGAGGTAACTGTGATTTTTTATTGGAGTAACGCATCAAAAAAAGCCTGTCTGCTGCCGTAGACCAGACCGCTCCGAAACAGGCACAATCGTTCCGTTTTGCCACCCACAATCGTGCCGATATGCTGTACTGCGCCAGCTTCCCTCAATGGGAGGCTGGCGTTTTTGCGCTTTTAAGGGCAAAGTGTCGTGGGCCACCACGATCCTTTTTGTCCGAATGCTCACATTCCGTAAAATAACTGGAGGATTATTGATAATGAAATCGACCTATTTGCTTCCGTGGTTCAAGATGACCACATGGTACTTCCGACTGTCTCGATTGCTGGAAGTTTCCAACGTCAAAAAGCGCACCAAAAATCATAGTGCTGATGCCGACCGTATTTTCATGTTGGTGAAAAATCATGTGCTGGCCGTATCCGGCATGGGAGATGAAGCTCCGCCCACTCCCGGCGGAAGAAACGGAGGGAGTGATGTATTATGATCCTGCTGCAACGGGTGAACGAATCCAAAACCTCCGAAAAGACCGTGAAGTGACACAAGAACAGCTTGCCATCGACCTGAACATCAGTGATCGCTACATGAGAAATCTGGAGAAGGGTGAGAAAGTTCCGTCTGTTGACCTCTTTGTGGAGCTGCGGGAGCGATTTGGCTCCTCGCTGGACTACATCGTTTTGGGCGTGTCTGCATCCCAGCGGGAACAGGAACTGCAAGATCAGCTGCAAATGCTCCGCAAAGAACTGAAAGAAATGCAGCGGCGGATTCTTGTTATGCTGGAAATGCTGGGCGAATCTGCTTGATCAAACGCTTTACTGTTGTAAACCGGAACGATTGGTTCCGGTGAAAATGGCAAAACCGGAACTACTGGTTCCTAACGAGAACTTCAGTTTTCAAGTACACTATGGTCACAGCAAGGGCAGCCCCCCCTAACAGGGGACGACAAACCCGAAACTGTACCGTGTACCTTGAAAATTGAAGAAGCAGCTTTTCGGTACTTCCAGACAATGATACTTCCGTAATTCGCGGCCCGGTCAGAAAGCAGACGGGGTGGCTGAGATGCCAATGGAGTGGTGCAAATCCGCCGCCGAAAAGTTCCCACCTCCGGGGTGTCGAGGACAAATAGGAGAAAAACAGTATTTTTCAAACCACCAGTTGAGGATTTCTCGGCTGGTGGTTTTACATTTCCCATCAAAATACCGATATGGAGGAAATCTATATGAGTCGATTTTATAATAACTGCGTAGACGAAGCCAGCTTGACTACCCTCTGCCCGATTTGTCTGGATTCCTTTCAGGGGGCAAAGGGCGTTCGCGTCCGGCGCGCAGACCCTAAGCAGAAGATCAAGGATGTCTGCACCTACTGCCAGATTCGCTATGGTTTCGATTATTATGTACAGCCCGATAAGAACGCTGGGCAGTATGTGAAGCGAGGCCATTTCGATGATGAATCTGAATGCGCTTAAAATCGACCCGGAGTTTCAGGGCAAGATCCCGCCCCTGAATTTTGAAGAAGAACAACAGCTTGAGCAGAATATTCTCCACGAAGGGCGGCTGCTGAATCCCATTATCATCTGGAATGGCTTTATTCTGGACGGGCATACCCGCTACCGCATCCTGCGGAAGCATCCGTTCATCGCCTACCAGATACAGGAGATCGAACTGGATAACCGTTACGCAGCTCTCTCATGGATCTGCCAGAACCAGCTTGGACGCAGAAATCTCGACCCGGAACGGAAGAAGTTTCTGATGGGCAAGCTGTATGAATCCGAAAAGCTGGCACGGGGCGGCTCCAAAAAGCGGGCACACGATGAGAATGGACGGTTCACCTCAATGGTTCAAAATGATCCATTGAGGGCAAAGCAGCTCTCCACCTGTGAGCGCATTGCCGCACAAAACGGCGTTGGGGCGGCTACCGTAAAGCGAGCAGAAAAATATGCCAAAGGCGTAGACGCTGCGGAAGATGCAGTCCCCGGTGCAAGAGAAGAAATCCTGACCGGGCGCATCAAGGCAACGGACGCAGAAATCACCGCCTTGGCAAAAACACCAAAAGCAGAAATTCCTGCTGCTCTTGCAGAATTGCGGAAGCCAAAGCAGGAACGTCAGCCCCGAAAAGCCGAAACATCTTCTTCAAAACAAACGCTTTCTGAAATCAGCAAAAGCATCCAAGGGCATCAACGCCAGCTTACTGCCGAAGAAAGAACCTCTCTGAAAGCATCCATTGACAACCGCTATCAGGAACGGGCCGTTGCAAACGGCTCCCTGATGATGTGCGAGGTACAGGGTGCAAAAGAGGACTTCATTCGCCGCTGGAATAGCATTTTCAAAGAATACCCGGATGTTTTTGAAGATTCGGACTGCCGCAAGATCATTCATGACTTGACCGAAGATGCCGTACAGTATCTTCTGAAAATAAAGGAGAAAACGCTATGATGCTTTCTAACCTGAACCTTTCCAGTCTGCCGGAGTGCAACTTCGAGGTGCGGTACGTTGACAGCGTTCTGCTGAACCCCTGCGCCGAATATCAGCGGCTGCTCCGCATGGGCAAGGTTGCACGAATCGCAGCAAACTTTTCGGAGTACATCGCCAATGAGCCGAAGGTCAGCTACCGGGATGGCCGCTACTTCGTCTTTGATGGTCAGAACACCATTGAGGCACGGAAAACGTGCAACGGTGGGCGTGACCTCCCGATTCGCTGCAAGGTATTCTACGGCCTTTCTAAAGAGCATGAAGCTCTGCTGTTTGCTGTGCAGACAGGCATTTCCAGCGAACTGACCGCTGGTGAACAGCTTCGTGCCAAACTGGTGGCACACGAAGAAAACGCCTGCGATTTTGTTTCGGTAACGGAGGACACAGGTGTCCGCTTTGCACTGGATGGGATTCGTGCCCCGTGGAAAATCTACTGCATCCGCTCGGCTTACTACATCTACAAGAGTTACGGCGCTGCCCTTTACCGGGAAATGCTGAGTATCCTTGTGGATGCGTGGGATGGAGATTCGGATTCGTTCCTGTCTGGCATCCTGCACGGCATGGCTCGTTTTCTGGCTCTGTATCAGGGCGAATACAGCCGGGAGCGGCTGGTTGGCCGGCTGCGCACGGTGCATCCCAAGACCATCACCCGGCTGGCACAGAACGGCACTGGCAACGTGGCGGACCGCCACATGAAAAAGATCCTGTCCATTTACAACGGTGCTGGTCGTGCCCACAGTCTGCCTTGCAAGCGGTGATGAGCATGATCCCAGTCAACCGAAAATTTTTGCGCGGTGATATTTACTACGCCAATCTGGAGCCGCACCTTGGCTCCGAGCAGGGCGGTATCCGCCCTGTGGTCGTGGTGCAGAACAACACCGCAAACTGCTATTCGCCCAACCTCATTGTTGCGCCTGTCACATCCAATACTGCAAAGAAGCCCGATCACCAAGCCCACGTTCTTGTGGACGGTAATCGAGCTTTTTTGCAGCCCTCTATGATTTTGGCAGAATCTGTCCAGACCATCAGCAAGGGACGGCTGATCCGCCCGATGGGGCGGTTGAGCATCCCGGAACTCATTCGGCTTAATTATGCGCTGTTGTATCAGCTCGATTTGAACGAATGGGTATGGAGAAAGGAGGCCTATGAACGCTATCTGCGATACCACCGCTAAATCCGAAACTCTTTCCGTCAAAGGCTGCAAAGTCAAGATCACCTATGCGCCTGCGGATACGGACTGTCTGGATGCGATCCAGAAGCTGCTGCAAACCACCATCCTGCGCACGGCAGGGCACACCGCTGTCTGACATCCTTGTGTTCCTTGAATGCGTGAGATAAGATAAAATCGAACTGAACCTTGAAAACAAAATATGGACGAAACACGTTTGATTTTTCCTTTCTCACTCAAAGAAAGAGAGATTGAAATGAAAAAACGTGTCTATACCTTATACCGTGTTTCGACAAAGGGACAGGTCGAGAAAGACGACATCCCCATGCAGAAAGAAGCCTGCCGCAACTTTGCAGAAAGTCAGGGCTGGGAGATCGTCAAGGAATTTTCCGAGAAAGGCGTTTCCGGCTTCAAAAAATCTGCCAAAGAGCGTGACGAACTCCAGAAAATTCAACAGGCCGCGATGGAGGGCAAGTTTGACATTCTGCTGGTGTTCATGTTTGACCGTCTCGGTCGCCGTGATGATGAAACGCCCTTTATCGTGGAATGGTTCACGAAGCAGGGCATCGAGGTCTGGAGCGTGAACGAGGGACAGCAGCGGTTCGACACCCATGTGGACAAGCTGATGAACTACATCCGCTACTGGCAGGCATCCGGCGAAAGTCTGAAAACCTCTGTCCGTACCCGGACAAGGCTGGAACAGCTCACCGGGGAAGGCCACTATACAGGCGGCACCGTGCCTTTTGGCTACAAGCGTGTCCGCCTTGGTCGGGTGAACAAGAAGAATCAGGAAGTCTGCGACCTTGTGATTGATGAAGCGGAAGCTGAGATCGTCCGGCTGATTTTCCACAAGTACGTTTACGAGGGCTACGGCGCACAGAAGTTGAGCCACTATCTTTATGAACAGGGAGTCGTAGGACGGAACAACAAAAACATTCCCAACACCAGCATCGTTCGGATGATCAAGAACAAAGGATACACGGGATACCTCATCAACGGTGCGGTGGAGACGGAGTGTCCGCAGCTCCGCATCATCGAACCAGAGCTGTTCGAGCAGGCACAGGAACTGCGGCAGGCACGCACCTGTGAGCGTGGCGGCACTTCACTGGGCACCAGTTCCAAAGCTCTGTTGACCGGGCTGGTTTACTGCGGTCACTGCGGCAACCGCCTGAGCCTGACCAGCAGCGGACGGACACACACCTACGCCGATGGGCATACGGTGAAAGAAGTCCGGCCCCGGTATAGCTGCTTTTATAAGATTCGGCATCCGGGTGACTGCGATGGGCAGTCCGGCTACGGTGTTTCCAAGCTGGATTCCATTGTGGAAGAAGTTGTCCGGCAGATCTTCGCACAGTTCCGGGAGGTTTCCCGGAAGAAGCTGCTGGAATCGGTCAAGACCAACGATGCCGCTCGCATCCAGAAGAAGGTCAAGAAAATCCAGAAAGACTTGGAAAGCAAGCAGAAAGAACTGGACGACCTGAAAGCCGAAACCATTCTGGTCATTCGGGGCGTAAGTGCCTTGGACAAAGAACTGCTGGGTACACTGGTAGCCGAGGCGAGAGAGGCTTTGGAAACCCTGGAAAAGCAGCTCGTGCAGGCACAGGAAGAATACGAAGAAGCCACCAAAACAGCAAAGCGTAGCAACTACATCTGCAACGAGCTGTTTACATGGGCGGATGTGTATGACACTGCCAATCACGATGAACGCCGTGCCATCTTGCAGCAATTCATCAAGGAGATTCGCGTCCGAAAAGACTATGAGATCTCAATTACCCTGAACGCCAGCTTCAGCCAAGTGGAACAGCTCAAGGCTGTATCAACCTACGATGGTGCGGATATTTTTGAAGAAATTTCCGAGAAGGGGGCATAAAAGCGATGCGATTGCCCGCAGAACTCTGCAAAATGCAAAGAAAGAAGCGTGAAACCGATGGATTTTCAAAAAGTACATTGATGCCCCCACCCGGTTCGCATCCGACTTCAGGGTTCGGAGCCCGGCACGGTCTGCCAAAGTTTTTTAGGCATAAAAAACGCCGCATCGTACAAAACGATGCGGCAAATTGGTGGACCTAGAGGGATTCGAACCCTTGACCTCTCGGATGCGAACCGAACGCTCTCCCAGCTGAGCTATAGGCCCATATTTAGGGGCGTGACTCGGTTGGGGGACCAACCGACATACTCCCCATTTGAATGCCCACAACTCTGTGGGGCACAAAAGCGATACGCTTGCACTCCCAACTGAGCTATAGGCCCATATTTGTTTTTCAGAACGAGAACAGTGTAACTCTTTTAGAAAGATTTGTCAAGGACTTTTCACCCGGGCGGCCTGCGGGGAATGGCCGGGTGGATCTGCCGTTTCTTAAAAAACGGCAGATCCTTTCGTAAAAATAACAGTGGCTCTCAAAGAAAAAGCGTGCTACAATAATGCTGAGACTTCTGTACATAAAAAGTCTATCACCCAAAGTCAGGAGGACAACGGTTATGGAATTTACTAAGGTCGTTGCAGAGCGTTATTCCTGCAAGAATTTCAGCACACGTAAGGTAGAAGCCGAGAAACTGACGGAGATCCTGGAAGCGGGGCGGCTGGCCCCGACCGCCAAGAATTCTCAGGAGCAGCGCATCTATGTGCTGCAGTCGGAAGAAAGTCTGGCAAAGCTCGACAAGGTGACGCCCTGCCGCTATGGTGCGTCTACCTGCCTCGTCGTGGCCTTCGATAAAAACAGCGTCTTTACTTATCCCGGCGGAAAGCGGGACTCCGGCGTGGAGGATGCCGCCATCGTGGCGACCCACCTGATGCTGGCCGCCGCCAACGCAGGTGTGGACAGCTGCTGGCTCAACTTCTTCGATCCGGATGAGCTGGCCAAGGAACTGGGCCTGCCGGAAAATGAAGAGGTCCTGATGATCCTCGACCTCGGCTATGCCGCAGAGGGCGCAGGGCCGCTGGCAAACCACGGCTCGAGAAAGCCCTTGTCCGAGACGGTCGCATACCTGTAATACCAAAAAACACCCGGAGATGCTTCCGGGTGTTTTTGCGTTATTGTCCGACGATGCGCCAGTGTTCGGGCCTGTTGTGATCGGTGGTCACGCCGTCGTCGGCATACATCCGGTAGGGCGCAGGCAGGCCGTCGGGCGCGAAGCGCCAGAAGGTGAGGGCCGTATCGTTCAGCTGGGCGGTGTTGGCAGCGGGCTGTGCCACCGGTACGGTGTGGCCCGGACGGATGAAGAGCAGCACCTCGTCAAGTTCGCAGGGCAGATAGTGCCGCCCGGCGGGCAGAACTTCCTCATCGTAGTCGGAGACGCTGCGCAGACGCAGCATCTTCATCGCCTCAGGCAGATAGACCGTCCGGCCATGGGCGTTCTGGGTGTGGATGGGTGCGACCATCAGGCCCTCGCCAAGAAGCAGCTGGTCGTCCACCTCCCGGGCGTCGGGGTCGGCAGGGTAGTCAAAAGCCAAAGGCCGGAAGTAGGGTGCGTCCTCGAGCGCAGCTTTCATGAGCTCACTGTAGAGGTAGGGCAGGAGGGCGTACCGCAGATCCAGCATATTGCGGATGGCGGGCAGAACATCGGTAAAGCGGTAAAATTCCTGCTCCCGGCTCTCAGCGCCGGCGTGGTTGCGCATGAGAGGGGTGAACAGTCCGAACTCGAGCCAGCGGAGCACTAGATCGGGGGTGGTGTCCTCACTGAAACCGCACAAATCGGCACCGCTGTAGAGGAAGCCGCACATCTGGACGGCAGGCATCATCTGGATGTTGGCCAGCAGCTGGCTCCACGAGGAGTGGTTGTCGCCCAGCCAGATCCCGCCCCAACGGTGGGCGCCGATGATGCTGCTGCGGCAGTAGAGCAGAGTGCGCTGGCCGGGACGCAGGGTCTGGAACGCCTCGCCGGCAGCCCGGGTCATGCAGCCGCCGTAGAGGTTGTGGACGCGGTCGTGGCGCACCCGCCCGGCAGCGGTATCGTGGTAGAAACTGCGGTAGTCCTCGGGGGCATTCATCAGGCCCATCACCGAGCGCACCAGCCCGAAGAAATCGTTCTGGTCGAGGTTATCCTTCCGGCTCAGGGCGGCGGCATTCTCGAAGAAGGCTTTCAGCCGCTCAGGGGAGTAGAAGAGGGCTGGCTCGTTCATGTCGTTCCAGAAACCCTCGATGCCGAGGTCGGTGAGCACCTTGTACTGCCTGCCGAACCACTCCCGGGCATCGGGACGGAGAAAGTCGGTGAAGTAGGCCTTGCCGGGCCAGACCGCCGCCACAAAGGGCGTGCCGTCTTCTTTTGTGCAGAAATAGCCCTTCTCGAGGCCCTCGCGGCAGACGGGGTCATTGTCGTCGCAGCGGATGCCTGCGTCGATGATGGGAACGAGCCGGATGCCCTCGGCTTTCAGGTCGGCGGCAAGTTTGCCGAGGTCGGGGAAGCGGGCTTTGTCGATGGTGAAATCAGCGTAGGACTGCATGTAATCAATATCCATGCAGATCATGTCCAGCGGCAGACCGTTGGCCTTGTACTGCGCGGCCACCTCCCGGATGTCGGCCTCGGTCTTGTAGCCGAAGCGGCTCTGGGCCAGACCGAACGCCCACTTGGGCGGGATATAGCTGGGGCCGATGAGCTGCCGGAATTTCTTTGCGACCTCTGCCGCTGCAGGGGCTGTGATGAGGTAGAGCGCATAGTTCGGCTCTGCCGTGGCAAAGCGGAGGGTGTCGTGGCGGGTATAGCCGATGTCGTAGCTCACTTTGCCCGGGAAATCGATGAAGATGCCGATGCATCCGCTGCCGTCGGCAGGGGAGATGAGCAGGAAATTGTGGGCGGCGTAGTAGGAAAGCCGGTTTTCACCGTGCTCACTCTCGTCGGTGTTGTTCGTCTCGTAGTGCCAGCCGCGCTTGTTGAGGCCCCGGGGCATCTCGCCCAAGCCATAGACGATGTCCTTCTCCTGCATGACATACTGCCAGCCATCGCCGTCCGGTGTCAGGTAAGGCACGGGGCCGGTCTCGGCGGGCAGGTCCAGCACGACGCTCTCGGTGGGAAAAGGCTTCCCGATGACAAAACGCTGTATCATAAACAGAGTGCTCCTCTCAGATGATCTTATGTCTATGGTACGCCGTCCGGCCCGGCGGAGCAAGAGAGAAAACCGTCAGAACGATACAACAAAACCGGCATTTTCGGCAGAACAGGCAGCCCGGGGCTTGTTTGGGCAGGGGAAAATGGTATATAATAAGTATATTCTAGGAATAAAAGGGAGAACCATCATGTATCAAAAAGGAATCAAGCGGCTGCTGGCCGTGGTACTGTCGGCCTGCGGGCTGCTGGTGCTGTCGCCGCTGCTGCTTTTGCTCTGCCTTGCCATCAAGCTGGACTCGCCGGGGCCGGTGTTTTTCAAGCAGAAGCGGGTGGGCATCCATAAGAGCTATTTCAACATCCTGAAATTCCGCACCATGCGCATCGACACCCCCCATGACATGCCCACCCATCTGCTCCACGACCCGGAGCAGTATATCACCCGGGTGGGCCGTTTCCTGCGCAAGACCAGTCTGGACGAGCTTCCCCAGCTGTGGAATATCCTTGTGGGCGATATGGCAGTCATCGGTCCGCGCCCGGCCCTCTGGAACCAGTACGACCTGCTGGCCGAACGGGACAAGTACGGCGCAAACGACGTCCGCCCCGGCCTGACCGGCTGGGCGCAGATCCATGGCCGTGACGAGCTGGAGATCACGGAGAAAGCGAAGCTCGACGGCTGGTATGTGGAGCATATGAGCTTCTGGCTGGACGTCAAGTGCTTCTTCGGCACCATCAGGGCTGTGGCCGACCACGACGGCGTGGTGGAGGGCGGCACCGGGACGCTGCACGAAGAAGGAAAGTGATTCGTCCTTTCTCTTGATTTATCCCCCGAAAAGCGTATAATAAAACAGTACACAAGACACAGAAGGAGGATTTCCATGGAACGCACCTATATCAATGAGGTACAAAAGGAAATTGGCAGCACGGTCAAGGTGCAGGGCTTTATCGAGAACCTGCGCAACAGCAAATATATGGCCTTCATCGTGCTGAAGGATATTACCGGCAAACTTCAGATCACCGTCGAGAAGGAGGACCACCCTGAGTTGGTGGACACCATCGACAAGCTGACCCCGGACTCTGTCATCACCGTCACCGGCAAGGTGATGGAGAACGACTACGTCAAGATGGGCGGCATCGAGATGATCCCCGAGGCCATCGAGATCGAGAGCATCGCCGACGCGCTGCCCATCGTCCGCAAGGAGATCGCCGCCACCAAGAAGAAGAAGGCTGTGGAGCGTTCCAGCATCGACCAGCGCATCGACTACCGCTGGATCGACCTGCGCACCGATGAGAACCAGCTGATGTTCAAGGCACAGAGCTGCTTCGTCAACGCCATGCGTCAGTTCCTGCTCGAGCGCAGCTTCATCGAGATCCACACCCCGAAGCTCATCGCTGCCGCCAGCGAGAGCGGCTCTGAGGTGTTCAAGGTGGACTACTTCGACCGCAACGCCTATCTGGCCCAGAGCCCTCAGTTCTATAAGCAGATGGCCATGGCCGCCGGCTTCGAGCGCATCTTCGAGACCGGCCCCGTCTTCCGCGCTGAGAAGAGCTACACCAACAAGCACTCCACCGAGTTCTCCGGCTTTGACCTTGAGTTCAGCTACATCACCTCTTACAAGGACGTCATGAAGATGGAGGAAGAGCTTCTGACTGCCGGCCTGAAGGCCGTCAAGGAGCAGTACGGCGAGCAGATCAAGGAGCTGTTTGGTCTGGAAGTCGTCGTCCCCACCACGCCGTTCCCTGTGGTCAAGCTGGCCGACCTGTACAAGGGTCTGGAAGAGGAGTTCGGCTACACGGTCGATGAGAGCGAGAAGGGCGACCTGACCACCGAGGCCGAGCGCCTGAGCTACGACTGGGTCAAGAAGCACTACGGCCACGAGTTCCTGTTCATCACCGACTACTCCGCCGAGAAGCGTGCTTTCTACCACATGCGCGACGAGAACGGCGTGCCGCAGGGCTACGACCTCATCTGGCGCGGCGTGGAGATCACCACCGGCGCACAGCGTGAGCATCGCTACGACGTGCTGAAGAAGCAGGCAGAGGAGAAGGGCCTGGCCGATGATGTCAAGTTCTATCTGGAGTTCTTCCAGTACGGCTGCCCCCCGCACGGCGGCTTCGGTCTGGGCATCGACCGTCTGACTATGCTGCTCTGCGGCCAGTCCATCAAGGACGCCGAGTTCCTGTTCCGCGGCCCCAACCGTCTGACTCCGTAAGGAATGAAACCTCTCCGTCAATGCTTCGCATTGCCACCTCTCCTATCGAGGAGAGGCCTTGGCATTTCGTAAAGCTTTGCCTCTTCGCCAGAGGCTCCCCTCGGTAGGGGAGCTGTCGAGCGATAGCGAGACTGAGAGGTTATGACCTACAACAAAAGCCAGCGCACATTTCTCGTGCGCTGGCTTTTCTGCATCTTACAGCTTACTGGATGCCGGTGACCTTGTAGTCCTGTGCCTCGACGGCGTTCTTGAGCACGTCGTCGGCGACCTCGGCGTTCAGGGTGACGATGGCGGTGCCGGCCTCGTGGCTCACGACAGCCTCGTCCACCTCGGGCAGGGCTTCCAGAGCCTTCTTCACGCGGGCTTCGCAGTGGCCGCACATCATGCCTTCCACTTTCAGGGTCTTCTTCATGGGATTATCCTCCGTTTTGACTTCGGGCGCTTCGGCGTCCGATTTTTTGTTATTTTCAGCCGCAGACTGCACCGGGGCAGCGGCGGGAGAAACGGTTTTATGGTCGTGCCTGGTGCTGTGCAGATCGAACAGGTTCAGCCGCAGGGCGTTGCTCACGACGCAGAAGCTGGACAGGCTCATGGCAGCAGCACCGAACATGGGATTCAGCGTCAGGCCGAAGGGGATGAACAGACCAGCCGCCAGCGGGATGCCGATGATATTGTAGATGAATGCCCAGAACAGGTTCTCGTGGATGTTCCGCAGGGTGGCGCGGCTGAGGCGGATGGCCGCAGGCACGTCCGAGAGCTTCGAGTTCATCAGCACGACGTCGGCGGCGTCGATGGCCACGTCGGTGCCTGCGCCGATGGCAATGCCGGTGTCGGCACGGGTGAGGGCGGGGGCGTCGTTGATGCCGTCGCCCACCATGGCCACCTTGCCGCTGGCCTGCAGCTGGCGGATGACGGCCTCCTTGCCGTCGGGCAGGACGCCCGCGATGACCTCGTCCACGCCCGCCTGCCTGCCGATGGCGTCGGCGGTGCGCTGGTTGTCGCCGGTGAGCATCACGACCCGGATGCCCATGTTCTGCAGCTGACGGATGGCTTCGGGGCTGTCCTCTTTGATGGTGTCGGCCACGGCGATAACGCCCAGCAGACGGCCTGCGCCGCCGAAGAAGAGGGGAGTCTTGCCCTCGGCGGCCAGCTTTTCAGCCTGCTGTGCCAGTGCGGCGGGCAGGGTGAGCTTGGTCTGGATGAAGGCGGCATTGCCGGCATAGATGTCCATGCCGTCCAGCTTGGCCGCCAGACCATTGCCCGGCAGGGCCGCGAAGTCAGTGACTTCCGGGGGAGTGATGGCCTTTGCCTCAGCGTCGGCCAGAACTGCCTTTGCCAGAGGATGCTCGCTGCGGCTTTCCAGCGCGGCGGCCAGCGTCAGAAGCTCCGTCTCGGTGACGCCCTCAGCGGGCAGCAGATCGGTGACGCGGGGTGCGCCCTCGGTGATGGTGCCGGTCTTGTCCAGCGCCACGATCTGGGTGCGGCCTGCGGCTTCCAGCGAGGCGGCAGTCTTGAAGAGGATGCCGTTTTTTGCGCCGAGGCCATTGCCCACCATAATAGCCACAGGTGTTGCAAGGCCCAGTGCGCAGGGGCAGCTGATGACCAGCACGGAGATGCCGCGGGCCAGCGCATAGCCCAGCTCATGGCCCAGCAGCAGCCAGACGATGGTGGTGACGACGGCAATGGAGATGACCGCCGGGACGAAGAAGCCCGACACGGTGTCGGCGATTTTGGCGATAGGAGCTTTGGTGGCGGCGGCATCGCTGACCATCTTGATGATCTGAGCCAGCGTGGTATCCTCGCCCACGCGGGTGGCCTCACAGCGGAGGAAGCCCGACTGGTTGGTGGTGGCGGCGCTGACTTTGTCGCCGACGGCCTTGTCCACCGGGATGCTCTCGCCGGTCAGGGCGCTCTCATTGACTGCGCTGGTGCCTTCCAGCACCACGCCGTCCACCGGGATATTCTCGCCGGGGCGGACCACAAAGACGTCGCCCTTCTGCACGTCGGCGATGGCCACGGTCACTTCCGCGCCGTCCCGCACCAGCGTGGCGGTCTTGGGGGCCAGCTTCATCAGGCTCTTGAGGGCGTCGGTGGTCTTGCCCTTGGAGCGGGCTTCCAGCATCTTGCCCACCGTGATGAGGGTCAGGATCATGGCGGCAGACTCGAAGTAGAACTCCATCATATAGTGCATGACGAGCTCGTCGTTGCCGTCCACCTGGGCGCGGGTCATGGCGAACAGGGCATAAGTGCTCCACACGAAGCTTGCCATGGAGCCGAGGGCCACCAGCGTATCCATGTTGGGTGCGCCGTGGATGAGGCCCTTGAAGCCGTTGATGAAGAACTTCTGGTTGATGACCATGACGATGCCCGCCAGCAGCAGCTGGACAAGGCCCATGGCGACGTGGTTGCCATCGAACCAGTGGGGCAGGGGCCAGCCCCACATCATGTGGCCCATGGAGAAGTACATCAGCACCAGCAGGAAGCCCAGCGAGGCGATGAGGCGGCGCTTGAGCTTCGGTGTCTCGTGGTCAGCCAGTGCATCGAGGTCGGTGCTGGCGTCCGAAGCCTTACTGGCAGAGGCGGTCTTCGGGCTTGCGCCGTAGCCTGCCTCCTGCACCGCCGAGAGGATGGCGGCAGGGGAGGCTGTGCCTTCCACGCCCATGGAGTTTGTCAGAAGGCTCACCGAGCAGCTCGTGACGCCCGGCACCTTCTTCACGGCCTTTTCCACCCGGGCAGAGCAGGCCGCGCAGCTCATGCCCGTGACATTGTATTGTTCCATTGCGGATTCCTTTCCCTCTTATAGGATGCCCGGAACGGGGTCATTTCATGAGCCGGGGCAGCAGCTGCAGCAGTTCGTCCAGCTTCTGCGTCCCGCCGGCTCTCAAATCGTCGGCCACGCAGGTGCGGACGTGCTGGCTCAGCAGCTCTTTGGAAAAGCCGTTCAGTGCAGCGTTCACCGCAGCCACCTGCACCAGAATATCGGCGCAGTAGACGTCCTTGTCCAGCATCGTGTGGATGCCGCGCACCTGGCCCTCGATGCGGCTCAGCCGGTTGGCGAGGGCGCGGTACTCCTCAGGGGTACGGTCCTTGTGGCGGCAGCAGGAGGGAGCAGTGTCCTTTTCGGCAGGCTCAGCGGCGCAGCAGGGCTTTTTTTCAGCATCAGTCATAGCAGATGACTCCTTTCCGGGTGTATCAGTGTGAAGAGGAGATGTACCCTGTGGGGGTAAATCTTCCGACACTCCGATTTTACCACTTAGGGGTATCTGTTTCAAGTGGGTAGGAAATGCTGACTGTGAAAACTTTGTGAAAACGAAAGCGGCGAAATGCAGAAACGGGAGCCTCCCGGTGAAGGAAAGCTCCCGTTTCTGTTTAGGATAGGAAAGAGAATGTCATAAATAGGAGGGAGGGGGGTCACAGATTGGTGTAACCATCAGATAGCGGTCTACCTCGGCGGCACATTCCGCAGCGTCCCTCTTAATGCTGGTAAAAAGAAAAGGCGTTCCAGATGGGTCGGCAAAGACTCATCTGGAACGCCTTTGTTCCGGATAACAAGAATATTATACAAAGGCGCTGAAAAAGATTCAAGTGACAGCTGCACCAAATGTGGGTACACCGGCCCTCTTTTTTCTTGTTCAAAACAGACACACCCGGTGGGAAAAAGTATGGCTTTTTGCAGGCTGCCCCGCCGGGCCTGTCGCCGGGCATAAAAACACCCTTTCTTTGCCTTGACCGGCAGGGGAAGGGTGTTTTTGCATTTCCGGCCCGACAAAAAGTAAACAAATAAAATAGCGAAACTTTGTAGATTATTACCATTGAAAAAGTAGGGGGGGGGGTAAAATGGAGAAAACACCTGTGCCGAGTTGGTGCAGAAAGCGGGAGCGACACCCC
>SKEA01001439.1_pt1 | contig 16917 bp, 9 predicted proteins | sample 4826601 | NCBI WGS metagenome assembly SKEA01 (sample SAMN11008821, study PRJNA524170) | human gut metagenome | biome: Human fecal sample; material: Feces; isolation source: fecal sample from pouch patient p13, p53 | host: Homo sapiens | place: Israel: Tel-Aviv | collected 2016-07-06 | reverse complement strand
CACTATAAACAGGCTGAGGAACGAGCGTCTAGGAAAAGGGCAGTACACCGATGCGGCAGACGATATGCTGCTAAAATTATTCTGAAAATCAAACACTAACAAAAACAAAAAACCTCATTGCAAAAAATACATCGCAATGAGGTTTTCTGGTGCGACCGGGAGGATTCGAACCTCTGGCCTTCCGGGTCGGAGCCGAACGCTCTATCCAGCTGAGCTACGATCGCTTATGTATGAAAAACGTCGTTCTGACGTATTTCAATCTTGTAAAGTAGTCAATTTCCAATAGTGGTCAATTCGTGGTCTGACTACCGCTGACCACCGTGTTTTTGCAGGTGCAAATCTCGCTATATCGAACAAAAACAAGCCTAAAACCTGCCATGTCGCAGTTGTCGGAGAACTACGACAGGGCAGTGTGACAAGACGTAGGAACGTGAATTTTATCGGTTCTGCACATTTACCGTCAAAACAAGAAAAAGCCCGTTGTTGGTTGTCACAACAGGCTTTTTCGGTGTATTACAGTGCTACTGCACGGTAGTGGTCAAATGGTGGTCAACGATGATTTAGCAAATCGGCGCATAAACAAGACAATCTATGACTCAAACTTATATTTTGATAGGTGTACATCATTACCAAACAATAGCTTGACATAATTTGTTTCAGACAATTTCTCCTCAGACAAAAGCGATAAATGATATCCATTATCATTCTTTGCTTCAAACACCATTGAAGCTATATCCGCAGTCCTGTCACCTGCATCAACACGACAGAATATGTAATTCACAACATAATCGAAATAGTTATGAATATTTGATAAGACGTCCCTACCATAATCCATACAAACACCTGCATGAGTACAAAGATTTCGGGTGCGCTTAATTCTTTCTAAATGTTGCATTATACGCTTTTCGTGGTCTGTTAGCCTTTGCTTTATTTTATTGCCTGTAGAGAAGTCTGATCTTAACATATAGAGCCTTGAGCGCAGCAGGGGATTTTGAGATAACCGATTATAAATCTTTTTGAATTCATCACTTGTTTCGTCGTGTGCAGAAAAGAAACGTATAAAAGTCTCCCATGACTCAATAGATAACTCATCTTTCCAAAAAGAAGCATCCGGTATACTTTTTTGAAGTTGCTGATACAGAGATTGAAGAATTTTCAAAATATAAGTCTTCTGAATTATGCGAATCAAACTGTAATTCACATTTTCACGGATGCTTTCATTCTCTGTCTCTGCAAATAACGCTTCTAATGCACTCCAAAAGGATTTTAGTGATGTCTCAACCGAATTACACGCGATTGCCTCTGCATGTAATCTAAGCGCCTCTATCAAAGACAGCACTGAATCGCGTGTCAGGCATCGACTGCAAATTAAATTTCGGATTTTATCTTCAATGTCAGTCTCTTGAATATATGGTCTGGAGGAAAGGATGGGTTCTTCTTTTAATGGAATAAAGTTGTCTCCCTTGCAGTATAGGCAGTCTATAAAGATGTGATTGTTTACTTTGTGCTTAAAATACGCTTCGAAATATTCAAAAGGCTTAAATGCGTCTTTCAGAATACTAAATGCGCTATATGGGTCACGTGACTTTATCTCACATTTGTACATTTTGATTTGATTGCGGCGATGTTCATATCTGTTATCTCTATACTTTTTTAAGAATAACCTTAACGCATCAGATTCAATGCTTTTTTGAGAAACCTCTTTTTCTAAAAGTTCGGTAAAGTGTAAAGATTCCCTAAAATCCAAATTCTTATCAATAGAGGAATAGTATTCAACAAGAAAGCTATCCAAAACAACATATAAAATTTGTTTATTGTTTTTGTAAGACAACTGTCTAAAAAAATCATCTATTTGTGTCGGAGTTGATATCTTGATATTTTTATTATTAAAGAAGCTCCACAATAAATGGTATAAATATCGCCTATCATATCCAAACCAAATGCAACTACGCCAATAGTTCTTTGTGACAAGTTCTAAATCACTTTTCTTTTTCGAGGAAGTTCTAATCATTTTTGATATATCGATTTGACATTCCCGAATATAATCTAATGCAGGGCATAGTTGTTCAATTTGGATAAGCCAAGGGAGAAGAACCTTCGGCTCTTTCTTGGCGTGCATCAACCCATCTGTAATAGTCCCCAACCTATACCCGAGAATTCGCTTAAATACAGTGTCATGGTGGATGCAATCGATTAGCTCATCAATAATTATCGGAATGTATTTTTGATAATATTGATCTAATTGATGAAGACGATTTAGTTGGTTGTATATTGTGTTTAATTCGTCACAAAGTGTCAATACATTACACACTGGCAACCGATATGTGTCAACGGTACGATCATTCAGTAATTCCTCAGAAACTTGGAAAAAGAAAAATAATGTTTCTAGTTTTTGATCATACTCCCAGAAATGCGGGATCTTTGTAATCATAGCTATATCCTATCTTTTGTTTTAACGTGTATGCCCATTACCATGCAAATGGCTACGAGCTTATGGTTTATCAAGTACGTTCTCTATTTTAGGATTTCAACTTATATCTCCTTGCTCTGCTACTTCCCTCCGCAACAACAGCTCCGTCAGAAACTAACTCTGCTAGATACATCTTTGTGCGGGAAACTTGCAAGCCGATGGCATCAGCAATTTGGGTGCTACTGGCTTCTGGTGTGTCGGTCAAATATTGAAGTATGTCGCTTTTGCGCTGCTCGGCAATGGGCTTAGGCTTTCCGCCACTTTTTACCGCCACTTTTTTATCGCCACTTTTTGCCGCCACTTTATTGGCGGCAAGCAGCAACACCAGCGTTGTGCGGTCTGGATTAAAACTCTCCACGATTTCCGGTTCCTGCCAACCCTGTTTTTGCCAGACGGTACGGATGCTCGGTAAACCGCTGCCCGCGCGCTCACCAACATTGATCAGGTTGAACATCTTAATGAGTGACTCGTTTCGAGGGTCAGATACGCCACCGACAAGGGCCTCCTGCACATTGATACGGAAAGCACCGGGATTGGCGATGCGAATTTTATCCGGCCATTTTTGAATCACCAGACCGCGTCGGTCATAGTAGTCGGCATGAATCAAGGCGTTCGCTAAAGCCTCGCGCAAAGCCTTATGCAGAGGAGTATCGTCAATGCGATCTGTACCCTCCAGCTTAAAAGGTACTTTAATATCCTGCGCAATCCGGTTGTATACGCGGAAGTAAAAATCGCAAATGTTGCCGCTCCAATCGCCGGAACTGGAAACGATACGGTCTGTCCAGCGTTCATCTTCTGTGGCAGAACGGTCATGCTCTTGATAATCCAGAAAATAATGTGGGAACTCGCGTACAATTTCGTATTCATGACCGAACATAAGCAATCCGGCCGCTGTGGGGCGCAGTTTGCCGTCCGTATCTCGTGCCATAGCGCCGATGCGGTGCAGAAAATCTTCTACAGCTAATTCTGACCATACATGACCGGGTCGGAGATTATCCATGCGCTGGCGATAGCGGCGGATGGTGCCCCTGTCAAGGCAGTCTATTGTCATAGTATCCATGACGCGGGCATCCTGCGAAATGTCTGCCTGATCCCGCAGCATGGCGCGCACTTCATCCTTGGTACAGCGGTAATCACCCTCGCCGTTTCGACGGTATGTCCCCGAAAAAGGATCAACGCCCGTGTAGACGGGTTTGTCGTGGCGGTCGGCGCGGGGTACTTCGATGACAACAATCCGGTTGCCGCCGCTTTCGACAATCTGCACATTGCGGTCAGAAAGGATATTTACATTGACGATGGAATGATTGTTGATGCTGTTCCAGAAATCAGAAACAAGTTTTTCGGGGGCGGGGAGCGGCACACTGGAAAAGCTTTTGTCTGCATTTTCTACAACGCCAAGCAGAATATAACCGCCGAAAGTATTGGCAAAAGCCGAGTATGTCTCCCAGATGCTATGGGGCAAACCGCCTTGCGCTTTTTTGGCTTCTATGCGGTTGTTTTCTTTGTATTTACTCAATTGGGATAAATCTAGCATAACATCTATCTCCGAATACATTATTTATAATTAAACTAAATCCATTATAGTGCAAAGAGCGCATAAAGGTCAATGAAATCGCATGATGCCAGGATAAAATTTTTGATGTTAATATTGTGAAATTTTTTTATCCAAATACGTGTTCAATCACTTAATATATAAAATGTGGTTATTCCTTTAAGCAATCTGACTTAAAGGAATAACCACATTACCAATCAATTCTATCGCAAAAGGCATAAAAGCAAAACTTCTTACCGCTTATTCCATAACCACCTGCATCAGCTTATCGTAGCTGTCCACCACATCGTAGACGACGCTGTCGTTGCTGATGGCGGCAAAGTGGGCTTTGGCGCATTGGATCTTAAGGTCCTCAACGCCGCGCAGCTCATTGCGGTCAAGCAGGGTCGTGCCTTTGGTTTCGGCAATAAAATAGATATGCTTGACCGTTCCCTCGTGGAAAGCGATCGCCCAGTCCGGGTTGTACTTGCCTACCGGCGTGCTGATGAAAAAGCTGCCGGGCAGCTTGACATACACGGCAATTTTGTCGCAAACATCCAGCTCGTGGGCAAAGCGACGCTCGTTGTCGGAATCGTAAATCACATAATTGTACAGGCTGCGGTCAGCGGGCATGGCGTTTACGCCCTGTCTGCCGTGCAGGTTTGCCAGCATAAAGATGTCGGCGCTGTACGATTCCTCCAGCCTGTTGTAGGTGATATGCTCAATGATCATATCCGCCTTTTGGTTGTTGATGATTTTTCCCGCCTTGATGATAAAGTCCTCCGGGTTCAGCTTATATTGGGCAAACACAAGCGGGGCAATGCTCTGCAAAATGGCGGCAATCGTGGCGCGGGTCAAGCCGGTTTCCTCCACCAGCTTGCCCACAAGGTCGTAGCGCACATTGCCCAGTGCCACGCGGTCAGCGGCGTCCTGATCGTTGTGCCTTTTGACAAACGCCTGCCCCTGCTCCAGCTGCTCGCGGGAGGTCAGCCTGGCGGTCTGCTCGCCGTATTCGGTTTTGACATACACCTTGGAAATATTCAGGTGGGCGTCCAGCGCCCGCACCGAACGGTCGATCAGCTCCTGCGTGTCAAAGGAAACGGTGTAAAAGGTTTTGCGGTTGATGCGCTGCCACAGCTTGGCAAATTCGCGGTCATGCAGCTTCTGCTCGTCCACTTTGGCTTGCACATTGTTGTCGTGGGCGTTCTCCGGGCGCAGGGCGCGGGGGTCGTAGATGCTGCTCAAAACCTGCATCACAGCACCCTCGCAGCCCTGTACTTCCTCTGCCACCTGTACGGTGCCGGCGTCCTTGGCGGCGTAGTATTTATCAGTCAGTGCGCCGCGGTGTACATACCCCTGCTGCACCAAGTCCTCATAAATCGCCGTGGCAAGTGTCGGCGTGATTGTTATCTGTGCGCCGTTGGCATCGGTTAGGATCTGCCCCGCAAACAACCCTGCATCCACGGCGCGCGGGCGTGTGGACATCGACTCGGTCAGCCCCTCCTGCAGGGCAGTGGCAAATTTGCCGAACGCCATATCGGTGATCAGCGTCAGCTTGTTCAGCTCCTGCACCTCGCTGCCCAACACGCTTTCGTCCATGCGCTCGCCGTTCTGGTTGACGCACAGGCGCAGACCGCGCCCGATTTCCTGACGGCTGCGGATTTCCGATTCCCCCTGCGTTTTCAGCGTGCAGATCTGGAATACATTCGGGTTATCCCAGCCCTCGCGCAGGGCAGAGTGCGAAAAGATAAACCGCACCGGCTCGTCCAGGCTCAGCAGTCGTTCCTTGTCGCGCATAATCAGGTCGTAGGCGTCGGTGTCGTCGCTGGTTTGGGTCTTGCGGTCAACCTTGCCTTCCACAAAGCGGGCTTTTTTGCCCTTTTTCTTGTCGATGGAAAAATACCCCTGATGGCTGCTGTGGGCGTCCATACGGTTCAGGTACGCCCAATAGGCGTCATCGCCCAGCTCACGCTGCATTTCACTTACCAGTGTGGTGTATTCCTCCTCAAACATTTTGGCGTATTCGCCGTTGCGCCCATCATCGCTGTCGGTATCGTAGACGCGGTACTTGTCCACCTTGTCGATAAAAAACAGGCTCAGCACCTTGATGCCGCGGGGGTACAGCTCGCGTTCGCGCTGCAGGTGGGTGCGTATGGTTTCGCGTATCTGTACGCGGCGCTGCAATTCCACCATCTGGGCGTTGCCGTGTATCTGCCCGGCGTAAAGCTTCAGCCCGTTCAAAAAGGTGACCGAGTTATCCCGCCCGTCAATGCCGTCCTGCAAAATGACAAAGCGGTCGGCGTATTCCTGCAAGCCGCCGGACAGCGCAAACAAATCGTCGCCGCCCTGCACTTTTTTGACCACGGTGCGGGTGCCGCCCGCGCCCTTGACCTCAAACCCCAGCCGTGCGGTGGGGGCTTTGTTTTTGTACAGGTCAATGCCCTCTACATACACATAGCCGTTGGTGGCGGTGGAGCCGGTCAGCGTAACGCCCAGCGCGGCAATGCGCTTGACAAGGTGCTGGTTGTAGGCGTCCATCGCGTCCAGACGGTAGATCATATCATAGGCTTCGCGGTGGGTGGCAGAGTAGCGCAGCGTGAACAGCGGGTTGAATTTTTTCAGGCTCTCTTTGGTTTGCTTGCCCTCAACGCTTTGCGGCTCGTCAATAATCAGGATAGGGTTGGTTTTGGCAATGATGTCAATCGGTCGGCGGCTGCGGAAGGAATCCAGCGCTTTGTCAATAATGCGCTGGTTTTTGCCGGAGTTGAACGCCTGCATATTGATGATCATCACATTGATGGCACTGTCGGACGCAAAGCGGTCAACCTCCGGCAGATCGTCCGAGGTGTAGGTGAAAAAGCGTATCTTTTTGCCGTACTCGGCGGCAAAATGCTCCTGCGTGGTTTGCAGGGACTTGTACACGCCCTCGCGTATGGCAACCGACGGCACCACAACGATAAACTTGCTCCAGCCGTAGCGCTTGTTCAGCTCGTACATGGTTTTGACATAGGTATAGGTCTTGCCGGTGCCGGTTTCCATCTCAATAGAAAGGTTGATGCCAGGCCCGGTCAGCGCGTCCGAGGGTTCCAGCCCGTTGCGGCGCTGCACGGCCTTTACATTTTGCAGCAGGCGCGCGCGGGTCAGCGCGGGTACAAGGGGCTGGTTGCGAAAGCCCACCTCGGTCAAGTCAAAGGACTGCTGCAGGTTGGCGGTATCGCCAAGGTCGATGCGGTAGGTCGTGGTGCAAAAGGGCTGCCCGGCAAACACATCGCAGACGGCATCCGCCGCCTGTGCCTGAAACGGCTGGTATTTGAATTGCAGCTTCATCATATCACCCTGACCTTTGTATCGGGAGAGAGGTTCTTGAAAATCTCGGTCACATTGATTTTGTCCGCATCGGCGGCAAAGGCGCTGTCGCGCAAGATGACCTGCAGCGGTGCCTCGGCAGCCATAGCGCGGATGACGCTGTTCGGGATATGCTCGTCAAAGCAAGCCATCAGGGCGCCGTTGTCCACGTTATGGATCGTGCAGCCGTCCACGGTGGTTGTGATGTGGGGCAGGTGGATAGGCACGCCGCAGTCCAGCAGGCAGGCGTACAGCAGGTCAAGGTCGGTGCGGTCGGGCTTGATGTTGCTGACGGCTTCGCCCAGCATGGTCTGGGTGAATTCCTCGGGTTTATAGTAGACATCCCGCATATTGGAGGAATCAACGCGGAACACGCGGAAACCGATGTCGAGGTCGGCATCGGGATGCTCGGCTTTGATTTTGTCGCCCGCGCGGCGGATGCGCTCTTTGCCGATTTCGCAGATGTTTTTGTAGCCCGCCTTGTACGCTTCGGATTTTTCATCGCAGGGTTCGGGCAGCTGCACCATAATGAATTTGCGGTGACCGCCGTCCTCGGCGTTTAGCTGCATGATAGCGTGGGCGGTGGTGGCAGAACCGGAAAAGAAGTCGAGGATAATGTCATCTGCATTTGAACCGATTTGAAGATAGCGTAGAATGTATTTTGTTGGTTTAGGGCTTGTAAAAATTGATTTTCCGAATATATCGCGTAATTCTCTTGTGGCAATTTGATTGTGTCCGGCTTCGTCAAATGTCCACAAAGTCATGGGTGTTACACCATTTTGCACTTCAGTCAAAAACAGTTTTGGTACGGGTGATCCATTTCCATCAGAACCAAACCAAATTCGATTATCCTTTCTTAACTCTGCAAATCGCTCTTGAGTGAACCGCCAGCAATAACCACTCGGGGGTAAAAACTTTTTCCCTGTAGGTCCTGTTATTTCATAAACTTGTTTTTCTACAGCTGGGCCTACTGTCAAATTTCCAACTTTCCAAACTCCGCGAGGGTCGTTATCTGGATTAGTGTAGTCCTTATTTTGCTTTTCAGTTCGTGGCAGTAAATTCATTTCAAATGAATTGATATTCTTTGCGTATACAAAACAGTATTCATGACTTTCAGAAAAGAACTTTTTTAAGCTGATTGGCGCGTAGTTTCTTTGCCATACAACACATGCAACAAAATTATGCTCACCAAATACTTCATTGCACAACTTCTTTATGTTGTCGTTTTCGTGATCATCTATTGATATGAAAATCGCACCATTATCAGTCAGAAAATTGCGGGCAATGCGAAGGCGTGTATATATCATACTACACCAATCTGAATGGAAACGACCATTAGTGTCTATATTTTTAAACAAATGATTATCATCTTCATCGAACATTCCAATCCGGGTATCTTCCTCATATTGCGTATGTGTGGTATTATCTTTATAGATAAAATCATTCCCCGTATTGTACGGCGGGTCAATGTAAATCATCTTCACCTTGCCGAGATAGCTCTCCTGCAAAATTTTCAGCGCTGCCAAATTGTCGCCCTCAATGTACAGGTTCTCGGTGGTGTCCCAGTTGCGGCTGTCGGCTTTGACCGGGCGCAGCGTTTCGGTGGTGGGGCGGGCAGCTTCCGCCATCGCTGCCTTTTTGCCTACCCAGCTGAACTCGTACCGCTCGCCGCCTTCCACAATATCGCGGCTCAACAACTGTTTCAGCTTTTCAAAATCAATGCCCTTGCGCAGGGTGCCGTCCTCGCCGCGCATCTCAGTCACGGCGGCAGGGAACAGCGCCGACAGCTTTTCAATATTTTCGGTCACACCGTCAGGGGTCGTCATTTTTACTTTGTCCATTGCTCGATCTCCTGTTGTAATTTTTTGATTTGCCGCCGCAGCTCCAGCTGGCGGGGCAGCTGCTTTTCGCGTTTCATTTTTGCCGTTAGCCGGTCGATCTGCCGCTGCAATTTGTTCAGCATCTCGGTGCGCTGCACGCTTTGTGCCAAGTCCTCCCCGGCGGCGCTTTGCAGGCTGTCCCCGGCGATATACCGCACAAAGCCCTCGTACAGGGCGTCCATATCCGCCGCCAGCAGGGGCAGGCAGACGGTGTCGGGCGCAAGCCAGCCGGTGGCGCAGCGCTGCCGCAGGGTAAAGCCGCCCCCGGGCGCGGCTTCCTTATAGTTCATCAGCAAGCGAAGCATCCCGTCGGGGCGCGTCAGCACAAACAGAATATGGTACGGTATCTGCTTGTCAATCAGCTCGGTCACCTTGCCGTCCAGCGTGTCGCCCGCCAGCCGGATGCGGAATACTTCAATTTCCTGCACCCGCTGCCCGGCGGCAAGGTTCATCGTCTGCGGCGCTAATTTGTCCGCCCATGTGATGCTCTCGATCTGCTCGGTAAAGCAGCGGCGCAGCTCCGGCGTGACGGTCAGGTTTGCGTAAAATTTCTGCTTGGGTATGCGGCGCTCAAACGCCGCCGAGGCGGGCAGGTTCAGCATGACGCGCCCTCCCTTACCACGACAAAGCAGATGAGTTCAAAATCGTCCAGCCCGGAAACCTTGTCCAGCAGGGCGGTCGTGCCGCCCGCCCGGAACAGGCTGTCCAGATCGCTGTCCGCCTTGGCGTCCACGATGGAAAGCACGGCGTCCTCCAGTAGGTCGGAGTATTTCTGCATCTTGCGTCCGTCGTCGGTTTCGGCATTGAACGCCCGGCACAAAGCCTTGTCGGGCTGCTTTTGCCCGCGGCAAAGCTGACGCATGGCGTCCAGTATATCCTTGGGGCAAAGGTGGCTGTGCAGGGTCACGCCGTCCTCATCCAGATAAACCAGATAATAGGGGTGCAGGCGGTTGCGGTCATTGATATTGACCTCGTTATGTACATTTTTCAGTACAAACACCACGCCCGGCGGCGCGTCCGGCGTGGCGGCTGCCACTGCGCTGATGCCGCCCGGGCAGGTTTCCAGCTCAGGGTGACGCTTGGCGTATTCCAGCAATTCCATGCGGAATTCGTTCAGCCCCAAGTCGGTAATGGAAACGCCGCCGCGCATATCCTCAAGGTCCACGACCTCGGTGCGCAGGCGCTGCAGCTGCTCGCGCCGGTATTCCAGATCGCCCTTTTCCTCTGGGCTTAAGGGGTTGTCGTCGCCCGTGCTGGAAAGCACCAGCGCCTTCATGCGGGTTTCTACGCGGGCGCGCAGGTCGATGTAGGCGTCCAGCTGCACGTCAGGCCAGAAGTTTATCATCTGGATAACGACATTCCGGCTGCCGATACGGTCAATACGCCCGAACCGCTGGACCAGCCGCACGGGGTTCCAGTGGATGTCATAGTTGATGACGCAGTCGCAGTCCTGCAGGTTTTGACCCTCGCTGATGCAGTCAGTGGCAATCAGAATGTCAATGTCGGGACCGTCGGGCATCAGCGCGGCGCGGTCCTTGGAAACGGGCGAAAAACAGGTCAGCACATTGTTGAGGTCGGCTTTGAATTTCGGCACCGTGCTGCGCCCCTCCACCGAGCCGGTCACCAGCGCCGTGTGCAGCCCGAAGCTGCGCAGCATATACGCGCCGACCTGCTCATACAGATACTGCGCCGTGTCGGAGAACGCCGTAAAAATCAGTACCTTGCGGTTGTCCTTGTTCAGCGGCTCGCGCTGCTTTTCGGCAAGGGTTTGCAGCAGCGTTTGCAGCTTGCTGTCATGCCCGGGCGTGATGTCCGACACCATACCCAGCAAAAGCTGCAGCGTTTCAAAATCGGTCTGTAAATCGCGCTGCCATGTCAGATAATCCATATCCTCCAGTGCGATTTTTACCTTGCGCCCCACCGTGAACAGGTCGCTTTCCATATCGTCGGCATCAAAATCCGCCGCCCCGGTCAGGTCCTTCAGTTCAATGATTTTGTGGGGGTCGTAGGTGTGGATCGTGTCCAGCGTGGCGGCAATCATATCCCGGATGCGCTGCAGGGTCAGCCGGAACGAATGTACCGAGCTTTCCAGCCGCTTGAGCAGGTTGATGCTCATCAGGCGGCGGATGCCCTCCTCACGCCCTGCCTGCGTCAGGCTGTTTTTGCCCTCATGGTTTAAGTCGGCGTATTTTTTCAGCCGGCTGGGCAATATATAATTAGACGGCGTGTAGATGCTTAATGTCAGGCTTAAAATCAGCTCGTAAATTTCATCGTAGGTGATGGCGTTGTTCAAATCGGTCAGCGGCGGCTGCTTGGTCACGGGCGGCAGCCGGGTGGGAAAATTGCCGATTTCCTCGATGTTATAATATTTTTCAATGTGCTGGCGGGAGCGTGCAATGGTCACGGCATCCAGAATTTCAAAAAAGTCGAAGTCCAGCATACGCATCAGCTGCTCGGTTGTGCGCTGGCTGGGGGCGAGCTTGCTCCATGCGTTAAACTGCTTTTGTGCCGAGCGGAAGATTTCCTCCACGCTGCGGTTGGTGTCCAGCTTGTCCTTCCACGCGCTGCTGTTGCCCTCATACGCCAGCGCCAACTGGTTGCGCAGGTCATAAAAGCGGTTGTTGACCGGCGTGGCGGAAAGCATCAGCACGCGGGTACGCGCACCGGGGCGGATGACCTTGTTCATCAGCTTTGTGTAGCGGTTGGACTTGCCGTCGTCGTCCACATCGCCGCCGTTGCGGAAGTTGTGGCTTTCGTCAATCACAACAAGGTCGTAGGCTGCCCAGTTCAGCTTGCTCAAATCAGTTTCACCGGAAAACCCCTGCTCGCGGCTTAAATCGGTGTGGTACAGCACATCGTAGCGCAAGCGGTCCCCGGCCAAAGGGTTGTTGCGGTAGTTGGCTTTGTAGGTTATCCAGTTGTCCGATAGCTTTTTGGGGCAGAGAACGAGGACGCGCAGGTTGCGGTTTTCGTAGTACTTGATGACCGCCAGCGCGGTAAAGGTCTTGCCCAGACCAACGCTGTCTGCCAGAATGCAGCCGTTGAACTGCTCCAGCTTGCTGATGATGGCAAGGGCGGCATCCTTCTGGAAGGTGTACAGCTTGTTCCAGACGATGCTTTCCTTAAAGCCGTTGGCGTCGCTGGGTAGGTCGTCCTCGCTGACGTGTTCGAGAAAATCCCCGAAAATATTGTACAGCGCAAAAAAGTAGAGAAACTCCGGGCTGTTTTCCTGATAGGCGGTGGTGATGCTTTCCAGCACGGTGTCGGTGACATCCTGCATGCGCTGCTTGTCGTTCCAGATCGTGTTGAACAGCTCCAGATATTGCGTGCTTTGGGGCGCATCAATGCGGTTGATCATGGTAAACAGGCTGTTGCCGCGCTCGCAGCCCAAGTCGGCGCGGGTAAAGCCGTTGACCGGCGCATAGGTCACCGGTTCGGCGCTGTCGATGGTCATAAAATTGGGGATGCCCTCGGCGGTTTGGTTGGATTTGAAGCAGACCTTGCGGCGAATCCAGTCGGCACATTCGCGGGAGATGGCTTTCTGGCTGAAATCATTGCGCAGCCGTATCTCAAATTCGCTGCCGTGCAGGGCTTTTTCGCGGTTGCGGCGGGGAATGTAGAACTCCCGCCGTGCCTTGGCGGTCTTTTCCTGCAAAAAAGTCGGGGAGGTAAACAGAAAGCGCAGCTCGTCGATGTTTTCCAGCTGGGCTTTCAGCTCCTCATACGCATAAACCGAAAAGCACGCTGCCGCAATGGAAACGCGGCTGTCGCGCTGCATCGTCACGCGCAGATCATCCACCAATTTTTCGCTCAGGTTGTCGATGAGTTTCATGGGACACCTCGCTGAAAAGTGCTATGAATCATACCACTTTTATCTATATATAGTAAGTATCTTATCACTTTTAAGGGACTATTACAAGAAATCCGGCGTTTTTTGTAGGAGGTGCCAGAAAACTTGTAAGATAATAGGCGAGGTGATGAAAAATGGTGGGAGAACGCCTTGCGGGAATCCGCAGCGACCACGATGACACACAAGGGGAACTCGCTGAAAAGCTGAATGTATCGGTGTCCACTGTGCGCAGCTGGGAGCATAACCACAGCGCACCGTCCAATGAGATTCTGGTGCAAATCTGCAAAATGTACGGCGTGTCAGCGGACTATCTGCTGGGTCTTGCCGATTACGACCCGGATTACACCCACCGCCTGCACCAAGCAAAATTTACCGAGAGCGAGCGCCGCGAACTGAAAGAATACGAACAATATCTGTTGTGGAAACGCAAACACTAAAGCCGCCGGTATCACACGATACCGACGGCTGTTGCTTTCCTATAAGATTCTGTTAAATATCCTCAAGGTTGAATTTGTGCTGTATGGTGCCTCCGCACCTGATATAGACGCCATATTTGCTACGCGCGGCACTTAGTGAAACACCACATGGGGGGCCGTGGAAAAGATAAGCGTTGTTATCATTTACATCGATCCGCCACCGGTGGATTATCATCTCAAATTGTGAATGTGCTGTAAATAATTAGCACTTGCCATTGACAGACTGCTAATTGTCGGCGTATATTAAACTTACAGATTTATTCTGTACCAGCACCTTTACAACTGAATACACAGCATAACAGGTACTTTACTTTCCCGGTGGGGCGCACAGCAAGGTCAAGGCAGACCCTAACCCACGGCGGGGAGAGGACATAATGATACTCCAGATGCCCCACAGCTTCAGATGGGCTGACCGCGCTTGGGTTGTAAGAAGTAAGACCCTTGCAGAGTCAGTGTACGGTCGTCGTCAGCGGCTTGCCTGTTATGTTCCCATGTCTGGGGGCAAGCGGCAAATTAGACATTTTTCTTCAGCATTTATTTTGATGTACGCGGTTTCTTTTATTATTTACATGACCGTGTGATTGACGCTAGTATGCGTATTATTTGATTTTTATTGAATTTACATCAAGATTTGCGGGGAAAGTGTACCCTCACGCCCGGATAGAACAGAGATAATATATAAAGAGCTCGGAGGACCTTACCAAATCGGTAAGGTCCTCCGGGCTCTTTTTTCTCCCCCGGAAAGTGTATTCAAGAGGGTTACACAGAATAACGATACAGCACGGAAAGGTAGTGAACTTATGATTAGACCAATTCTGAGAGATTGTGCAAAATACGCACGAGGACCGCCGAAGTGAATCAGAACTGATTCACTATTTGAGTACAAAATCGAAAAAGTGAATCAAATCTGATTCACTCGCAGTAACCGCCCAAATCCGCCCGGTGTGGGGCGGATGCCCCGCGTCGCACACGGACGCGACATCACCCGCAAACCCGCCGTTTGGCGCGTTTTTGGGCGGTGTGAGCCGTACAACTTACTACTGGAGAGAAAAACTTACTACACACAAAACGACGATAGTATGAGATAATAGATATATACCAAACAAGAAAGGATGATGCAAATGACTTTTACCAAACTTCCAAAGGCAATCTCCGCAGAAGAACTTCTCTCCACGCCGCTACCGCCGGTTAAGTGGATCATTCCCGGTCTGCTCCCAGCCGGATTGGCGCTGTTTGCAGGTCCCAGCAAGGCAGGCAAAAGCTGGCTGACCTTGTGGCTGTGTTTGCAGATTTCGCAGGGCAATCCCGTCTGGAATCGAGAAATAGAGCCACGCACCGTGGTTTATTTCTCGTTGGAAGATACATTTAACCGTCTGCAAAACCGCATTTTCCAGCTAATTGACGGCGGCGATGCCCCGGAGAGGCTGATTCTCCAAACCGAATGTCCGAGTATCGGACAGGGATTGGAGGAACAAGTTGAGGCACTTGTCCACACATATCACGACGTTGGTCTAATCGTTATCGACACACTTCAAAAAGTGCGTCTAAGCGACGGAAATGGCGGGGTGTATGCGAACGATTATAAGGAGGCGGGGGCATTGAAAAAACTCGCTGACAAGGATGGTATCTGCATTTTACTGATTCACCACTTGCGCAAGCAGAGTGCAGCTGACCCATTCGACCAGATTTCTGGTTCTACCGGACTTATGGGTGTAGCCGATACCAGCTGGGTCATGCAACGCAAGCGAATGAGCCAAACTGCTGACATTTTGCTAACCGGACGCGATATGGACGATAGAACGCTGCATTTGCGGGAAGAAAATTGCATCTGGACTTTGGAAGATGAAGAAACCGCAGAGGAACGAGAGATCAAGGCTGTGCCGGACTACTTGTGGAAAGCGGCGAAGTACATCGAAAGTGTCGGAAACTGGCAGGGAACAGCCTCCGAGTTACTTGCAGCGGCAGGTATTGAAAATGCCAAGCCGAACCAGTTCACTTACAATATGGCCAAGTATTTTGATAAAGTATTTGAACCGAAAAACATCCGATATAAAACCCATCGAAAAAACAAGGTTCGCCTTTTGAGCTTCTATGGTGACGATGGTGACGGTGGTGACGATGATATTGACATAACTCAATTATCGGGGTGGGGTATCCCAGAAAGACCGTCACCATCGTCACCATCGTCACTCGGAGCGCTTGAGGGAAGCAAGCATGGGCGAAGTGTTGCCACAGGGCAACCCGCCGAAAAGCCTACGGGGACATCCCCGAACCCCTGTGAGGCTGCGAGCGCATGAGAAATCGAACCGTTGGAATCAATGTCCGGGTGACCGTCACAGAGAAGAAAAGGGTGACGATGTTGGCTAAGAAGTGTGGCTTGTCACTCTCGGAGTATTTACGCCAGCGGGCGCTGGGATATGAACCGGGCGGACACCCGCCTAAGGAGGTATTTGATGTGCTGGATAAATTGGATGAAATTGCAGAAGGCTGTTCTGTGCGAGATGGCGCGGCCATCAACGCCCAGACTGACCGCTTGAGGGACCTGCTCATTGGCGGTAACTAAGATTTGGACCATCAAGGACAGCTTACAGCGCATCCTTGACTATGCGGCCAACCCGGACAAAACCGAATACGATGCCCTTGCCCAGACACTGCACTACGCAGAGAACGATGCCAAGACCAAGCTGAACGAGAGCGCTCAGCTTGTCACCGGTATCCATTGCAGGGCAAATCATGCGTGGGAAGATATGCGGGCTGTACAGGAACGCTTTGGTAAAACAGACGGCGTGGTGGCGCTCCACGCCTACCAAAGCTTCCGCGAAGGTGAAGTCACCCCGGAGCAATGCCACGAAATTGGCGTGGCACTGGCCCGCAAGGTCTGGGGCAAGCGTTTCCAAGTGCTGGTCGCCACCCACATGAACACGGATAACCTGCACAACCACTTCGTTATCAATTCCGTATCGTATGTGGACGGCAAGAAATACGAGCAGCGCCGCAGCCAGTATGCCGAGTTCCGAGCGGCATCCGATAAGCTGTGCCGGGAGTACGGCTTGTCGGTGGTGGAGCAGCCCAAAGCCAAGGAACCAGCGCGGTACGCCCGGATGCGGGAGGCTATCGACCAAGCCTGTGAGGATGCCAGCACTCCAGAAGATTTTCACAGGGCGCTGTATCGGCAAGGGTATATTTTCGGCAGTGACCCCAATCGTAAGTACGCAACCATCCGGGCGCGGGATGGCGGACGAGCCGTGCGACTTTATAGGCTGGGAGAAGAATACGATCTTACGGCCATAGATGACAGACTGCGCGGAAACTATCTGCTGTATGGGTCAGGGCTGTATGAACGGAAACATCCGACCAGACAGTAT
>SKEA01001419.1_pt1 | contig 17079 bp, 12 predicted proteins | sample 4826601 | NCBI WGS metagenome assembly SKEA01 (sample SAMN11008821, study PRJNA524170) | human gut metagenome | biome: Human fecal sample; material: Feces; isolation source: fecal sample from pouch patient p13, p53 | host: Homo sapiens | place: Israel: Tel-Aviv | collected 2016-07-06 | reverse complement strand
AATATAAAAGAACAGAAAAACACATTATTAGTATTTCTAGATAATAAAAAAATATTACTGGAAATCAAAATTTCCAGTAATATTTGATTTATAAGAAACTATATTACACAAAATTATCTACAGTCTCTCCCCAACTTCTATATTTAGAAGCTTCTCAACATAACTTTTACTATTTCCATACTATCCTCATCCTTACCTCAGGCAATAAATAACTTATAGTATTATCAACCTTTAATATACCATTTATGTTAATATATTAAAGGTTTTTTCCATTACTTTCAATAATATTTTTATACCAATAGAAGCTCTTTTTCCTTATTCTTCTTAAATCTTTTAAGTCAAATTCACCTCTATTTACATATATAAATCCATATCTCTTTCCATAACCTTGATGTGTGCTTACAACATCAATTGCTGACCATGGACAATATCCAAGCATTTCAACTCCATCAGCTATTGCTAATTGTAATTGCTCTAAGTGATTTCTTATAAAATCTATTCTATCATCATCATTAATCACATCATTTTCTTCTAATATATCCTTATCTCCATATCCATTTTCAGTGATTAATATAGGTAAATTATATCTTTCCGAAACTTTTCTTAATGTCATTCTTAAACCCACTGGATCTACTACCCACCCATATTTAGATTTATCAACATAAGGATTCTCAGCAGCTCTATAAACCCCTGGCTCTCCTAACATTATTTGCTGATCACCAGCTCTTGGAGATACATCAGAAGAATCACCTTTACTTTCTGCAATAGTTGCTGTAGAATAATAATTCATCGCAATAAAGTCTGGATTTCCACTCTTTAATATATCCATATCTCCTTCTAAAATTATAGGTGTTAATTCTCTATCCTCTAAATAACTCCAGAAAAGCCTATTATATCTTCCATAAACCGCTAAATCTAAGAAACTCCATCCCCTTAAAGTTTCCCAGTTATGAGCTGCTATAGCATCATTAGGATTGCAAGTTTCTCCATACATAGTAGTTATATTTAATGCTGGCCCTATCTTTGCATTTGTGAACATCTCATGGCATAAATTCATAACTTTAACTTGAGCTACTAACATATTATGATTTTGTTGATATAGCTCCTTTTTACTTGGTAATTTTCCACCTTTCGGTATGCCTATAGCACCTGGATGCAATATCATTGTGTTTTGTTCATTTATAGTAAGCCAATATTTTACCTTATGTCCAAAGTTCTCAAATAATACTTTTGCATATTCTACAAATGCATCTATTGTATCTCTATTGCTCCATCCACCTTGTTTCTCTAATTCATAAGGCAAATCAAAATGATACATAGTTACAATTGGTTCTATGTTATATTTATTAAGTTCATCAATAAGATTATTATAAAATTCAATTCCTTTTTTATTAACCTCTCCAACTCCATTAGGTATAATTCTCGTCCAAGCTATAGAAAATCTATAAGCCTTTAACCCCATCTCTGCAAATAATTTCACATCTTCCTTATATCTATGATAATGATCACTTGCTACCTTAAAATCTGAAGTATCCTCTGGATGGTTTAACATATCTATTACTGATAACCCCTTGCCATCTTCATTCCATGCTCCTTCTACTTGATAAGCTGATGTTGATGCTCCCCATAAAAAGTCCTTTGGGAAATTCTTTATATTCTTATAAATCATTTGCTTTGCCTCCTACCTTTAAAATATCTTCACTAAAATTAGTATTCTTGTTTACATTTAATTTTTCAATATCTTTAAAGTTATTTGAATTACAAATTAATACTGGAGTTACTACTTCAAACCCAGCCTTTATTATTTCATCCTTTTCGAATTCTAATAATTTATCTCCAACATTAACTTTGTCACCAACATTTACAAAAGTATTATAATGTTTACCTTCTAAATTAACAGTATCAATTCCAACATGAATTAAAATTTCTACACCTTCTTTACTTTTTAATGCAATTGCATGTTTAGATTCTAACACAGCTTCAACAGTTCCAGCTACTGGTGAAACAACTACACCTTCTTCTGGTATTATTGCAATACCTTTTCCTAAGATTTCATTTGAAAAAACATCATCATTTACTTCTGATAAAGGTACTACTTTCCCCTTTAATGGGCTTTTAATAATTATTTCATCATTATAATCTACTGCTACTTCTGTTTCTGCTTGTGCTAAGTCATCTTCTTTTAAATCCCCTTCTTCAACTGGATCATCAAATCCTATAACTAAAGTTAATACAAATGTTGTTCCAAAAGCTATTAAACAAGTTACTATAGCATGTACTATATTCATTGGATTTTCACCTATAAATGCTGGCAGTGCTGCTAATCCTGGTGATACAAATGCATATCTTACAAGTCCTACAGCCCCTGCATATATACCAGCTATTCCTCCACCTATCATTGCTGCAATTAGTGGTTTTTTAAGCTTTAATGTTACACCATATAAAGATGGTTCAGTAATACCTAAAACTGCTGTAAATCCTGAAGATGCTGCTAATTGTTTTAATGACTTATTTTTAGTCTTAAATGCAACTGCTAATGTTGCTCCACCTTGAGCTATGTTAGATGCTAACATACCTGGCCCATTAATCATTTCAGAACCCATGCTTGATAATTGCATAGTAGCAATTGGTGTCATAGCCCAAGCTGTACCTGTAACAACTAAGAATGGTTGTAGTGCTCCCATTAAGAAAGGAATTAACCAGCTTGCTTTTCCATTAATAATTTCTGCCCCTGCAGCTACTAAATCATTTAAATAAGTTCCAAAAGGTCCTATTACTATTAATGCTAAAGGTGCTGTTAAAAGTAATACTAATAATGGTTTTGTAAAAAATTTTATAATTGATGGTGATACTCTTTCTGCAAAACGCTCAATATAAGACATTGCCCAAACAGTAATAATTATCGGTAATACAGAACCTGCATAATCAGTTAATCTAACAGGTAATCCAATAAAACTTATAGCTTCTCCTGATGCTAAAAGACTACCTAAATTAGGATGTAATAAAACTCCTGCTACAGTAATAGCTAAAATTGGATTACATTCAAACTTAATTGCCGCACCATATGCTAATAATATTGGCATAAAGTAAAATGCTGCATCTGATATTGTATCTAATAAAGCATAAGTATGACTATCACTGCTTAAAACACCTGTAAGTGTTAATATTGCTAGTAAAGCCTTTATCATCCCAGCTCCAGTAATAGCTGGAATCATTGGTGTAAATGTAGTTGAGATGACACTAATAAACTCTGAAACTATCCCTTGTTTTTCCTTCTTTTCATCTGAAGATTTATTGCTTGATGCTTTATTTCCTAACTTATTTAGTATAGCTCTATAAGCTGTTTGGACCTCATTCCCTATAACTACTTGGAATTGTCCCCCCTTATTTACTACTGAAATTACTCCAGATAAGCTCTCAATCTTCTTAACTTGTACCTTAGACATATCTTTTAATTCAAATCTTAATCTAGTAGCACAATGTGTTAACTTACTTACGTTAGATGGTCCTCCTACTAATTCAAGAACATCTAATCCAACTTTTTTATAGTCCATTTTTTACCCCTCCATTTTTCATAATTAATATTATAAAAAATTATTCTTATTGTTTTAAATTATAATTTTTAGCTAGCTATAAAATACTTTTAACTACATATTGTTATTATTTTAATATAAAAAAAGACTAAAATAAAATGACTCTTTTAACAGAATTTAATCCATAAAAAATAAATCATTTTTATCTTAGTCTTGCCTGCATTATCAGTAACATGCCTTAATAAAAATTAAATCAAAGCTATATGTAATTGTTTACTATATTTGTTAACATTAATATATCATACTTATTTTAATTATGCAATAACTAATTAAATATAATTTTATTAAAAAAATAAAAGATAGATTATTATAAGTATCAAAACTTAAAACTTTTTAAAAGAATTAAAGTTACTTTATATTATCAACATAGTATAATGTAGATAAGGTATTACATTTAATAAGGAGTTGATTTAGCGTGCCTAAATTAGAAATATTAAGTCCAAAAGTAGATTTTGTATTTAAAAGAATTTTTGGTAATGAAAATAATCCAAGAATATTAATTTCATTCTTAAATGCAGTAATAAAACCAAAAGATTTAATAGAAACAGTACAGATTATGAATAATGATATAGATAAAGAATCTATAGAAGATAAATTTAGTAGATTAGATATTAAAGCAAAAACTAATAAAGATGAATTAATTAATATTGAAATTCAAATTAAAGATGAACATAATATGGTAAAAAGAAGTCTATATTATTGGAGCAAAATGTTTGAAGGCCAACTTACAGAAGGTCAAAATTATGATAAGCTAGCAAAAACTATTTGTATAAATATATTAAACTTTAAGTGTTTAAATACAAAAGAAGCTCATTCAGTATATAGATTAAAAGAAATTAATACAAATGAAGAGCTAACAGATATTCAGGAAATTCATTTTATAGAACTACCTAAACTGCCTAAGAATGAAGAAATAAAAGATGTATTTGATGCCTGGATGGAATTTATAGAAAATCCTATAAGTAACAAACTTGAAAAAGCTGAAATGACTATACAAGAAATTAGAGAGGCAAAAAGTGAATTACTAAGATTAAGTGCTAATGATAAAGAGCGTATGAAATATGAAGATAGAAGGGCTGCGTTATTAGATAAAGTAAGTGCTCTTGAAAATGCTGAAGAAAAAGGTATTGAAATAGGGAAAAAAAATAAAGCAATAGAAGTAGCAAAAAATTTACTTGAAGCTGGAATTGATATAAATATAATTATAAAAAGTACAGGATTAAAAAGAAGTGAAATAGAAAAATTATTATAGATAAAATGGTATTAGTTGATATTCTTCAATTAATACCATTTTATTTTATTAATTTAAATATTAAAATTTAATTTATAGGATAATATCAATTATTTTATTTACTAAATGCTTAAACTTAAGATTAAAACGATTACAAAGAATAAAAGCATAAAAAAAATTCCGTTCGTATACAAGATAAAGAAAAATAAGATTTATTTTACATAATAAACATTTTGTAATATATAATTGAAATCGATATAGATTTGAAATCTATTAAGCTGATATGAAAAAATAGCTTGATTTATATAGTTTATCAGAATTCCAGCGTGGGTATTTTATATTAGTCTTGTTAATTGTTCTTTTCTAATTTTCTGAGGGGTATTATTGAGTATTGTAAACATATTGTATTTCTTTAAATTGAGAAGAGCAATGTTCATACAACTTAACAGATTATTATTTTGTTTTGGGGAATAAGTTATGAAAAGTAAAGAAATTTCTAAACTGCTTGCAGTAACTGTAACTGCAACAACAATACTAAATCCTTATATGGCATATGCTGAAACAGCTAATAAATCACAAACAGAGATTAGTGTCGAAGCTAATGATACTAACAAAGCTGAAAATATAGGAGAATCTTTACAACAAGAAGAAATTAATACTGATACAGCTGTTAATTCTCAAGTTGAAGATTCTAATGAAACTACTGACAATGTTGCAGATGAAGTTACAGAGGAAGCTGTAAATAATGAAGAAGCTGGTACTGTAACTGATGATTCAGCTATTAATGCTACAACTGAGAGTTCTGAGGAAAGTGCTCCTAGTATCAGCGAAGGAAGTTTATACTTATCACAATTAGATTGGATTGGTAATAAATCAAGTGTTGGTTATGGTTCTATAGTAAAAGATGGTAATATTGAGAAAAATAAGATTAGATTACTTGTTGATGGAGAATTATTAGAATACGACAGAGGTTTAGGAGCTCACGCACCTTCTACTTTAGTATATGACTTAACTGATTATTCTAAAACCTATACAAAATTCACTGCTCATTTAGGTGTTGATTATAGTCAAAGAGGTAAAGGTAACGGTGTTATATTCACAATATCTACATCTGAAGATGGTAATAACTGGACTGAAGTAGAAAAGACTGGCGTAATAACTCCTAATATGGATTCTCAATTTGTTGACATTAATATAGAAGGAGTTAAATATTTAAAATTATCTGCTAGTGATAATGGTAACAGGTCTAATGACCATGCTGTTTATGGTGATGCAAGATTACTTACTGCAGATTATGATGTTTCTCAAGAAGACCTGCTAGTTGGTTTATTAAAAACATCAGGTTATGACTATCTTTTAAAATCTAATTCAGTAGAGTATAATATTAAAAATAATGAATATTTAATATTACAAAGAGCTCTAGTAAATAGAGTAGGTTACCATAACTTGCAAAATCTATATAAGAAGAATGACGTTAATAAAGCAGGTATAGAGTTCTTATTAAATAACAATAGAGCTTTAAAGTATTTTATTACTAACGGAGAAGCTACTATAGATGGAAGCTATATTTCAAGCATTGAATCTTTCTGTAAGATATATGACAAGCACAAGGCTGAATTAGAAGATTCTAGTGATAATTACTTTAATTTAAGATTGGCTACTAGTATTTCTTTAGCTTATTCAAGAGATGTATTAGTAGAATTTTGGATTAAGAGCAATAAGGAGATAAATGCTGTTAGAAGATATGAAATTTATCAGGACTTAATATCTTCAGGTCTAATTGATAAAGGTGGAGATACTACAACTTTTGGTAAATGGAGTTCAGATCAATTTAAAGCTTTACCTATTCCATTGATGAAATGGGCAGTAGATACTAGAATGAATGATGATGAGATTAAGTGGTTAGCAGAATACGCATTAAAAAAGAAAACTCCAGACTCTTCTAATTACCTAAGTGCTTATTCTTATATAGAATATACCTCAGGGTATAATTATAATAATAGTAAGTATTATGATCCCGCTAATTATGATACTTTTAATGAAAAGTATAATTTCGGAGATTACTATAATGATTACGGAGCTACAGATGTTACTAGACTTTGGATGATATTTGAAGAAGGTTCAGTTTGTGGTGGTTTAGCTAAAACTTATGCTAACTTATCTGAAGTATTTGGTAGACCTTCTTCAGTTGTTGGTCAACCTGGTCATGCCGCAACAATCACTTATGGATGGAATACAAAAACTAACCAATATGAATGGTTATTACAAAACAATGTTAGTGGTTGGTCTAAATCAGGAAATGAATATACTGATAGAATGTTAAACTGGGGTAATGCTAGTTGGTGTACTGGGTATTCTGCAAGTTATGTAGGTCTAGCAACAGATGCTGTAGAAACTGAAGAAGCATATGATAAGTTTGTTCAAGCTACTATGTTAAACTTATTAGCAGATAGCTATGATGATTTAAATGTTAAAGAACAAATTTATAGAGAAGCATTAAAGATACAAAATATAAACTTAGATTCTTTTGAAGGTTTAGTTGAAACTTATAAAGCTAATAGTAATAAAACAAGTAAAGATTATTTAGATTTAGCTAAGATGATTGTAGATGCATACACATATTATCCATTACCAATGTCAGATTTATTAAAATACTTAAGTAGTGGTATAACTGATTCTCAAGATATTGCTGTATTTGATTTAATTCGTAATAATGCTTTAAATAAAGCTAAAGTAGCAACTATAAATGATGTAAAACAGCCAGATATTGCTATAGCTTTAGCTAATTTCTTATTAGGTGAAACTTCAGTAGATTTAGCTACTTTCTCATTTGATGGAGAAAATGCAGGTAATATTGTTATAAATGATAAATACGAAGGTACTGATATTAGAGTTAGGTACAGTTTAGATGGGCAAAAAACTTGGAAAGAAACTAATGACCATGTAATTGAATTATCTAAAGAAGATATAGCAAAAATTAATGCTGATGACGATATAGTAGTAGGTTTAGTTGGTGCTAGTGATGTATTTACTATAGATATTAAAACAAGTAGTAAGACAAATAACTCTACTTTATACAAAAATGACTTAGAGAATAGGTTAATTGGAAAAATAGAAAATCTTTTAGTAAGTACAGATGATGGAGAAACTTGGTGTGATTATACTGAGGGTATGAGGTTCCCAGGTAAGCAAGTAGTCAAGACCAAGTATAAAGCTCACGGGGTATACTTAGAAAGTCCTGTAGAACAGTATACTTTCTCAGAAGATACTGATACACCTACTAAGAAGTATATTACTGTAGACCATTTATCTGTAGTAGATTATTCTTCTAGAACTAAAGAGGATGAATCAGGTGAGAAAGTAATAAGTGGTTCTGCTAATGATGGTTGGCATAGTGCAGCAAATGATAAAGATAAGTTTATAACTATTAAGTTAGATTCTGTTAAGTATATTACTGCTATAGATTATATGTCATCATTTACTAGTGGTAAAATAAAGAATGCAGACATATATACTAGCTTAGACGGTACTACTTGGACTAAGTCAGGTAGTGTTAGTGATTGGGCTAATAATTCAAACTTTAAGACTGCAACTTTAGATGAACCTACTGCGGCTAAATATGTTAAGATAGTGGCTACAGAAACTCATGCAGGTAATTCTTACGTTACTTGTAAGATGTTAAACTTCTATGAAGACACAACTAAAACTTATGGAGCTGACGTTGACAAAAATCAAAGTAATGATGAACAAAGTCAAGGTAATACAGCTGAACCTTCTAACCCTAACACAAATAGTTCAAGTGATAAAGGTTTCTATGATGAATTCCTTGAATCACTACAAGGATTATTTGGTAAATTAGGTTAAAATCTTTAAAAGGTAATCATTAGAAAAAGATTATCTTAGTTACTTATTAATCGAAGGCGTTAGGTTTTTACTAACGCCTTCTTTTTAGTAAGTAAAGATTATATTTAGATACGGCTATTAATAATAATTAGAATTCAAAGTTACATAATTGTCGATGGTTATTCTATGAAATTTAAATTTATGCAACATACAGTTTGTCTAACATCACAGTAAAGTAACTTAAGACTTTTTAAACGAATTAAAGTTACTTTATATTATCAACATAGTATAATGTAGATAAGGTATTACATTTGATAAGGAGTTGATTTAAAGTGACTAAATTAGAAATATTAAGTCCAAAAGTAGATTTTGTATTTAAAAGAATTTTTGGTAATGAAAATAATCCAAGAATATTAATTTCATTCTTAAATGCAGTAATAAAACCAAAAGATTTAATAAAAACAGTACAGATTATGAATAATGATATAGATAAAGAATCTATAGAAGATAAATTTAGTAGATTAGATATTAAAGCAAAAACTAATAAAGATGAATTAATTAATATTGAAATCCAAATTAAAGATGAACATAATATGGTAAAAAGAAGTCTATATTATTGGAGTAAAATGTTTGAAGGACAACTTACAGAAGGACAAAATTATGATAAATTGGCAAAAACTATTTGTATAAATATATTAAACTTCAAGTGTTTAAATACAAAAGAAGCACATTCAATATATAGATTAAAAGAAATTAATACAAATGAAGAGTTAACAGATATTCAGGAAATACACTTTATAGAATTACCTAAACTGCCTAAGAATGAAGAAATAAAAGATGTATTTGATGCCTGGATGGAATTTATAGAAAATCCTATAAGTAATAAACTTGAAAAGGCTGAAATGACTATACAAGAAATCAGAGAGGCAAAAAGTGAATTACTAAGATTAAGTGCTAATGATAAAGATCGTATGAAATATGAAGATAGAAGGGCTGCGTTATTAGATAAGATAAGCGCTCTTGAAAATGCTGAAGAAAAGGGACGAAATGATAAAGCTATAGAAGTAGCTAAAAATTTACTTGAAGCTGGAATTGATATAAATATAATTATAAAAAGTACAGGATTAAAAAGAAGTGAAATAGAAAGATTATTATAGATAAAATTCAATTAAGATGTCCATTAAAGCTGGGAGAGTAGATAGATTTGTGTAATAAACAAATCTATCTACTCTCCAGACTTGGAATCGGTTTCACTTATTATCTTTGACTTTTATCACTATACTTTATTACTTTACTTGGACCCATCGGATTTTTAATGAACTTCATAACTTTCTCTAAAATTTATACAATCTAAAGCTTTAATTGTATGAAAACTTATTTGATGAGTAGGATATTTAAATTTCATTAATTCAAAAAACTTCTCCTTATTCATTTGCCCATGTGTATATGCTTCAATATAGTCATAAATAGTGTCATCTGCCATAGGCCCTATAACCACATCATATTCATGAGTACTTCCACTACGACATTTAACTACAAACTCAAGCCATTCATCAGTATAATCTTCAAATCTTTTAATATTTAAAGAATCAATATCCTTAACTTCATAAACATTTACTATTGAAGTATTAAACTTTTCTGCCCATCTTTCTGCTTGTTCCTTTATTTTAGTGCAATAAAACCCCCAAGAAAAATCTTTTGTAAATCTATGTTTTCGAATTTCAGGAAATTCTATCTCCATATAACTTCCATGATATATAATTTCTGAACTCTTTACCATAGTTAACTCCTCCAACTTCTATCATATATAAGTTTTTTATAAACCTATATATATTATATAACCTAAATATTTATTTATAAACACAAAATCTACTTTTTAAAATGACCTTATTACAAATCCCTAAAAATCACTAACTCGTGAATACCTACCATTCCATCTCAATGCACAAGTTCCACGCTGCCCATGTCTATTCTTAATAATAACAGCATTCATACATTCAGGATTCCTATCCGCTTCCTTAGAATTATAATTAAGCTTACCCTGCTTAAATAGCATATCCCTATACTGCTTATCATCAAGCTTAATATTCCTATAAAGAGCAATAACCTGATCACTATCCTGTTCAATCCTAGCACTATCTTGAATATCACTAGAATCAATCTTTTCAACAGCAATATCTCCTGTTCTCTTATCAACTACCCTGTTAGCCTGAGCCACTAAAACTACACATATATCCTCATTCATAGCTAAAGTCTTAAGCTTACCACTAATCTTCCCAAGCTTATTTGTCATAATATCCTTTTCACCAAAATCAACATACTTATTAATATAATCAACAAAAACAACATCTAAATTATTTTGAAGCTTATACACTTTTATCTCATGAATAAACTTATCAAGATCAGTTTCAGTAGAAACATAAAAACTACTGCTCATTAACTTAGCCATAAGCTTAGAAATACTGTCCTTTTGCTCAACCAAAATACTATCCTCATCAATAGAATTACTAGATAATGATAATGCACTTGCTGCCATCTTATTAAATATTTGATTAGTACTCATTTCTGCACTACCATAAAAAACCTTAGCTCCACTAAAAACCATATTAGCTGCTGCCTGAATAGAAAATGTACTTTTCCCAACACCACTTCTAGCAAAAACAGTAATAAGCCTTCCCTTTTGAAAATTCCCTAAATATTTATCAATATAATAAAATCCACTTTTTATTCCTTCATCCCTATTCTCATTATAAAGCCATGTTAAATACTCATCATATTCTTGTGTTATATCTAATTCCTTCTTAATTTGGCACTTATGAATATTAATCTTAGTATTTTCAACTTCAGCTTCAATTTCATCAATAGACATGCCCCTTAAAATCTTATTACCCATTTCAACATACAAATGCTTTTTATATCCCCTAATAAGTAGCTCAAGCTTTGTATTGAACCCAGAATCACTTGGGTTACAAGTATATATCTCTGTAACATAGGAAACTCCATCCATAGAATTAATATTTTCTCTTTGATATTCTAAAAAGTTAACCAAATCAATAGACATTTTTTTATTAACCATTTCCATAATGCCTAAATAAATATTTACATGAGGCTCGTACAAAAACATATACGGCTTTATAACTTCCTTTGCTGTTATTATAAGTTCACTATTTTTAAGAATTGAACTTAATATTTCTTGCTCTAATTGTACTTGACCATTATCTAACATAATATTCACCCCTTATAATCTTATATGCTATTTATATAATCCTCTGTATTTATTCCCCACTCCTCATATTCATCCCTAAGAGTATAATATTTTTTCTTATATCTTAGCCATATATCTCCACTATCAACAAACTTTCCTATGGCATTATCCCTAGTTAAAAAGTATGACAAATGCCACTGAAAATCATAAAAATAATCACTGTTATAAACCTTGGCATAATTATCAATTGCTTTTTTAATTTCATCAAAACTATATTTAGACATAGCTTTATTTATACTATCTATAATTTTAATATTTAAACTAACAGATTTACCTATTTTCTTACTATTCCAATGATTAATTATATTTATATATATTTTATTATTATTATTTATATATATATTATTATGTGAAGTAGATACATTATCGTATCCCCCTTGGTCATCACTAGATACATCAGCATATCTAGTACTAGGTACGTCCTTGTATCTACCCTCCTCGCAACTAGATACATCAGCATGTCCACTCATTCCACTAGTTTCATCAGTGTACCTACTTTCTTTACAACAAGGTACACCAGTGTAACCACTTTCTTCATTACCAGGTACATCAGCGTATCCAGTACTAGGTACATCTTTGTATCTACCTTCCTCACAACTAGATACATCAACATGCCTACTTACATCACTAGATACATCAATGTATATACTTTCTTCATAACTAGATACATCAGTGTAACCACCCTGTGCATTACCAGGTACATCAGCGTATCCAGTACTAGGTACATCCTTATATCTACCCTCCTCGCAACTAGATACATCAGCATGTCCACTTGTTCCACCAGTTTCATCAGTGTAACTACTTTCTTCACAACCAGATACACCAATGTAACTACACTGTGCATAACTAGATACATCAGCATATCCAGTACTAGGTACATCCTTGTATCTACTTTCCTCATAACTAGATACATTATTGTAACCATTATCTTCAACATCCTTAACCAGCAAATACTCCTTTATTATCACATATACATTTTTCATTCCGTTTTTCTTTTCAATTCTTATATAATTCTTAGATTGCAATGTTCTCAACACACTATAAATAGATTCCTTATTTTTAATACAAAAATAATCTAATAAAGTCTGTAATCCTACCGAAATAACATTACTGTCTTCAAAATCAAAGGCCTTTAATGCAATAAGCATATCTCTTTCTCTTCTGTTAATTCCTTTATCTAATACAAGCTTATGTAATATATCTAAATGCTTCCCCATAACTTAAACCCACCTTTCTATATACCCTAGGGATTTGTTTTTTTCCAGATCCCTAGGAATAACTTTGCTACATTAATGTGTATTCACACTGATGTAAAAGAGATTCTACCCCTACTTGAAATATTGATACTATTAATATATTAGGTTGAATTACTGTTAAATTAATTACTTCACTGCTTGTCTGACATAAGTACTTATCTATAACCCCAAGACCAATTATCTTCATTTCTGGTGACTCATAAATATTAATAACATCCTCTTCCCTAGATATTATTTTAATTACTTCAATACTAGTTTTAGTTAATAAAATTACATCACAAACTTTAGTAGTAAAATATCCCTTAAGCTGAATCATCACTTTTTCATTAAATAAAACCTTAAGCTCCATATCACTCTCTTTTATTTCCTCAATTCTTCGAACAACTTCATTAAAGGAAATATGTGAAAGATTTTCTATAACCCCACAATAATATTCATTAGAGTAAATATCTACTACCTCTTCTGTAAACTCTTTTTCATCAATAATTGAAAGATACTTTTTTACTTTTAAAATAGCTAAAGACTTTATAAGTTCCTCTCTTTGATTAATAATATTCTTAATATTTTTCATAATTTATACCCCCACTTCCATTTAATAATTAAAGTTTACTCCTGAAATATTAAGGGAATATAAATTGGAGAAAGTTTTTTTATTAAAATTGTAAAATAGATATATTTCCATACAAAAAACTCAGAAATGAAATAACTTCACCTCTGAGTTTAAAAAATACTATAAATTAATTAATTTTATATCCTATAGATCTAATACTTTTAATATATCCATTTAACATTAAAGTTCTATTCAAATTACTAATATGAACATCTATGGTTCTATCACATAATGATATACCAGTTCCCCATATATTATCTAAAATCTGACTTCTAGTCAAAACCTGTCCTTCATACTCTAATAAAAGCTTTAATATTTTAATTGGTGTCATTCCTAATTTTACATATTCTCCATTTATTTTTGCAGTAAAATTTAAGAAATCTACTTCAATATTATTATAAGTCCATATATTATCAACTTTCTTCATATTAATTACTGGTTTCTTATCATTTAAAATACAATTACTACATTCTCTATAAAACTTATCCGTCCCATTTAAACCTTTACATTTATGTTGTTGATAATCAATAAAATCAATTTTTGTTACTACTTGTTCATTCTTTGTATTACTATAAGAATGTTTGTCATTACTTTCCTTAATAAAATTACTATTTCTCATTGCACTTACTCCAAGTTGAAATACAGTAGTAAGGAACTCCTCCATAAACTTTTTTTCATAGATTTCAAATAACTCGCTTTCAATATATTCCTCTTCTTTTTTAATATCATTTCTTGCATCATCATTTTTAATAAATAATGAATTAAAAATCTTAATATATTTGCTGTACTTGTCCACATTATTGTAGCCATTATTATTCCCCATATCAATAATACCCCCTATTATCTTACACTCAACATCGCTTAACGTTTTTAAAAGAATCTAAAGATATATTTCTATTAAAAACCCTTCCCAAACTCCATAATAAAGTAAAATACTATTTATTCTTAACTAAAAAATAAAATATTTCTATGCTTATTATTTTTAACCTCCTAATTGTATTTAGAAAAGTTATTGAAGATATTTACAAAATGTACTACAATGTAATTATTATGGTTAATTGTATACTTTTGGTATTCAATAACATTTTAGAGTAAATGTAGTTCCCGCTACTTTTGCTCTTTTTATTTTTTATAAAATAAATAATATTTATTAAAATAATTAATATAAGTTTTTACACTTATTTATTATTTAACTATATTTTACCATATTAAATATGATTTCTTCAATATTTTTACTACATTTTTTTGACTACTTTCTAAAGTTACTTACTTATTTCAACGGGTTTTGTAAATTTCTTTACATTCATTTAATTTATTTTACAATTTGACAACTAAAAACAGAGACAAATCCTATGCACTTTCACATAATCTTGTCTCTAGAAAATAACTGGTCGTTCAACATGCTAATAATGTCGCTTGCGAAATTGTTTGCTATTTGTTAAATATATAATTCAAATCTATGTTGCTATTATTCCACATTAAAGTCATTTCTTTAGTATAAGTTACTATACTTTTATACTTCCCATTAACATTATTGCTATATACTGTTATTTCTTCTAAATCAATATTAACTATCCAATATTGTTTAACGCCAAACTGTTCGTATACATTAAGCTTTAATCCCTTATCTCTATCCCTTGTTGCTTTACTTAATACTTCTATTACCAATGTTGGAATTCCTACATATATAGAACCACTAAACTTACCGTCACATTCTACCATTACATCTGGCTCAAATTGATGTTCCTTTTCTTCGCCCTTAAATTTAACTGCTACATCAGATGTATATACTTCACATTTATTACATTCTTTCAAACTATTTTCAAGCTGCATATATAGCCTATTTTGAACCTTGTTATGTTTTGGATGAGTAGGTGACATATAAAATATTTCTCCATCACTATATTCTGTCTTTTGCTCAAGATTCCTTGTATATTCTAAATACTCACTATAACTTATATAGTCATACTCTCTTGCTAATGGCATTTTAAATTCCTCCTATTCATTTACTTACTTCTATAAACTAAATTTATATTATTATATTATATATCATAATATATATTTCTTAAGCAACATGTTCTTTAATTTTATATAATAAATGTTTTATTTAACAAAAAAAGCCAAACCTTATACCTCTGTAATAAAGCTTGACTATGGAAAATTACTGGTCGTTCAACGTGCTCCCAGAAAAGTCTGCGACCTTGGTTGCTATAAGAACTTAAAAATATCCTTGACCTGAATATTAGAATTATTCCATTCTATAATCATATCTTCAGTATAAGTCTTTATGGTTTTATATTTTCCATTTATATTATCAGAGTAAATAATTATTTCTCTTAAATTAATATCTACTAACCAATATTGTTTTACTCCAAACTTTTCATATATATCTAACTTTAACCCTTTATCTCTATCTTTAGTTGCTCTACTTAATACCTCTACTATAAGATTTGGTATACCTTTATAAATAGATCCATCAAATTTATTATCACATGTAATCATTATATCCGGTTCAAACTGATACGAACTTTCTTCATTTTCAAACTTAACTGCTACATCAGATGTGTAAACATCACACTTATTACAATTGTTTAATATACTTCTTAATTGAAAGTATAATTCATTCTGTACTTTATTATGATTTGGGTGAGTTGGTGACATATAAAATATATCTCCATTACTATATTCAGTTTTTTGTTCTGTTAGTAATTGATATTCTAAAAACTGCTTATATGTCATATAATCATAATCTCTAGCTAATGGCATTCTAACTCCTCCTATTCATTTACTTAGTAATATAAAATTAAGTTTATATTACTATATTATATATCATAATATAAATTTCTTAAACAAAATACTATTTAAAGTTTGAGTCAAGTAAAAGTTGGAAATTATTATATAACTTCCATCCCAATACTCCACCAATACTATTAAGTATTAAATCATTTACTTCAAAAAATCTACATATATTAGGAACAATTAAAGATAATACAACTTGAGTACTTTCAATAAATAAAGATATTAAAAACATAGAAATAAAAACTCTTTTTAATGTATTAAATATATTACTAAAATAATATGAAATAAAAAATCCCATTGGCATAAGTAAAAGAATGTTCCCACCTAAATTATAAATAAGGTTCATTACTCCTCCATGTTTATAAATAATCTCTATACTATAAAGAGGATTTAATATAATTACTGGTTCTCTAAAATTAATATATTCTCCCCAAGCCATAATGAAAGGAAAATATACTTTAGAAATAACACCTACTATATAT
>SKEA01001414.1_pt1 | contig 17139 bp, 13 predicted proteins | sample 4826601 | NCBI WGS metagenome assembly SKEA01 (sample SAMN11008821, study PRJNA524170) | human gut metagenome | biome: Human fecal sample; material: Feces; isolation source: fecal sample from pouch patient p13, p53 | host: Homo sapiens | place: Israel: Tel-Aviv | collected 2016-07-06 | reverse complement strand
GTATTTCTAGATAATAAAAAAATATTACTGGAAATCAAAATTTCCAGTAATATTTGATTTATAAGAAACTATATTACACAAAATTATCTACAGTCTCTAATTCATAAGTAAAAATTACTCTAAATCTTCACCATTGGATTCTATTACTTTTTTATACCAATAAAAACTCTTTTTCTTCTTTCTCTTTAAAGTTCCATTTCCGTTATTATCTCTATCTACATATATAAACCCATAACGCTTTTCCATTTCACCAGAGCCTGCACTTACTAAATCAATAGGTCCCCAAGTTGTATATCCTAATAACTCAACTCCATCTAAATTTACAGCATCTCTCATCGCTTTAATATGTTCTCTTAAATAATTTATTCTATAATCATCTTCTATTTCACCATTTTCGCTTACTATATCTTTTGCTCCTAATCCATTTTCTACTATAAATAATGGCTTTTCGTATCTGTCATATATATGATTTAAGGTAATTCTTAATCCTAACGGATCTATTGGCCATCCCCACTGACTATATGAAAGATAAGGATTCTTTGCCGATGCAAATAAATTACCTTCTGCAATATCACTATTATTATCACATCTTACACAACGACTGTTATAATAAGAAAACGAAATAAAATCTACGGTATACTTTTTTAATAATTCACTATCTCTCTCTTCCATAATTGGAGTTATACCTTTAGCTTCCATTTCTTTTAATGCATAATTAGGATACCTTCCTCGTGCCTGTACATCTACAAAGAAATAACTTTCCCTATCTACTTTTGTTGCTTGCCAAACATCTTCCGGATTACAACTATATGGATAAGCGCTTCCAGCAGCAAACATACAACCGATCTTATTATCTGCATCAATTTCATGAGCTATTTTAGTTGCAACAGCACTTGCTACTAATTCATGATGAGCGGCTTGATATTTTATTTTCTCTTCATTTTCACCCTCTTCGAAACAAATACCTGCACCCATAAATGGAGCATGTAAAATCATATTTATTTCATTAAATGTTATCCAATACTTAACAAGGCCCTTATATCTTGTAAAAACAGTTCTACATAATTTTTCATAGAAATCAATCATTTTACGATTTCTCCATCCACCGTATTTTTCTATTAGGTACATAGGGCAATCAAAATGAGTAATTGTTACCAACGGCTCTATTCTATACCTTTTACATACCTTAAATATCCTCTCATAAAATTCTAACCCTTTTTCATTTGGAGTTTCTTCATCTCCTCTTGGGAATATTCTAGTCCAACCTATACTCATTCTATAAACTTTAAATCCCATTTCAGCAAAAAGCTTAATATCCTCTTCAAATTTATGATACATATCTATTGCAATCTTTGCTGGATAAAAGTACTTATCATTAAAATCATACATTTTTAATTTTCCTGTAATCACTGCTGACCTATCCCTGCCTGTAGGGCATACATCTACATTAGCTAATCCTCTTCCGTCTTCATTATATCCCCCTTCACATTGATTTGCTGCTGTTGCTCCACCCCATAAAAAATTATCATTAAACTTCATAATTGCCTCCATATATATAAATTAATTATCCCTAATATTTTATTGGACCCTATTTTAACCTTGTTAAAACAGAGTCCCTTATTAAAATTAACGTATAACAGTAATAATCTTATTACCTAATTCTAAAATCTTATTTTCAGTAGCTACTATATCACAGTAATCTCCATAATTTGTTACTACCACAGGAGTCACAACACTATAGCCTGATTCTTTTATAAAATTCATATCAAAACTCAATAGATTTTGTCCCTTTACAACCCTATCGCCTTGTTTTATATGAGCTTCAAATCCCTTTCCACCTAATTGGACTGTATCTAACCCCACATGAATTAAAATTTCTACACCTTCATTGGAAGTTATTCCAATAGCATGTAAGCTCGGGAATAAAGTTGTAACCTCCCCATCAATAGGTGCTACCACTTTTCCCTCTATAGGATTAATAGCTAAACCTTGTCCTAACACTCCTGTAGCAAAAGCAGCATCTTCAATATCCTCTAGCTTTATAGCTTCACCTTTTATTGGGCTAGCTATTGATACTGTTTTAAGGGCATTATCTTCAACTTTTTTATCTACTTTTCCTACTACTTCTACATTTTCTTCAACAACTTCCTTATCTTTATAGAATATCATCGTTAATACAAAAGCTACTATCATTGAAATCGCTATGCCAGCTACTGCAACTATTAAATTCCCCATTCCCCCATCTGGTTCAATCATTGCTGGTAATTCAAATATTCCCATTCCTCCAGCCATAAACTTTCTTAAATTAAAGAATCCATAAAATGCTCCTCCAATTCCTCCTGTAATACAGCTAATTATAAATGGTTTCTTTAAAGGTACTAATATTCCATATATAGCTGGCTCAGTAACTCCAAATACTCCTGATATAAAATTAGGTAAAGCCATTTCTTTAATCTTTCTATCCTTTGTTTTAAAGAATATAGCTAAAACAACTGCTGAAGTTGCAAATGTACATGCAAAGAACGGCATCATTACATTGTCATATCCCATAGTCATAATATTATTTATATATACAGGTATAAATCCCCAATGCAACCCAAAGATAACTAATATCTGCCATGTAAATCCTACAATTGCTCCCGCTAGTAATGGACTAAAGTCTCTTACTGTAAATACTACTTCTGAAATTATTGTAGATCCAAATGTTGCTATTGGTCCTATAATAACAAATGCAATTGGTAATGATACTAATAAGGTTAACATTGGAACAAAGAAAAACTTAACTAAATCTGGTACTATTTTATTAAATAACTTTTCACATTTCGAAGCAAAGTACACTGCTAAAATAACTGGAATAACTGTTCCTGTATAATCCATTGATATTACAGGTATTCCAAAGAAAGTCATATAAACTGGTGATTGAAATATTGTATTATTAAATAATGTATATATTGGCTCTGCCATACTAGATAAAGCACTAGACTGTATCGCCGGATAACACATTATTCCACCAATAACTAATCCTATCATTGGTTTTAATCCAAATTTCTTAGCTGCTGTATATCCTAAGAATAAAGGTAAAAATGTAAACAATGCATCTCCTATTGCATTTATAACTAATGCTCCACCACTAGTATCACTATATAATCCAATAGCAATAAATAAAGCATTTAATCCCTTTACCATACCACAAGCTGCCATAATTCCTAATATAGGCTGAAAAATTCCTGATATAATATCTATAAATTTATCAAGAGGTTTAGAAGCTTTCTTTTCCTCATTATCATTCTTTAAATTATCAATATCTATTAATTCACATACATCTGCATATACCTCTGGAACATGATTTCCAATTACTACTTGATATTGTCCACCACTTTTCATAATAGTAACAATTCCCGGAATATTATTTAATACTTCATCTTTAGCTATACTTTCATCCTTAAGCTTGAAACGTAATCTTGTAATGCAATGAGTTAAACTAATAACGTTATCCTTTCCTCCTATATTTTTTACAATCTCTTTAGATAATTCCTTATACTTTCCCATCTTTATTTCCTCCATATTTCTAAATATTCTTTGAAATTGGAAGGTCTGGCCAACTTAATGTTACCATCCAGCTATAAATAAATAGTTTAATTTAATTAATATCACTCCTCTTTATATTTACTTATATAAACTATAACTTTGAGTCTTGTATAATTTTTGCAATATGTATAGTTAAATACACATATTCATCATTAGATAACTCATAGTTATATTTTTTAATAATAAAAAGTTTAACTTTACTTACACACTTAAATTCTTCAGGATACTTTATTTGAATTATATTTACTAGTTCATCATCAGCTCCACTATTATATGTGCTATTTGAGAATAATCTTTGAGCAAAATATCTTAAATGTGTTATGAATCTATAATAAAATACTGAATCCTCATTAAATTCTATTCTAAAATTAATTCTCACTATTGTAAGAATCTCTTCAATTAATTTTGTTATTTCTTGAACCTTAGGCTGTTCTACATCTAATTGAGCATTTACAATATGAAGTGCTATAAACCCTGCTTCATCTTCTGGTAATCTTACATGTGTTTTTTCTTCTATAAGATCTAATGCCTTCATTCCTATTTTAAATTCTTCCTTATAAAACTTTTTAATTTCCCATAAAAGAGCGTTTTTTACAATAATATTATTTTTAATTCTTTTTATTGCAGTATATGTATGATCACTTAATGAAATATAAATTCCTTCATTAAGCTTTTTACCTACTGTATTCTCTGCATACTCTATTATTTCTCCTGATAGTTTCATATGCTCTATTGGTATTTTATTAAATAATTCTTGAAATTTATCTGAAACTTCTCTATTAGATATTCTAAATACTTTATTTATTTTTTCTTCATCAATAGTGTCACCTTTTGCTTTTTGATATCCGATACCTTTTCCCATTACTATTGTCTCTTCACCATTTTCGTCTGATGTAATCACAACATTGTTATTTAATATTCTCTTTATAATCAAAACGACTCCTCCTTTTTAACATTTTCAGAATCCAATTATAATGCCTAAATTTATTAAAAAAAGCAAAAAAAGCCCATTCATTATAATGCACAAAATACCTGTAGATATTCTCTGCATACTAATGAATAGGCTTAGCTTGCACTTAAACAATTACTACCTAATTCCAATATTAATGATACATTAAAAGAATTTCTCTGTCAACGTTTTCCCATTAATATTATAAACAAAAAAGGTTGTAGTTTAAACTACAACCTATAACAATCTAAAATTATCTTCTATTTTGTTCTTTTTTAGCTCTTCTGCAAGCTAAACATCTTGTAGGTTCGTTATCGAATCCTTTTTCTTTGTAGAATTCTTGTTCTCCTACTGTGAATACGAATTCGCTTCCGCAATCTCTACATGTTAATGTCTTATCTGTCATAAATATTCCTCCTAAAATTAAAGATTCTAAATTGATATAATAATCTCTAATTTTCGAGAAACTATCTACCTAAATGAAACTTTTTTATTTGTTAGCAAACTTGCTACTCCTTTATAATACCATAATATATATTTAATTGCAACCTTTTTTAATTATTTTTTTTAAATATTTAAAATAAACACAATATTTTCCATATAGATAGTAAATATTTTTAGATTTACATCATTGTTTTGTACACTTTTTAACTGATTTTTGAGAAAGTCCTTTTTTAATTTCAAAGCATCCAACTAAAAACAAAAAAATACCAAAGGCCTTTTTTAACCATTCAGAAGATAAATAATTTGCTAAAAAAGCACCTGCAATAGATCCTAATACTCCAAATAAAGCTATTGGTATTACTAACTTAAGTACAACATTTTTATTTTTAATATGAATTATAAGCGCAAAAATAGCCATTGGTATAGATGAAAGTAAATTAATACTTTGAGCAATTTTAGGATCAATATTTACAAACATAATTAAAGCTGGGATAAGAATTGTTCCTCCACCCATTCCCATTCCACCAATTATTCCTGCAAAAAAACCTATTATTGTATATATCATTAAAACACCATCCTAAAAGCAGCTATTATCATTATTATTCCAAAAATTATTCTTAAAAACCTTCCTGTAACTTTAGATAATAATTTAGCTCCAATAATTCCACCTACTATACTTCCTATTGTAACTCTCCATGTTAACTGAAAGTCATAAGTTCCTTTAAATATATAAATAGTCGAACTTGCTGCAGTTAAAAATACAATTATAGCTAATGCTGTAGCATGTGACTTATGTTCTTCTACCTTAATAATATCATTTAGAATTGGTACTAAAAGAGTACCTCCACCCGAACCAAAAGTCCCATTTATAAATCCTGTAAATAAACCAATTAAAGAATTTTTTATACTAAAACTTCTTTTTTTATTTTCCATCTGATTCACCACCTAATTGTATTTTAACCAATTCATATTGTTTTAATTAAAAGTAAATCTATGAATTAACGATATTTTTAAAAGACTTTTTAATGATTCTATTTAAATAATTTGTAAAAGAGATAATATTAATCTTTAAAATACAAAAGCATTACTAGAAACTTAAATTTCTAGTAATACTTTTTAGTTTTTTATCTATTTTTTATTTTTTTTTAATATTGATGTTCCTAAGATAGCTAATGCTCCTCCAATTGCAGCAACTACCCCAGCACCTATAGGTGCTCCTGTATTTGGTAACTTTCCATTTGGTTTTTCTGTATCCTGAGATGGTTTGCTTGGTTTTGATGGAACTTCTGGTTTTTTATCTTCCTCTGGAGCTTCTGGTTTTTCACCTTCTCCAGGATTTTCTGGTTGCTCCGGTACTTCTGGTGTTTCTTCACCTTCTTCTGTTGCTACACCAACAAAAGTAGGCTTAATTTCAAATATTTCTGGTTTTCCAACATTTTCTGACCATTGAAGTTTTACTGTTACAATATTAGTTGCTTCATCTAAAACAAATTCATTATAACCTTCAGTTAAACTTCCTAGTTCTATCCATTCTCCTGATGATTTTTGTGCTGTAACCTTAGCTCCTGAGATGTTATCAATCCCTTGAACTACTGTTATTTTAGATGATAATTTATTATCTAAAATTTTATAAACTAATTCATCTCCTGCAACAATATCTCTACTTGGTATATATGCCGAATTTAAATTATTATCTCTTGTATTTTCTGCTCTATCAATATAAGTTCCCTTAGCTGTTGTAGTTACTAAATATTCTTCAGTTAAATTATTTACAGTAAATTCTCTTACCTTTATCCAACGATCTCTATATTTTGTTGATGTTGCTTTTAAATATCTAGCTTCAATATCTAAATCCTTAATTACAATATCATTAGGTCCAAAATCAACATCTATTTGAGTCCAATTTTCACCATCTACAGAATATTCAAGTACTCCATTATTTATAAAGTCTTCATCATGACCTTGTAATAATCTTATATCTCTAACATTCATTGTCTTTCCTAAATCTATTTGAATGTAATCTCCCTCTTGAATAAATGGAGTTGTTACAAGTTGTGTCCCTGTATCATAATCATCTCCATAGATAGCTTGTCTGTGTGGTCTGTCAGGATTTATTGGTCTATTAGTTGTCATTGTTATCTCTGGCATACCCTCTGTATGGATTTTTATAGATTCCAAGTTAACCTTTGTATCCTTTAATGCCCTTATTCTAAAGTACTTACCTGTAACAGGTTTTACTTCTCTAAATGATGTACCGCTTTTTACTTCTTGCCAATTCCAACTTCTATTATCTAACGAAGTTTCTATTACAAAGTCTTCTGTATTTAAAACTCCTATAGTATTTAATGCAACTACTCTTTTTATATCATTTAAGGCAATTCCTATAGTTTCTCCTTCTTTTAAAGATACTTCTCCGATATTATCTAATGATACAAATTCTTCATCTCCATCTGTTCCCTTTAGTATATTTACCTTTGATGAATCAACCTTTCCTAATGCCTTTTCACTACTTTTATTTACATTTACTTTAAAATCCCTAACAAATAATTTATTATCAATATCCTTAGTAGCTCTATATCTAACATATCTTGCTTCAATATCACACTCAACTAATACTTCTCTATTACTCGGATTAGCTGTTAACTCTGTCCAATTAGTACCATCCACAGAGTATTCTAATGTTCCATCTAAAAGTATTTCTGTATCATATCCAGTCTTACCCATTAATAAATACACATTATTTAATTTTTCTACTGTACCTAAGTCAAATCCTATATATTGATTAGATTTAATATTATCCTTTGACCAAAAACCATTATCTAGTAACTTATCAAACATCTTATCAGGTCCATGTGTCCCTTTAGGCATGTACCATTGTTCATATTCATTATGCTCTATATTTCCAATAGATGTGTAATTATACTCTTTATCTTTTAATACTGTTGTTTTATTATCAAAATATTTATTTCCAACTTCATGAGCTTCCCTTATAAATGGATCTACAACTAAATTAGCTATTAATTCCTTCTTACTATCTAATTCTAGCAATGCTTTTGTTCCCTTATATTTATTGCTCCAGAATCCAATCATATTATCTGATTTTATATCTTTCAACATTTCAACTGTCATTAATCCTGTATTAGCATACATTTCGAATTTTTCTAAATGACCTTCAATTTGTTCTAATAACTTTTCATTTCTTAATGTATTTCTTAAAGTATCTGGAGTAGATTTCATTTTTTCAAATTCAGAAGTTAATTCATTTAACTCACTACTTACATCTTCTCCTTTATTCCACTTTTCCCACATTGAAGTTATAAGAGAATTTAACTCTGGTGAATCTGGTCTTCCTGTATCTAATCTTGTAGTATGATTTGCAAATTCTTTTAATGAATCTTTAGCTTCCCCACCTACTATTTCTAATGCTGTATCCCAAGATCTATTATAGTCATAATTCTTAGTATTCCATGCATAGTCAGCCCCTGTTATAGTTGATATTTTAGATGCTTCAGCAAATCTCATTGGATTGACAATAAATCCTGATATTTCATCATCTAAATTTGTGTCTAAATCATATATTGGTCCTAATGCTAATTTATCCTCTTTATAATCATTAACAGGATAGTTCCACCACAACATCATTTTCTTACCATATATATCAGTTACCTTATTAGCATCATCCATAGATACTCCTCCTGGAGGAATAACATCATTTCCTGTCCACATAACTTCTATATCTTCAGCTAAAGTGTTAGCAAAATCTTGTGTATATTGCTTTATATTTGTACTATTCATTTCAAACATAGAGCTAGCCCAGTACTCTTTAGGAACTGTTATTAATGTTTTAACCCCGTCTCTTGTCTTAACAAACTCTTCATTAAATCTATTTAATATTTCAGCTTGCTTAGCTCCCTCATTATTTTCTATATCATCCCAAAGTATGGCAAATCTTCTAACACCCATATCATATAATGTTTGAGCTTTATTAATTAAAGCTTGGAAATCTGCTTCTGCCTCTGCTGCATTTTCTCCATTTTCACCTTCAAACTTAATATCTAAACCTGGAGAAATAGCAAATACAAAGTCCACCTTATTTTCATCTGCAGTATGTATTAATTCTTGCATTCTATCAAGTTCTGATGCTGGATAAGGTTCTCTCCAAAGTTTTCTATGATATGGATCAGATTTAGGTGCATATATATATGCATTCATCTTATTTTCACCATACATTCTTAGTTGATCTAGCCTTTCTTCTTGAGTCCAAGGTGTTCCATAAAACCCTTCTACTACAGCTCTTAATTTTACACTTGGTTCATCCTTTATAGTAACTTCTTCTATACTTTTATTGTTATCATTTTCTATAATTTGCTTTAATGTTTGAACTCCATAAAAAGTCCCTGATTCATCATTACCTCTAATAATTATTTTATCGCCCTCTTCAATATCCCTAGTTACTAAAACATACCCTTCTTCTTTAGTAATCGTAGATGCATCTACTCCAGTTTCATTAAGAGCTTCTTCCAATTCAGTTATATTATCATTAACTTCACCTATATATATAGTTGTAGCACCTTCAACTAATGTTTCATTAACAGTTATATTCATGCTAGATAAAATATTTTTTAATAATTCAACAGCATACTTATCTGCTTCACTTCCTCCAATTATATTAATTGTTTCTGTTAATTCTACTTCATTTTGTAAAATTTCCATGCTTTGTGGTAATGGATTAATTGTTAAATTATTATTAGATAAAGTGCTTACCACTTCTCTTGTTATTTCATTAGATGCTTGTACACTTATTGATGCCATAGAATTTACAACTAACATTGCTACTAAGCACATACCCAATTTCCTTGCAAATTTTGCTCTTGACATATCTCATCTCTCCACTCTATAAAATACTTTCAATATAGTTTTTTCTATAAATTTAGCTTTTTTTATAAAAAAAAAAGCTAAAGGATATAGAAAAAATCTATTCCTCTAGCTAATGCCTACTTATTTGTAGTTACACGCCTGTTAATTTATTAATTATATTAACTACACTTTACCATAGGCTTTCTTTTCGGTAAACATTTTCATACATAATTCCTAGAATTTTTCCATAATTTCTAAAATTTTTACTATAACTCCGATTTTATAAATTACTATATTGCCACTCTTGTATTAATCACAGCAGAATTTTAATATACCGTTAAAAAAATTAAAATTTTAAGATAATTTAGAATTTTCTCTCAGAAACCCTTTACATACTTTGTCGAATATTGTATATTATAGTTGTAATTTGTATAAACTAAAAAGTTAAATATATTTATGTAATATAAAGAAAGGGTGATATTATGGCTAATATCGGAATATTCGACGTTTTAGGTCCAATTATGATTGGTCCATCATCATCTCATACAGCTGGAGCTGCTAGACTTGGAAAAATAGCAGGAACAATTGTTAATAAACCTATTAAAGAAGTAAGTTTTCTTCTTCATGGATCCTTTAGGGAAACATATAAGGGGCATGGAACCGATCGTGCTCTTGTTGCAGGAATATTAGGATTTCTTCCTGATGATCCTAACCTTAAAGATTCTATTTCAATTGCAAATGAAAAAGGAATAATCATTAGATTTCTTCAAGCTGATTTGGGACAAGTTCATCCTAATACAGTTAAATTTTTAATTAAAGATATTGAGGATATTGAATGGGAAGTACTAGGCTCTTCTATTGGTGGTGGATTGGTTGAAATTCATGAGATTAATGGAAAAAAAGTTAAAGTAACTGGTGAATATCCTACTATTATTACTTGCCATGATGATGTTCCTGGTACTGTTTCTAAAATATCTACCCTTTTCTATGAAAATAAAATAAATATTGCTTTCATGTCACTTAGTAGAAATCAAAAAGGTAAAGATGCTACTATGACCTTAGAAGTTGACACTAATATTTCAGATGAAATTATAAATGAAATAAAATCAATAAATGGAGTAAACCGTGTTATTGTAATTAATTCTTTAGGAGGATTTTAACTATGAATATTGCAAAATCAGGTAAAGAACTTATTAATATATGTCAAAAAGAACAAATATCATTAAGCGAATATGCTATTCGTAAGGAAGTTGAAGCTAAAGGTGTTTCACGAGAAGAATTATTTTTACAAATGAAAAATACACTAAATGCAATGAAAGAAAGTGCTACTTTAGGTAGAGAGAAAAAGGTGTATTCTCTTAGTGGACTTATTGGCGGAGATGCTTATCGTCTACAACAATATAGCAATTCTGGCAAATCCCTAATGGGTAGTGGTATTGTTACTGCAATGGCTATGGCTATGTCATCCTCTGAAGTTAACGGTTCTATGGGTAAAATTGTAGCGTGTCCAACTGCTGGTTCATGCGGTATATTACCTGCAGTAATTTTAAGCGCTGGAGAATTATTAAATAAAACTGATGATGAGCTTATTACCGGATTATTTGCAGCTTCAGCTATAGGAATGATTATTGGAATGAACGCTACCTTCTCTGGTGCTGAAGGAGGATGCCAAGCTGAATGTGGTTCTGCTGCAGCAATGGCATCAGGTGCTGTTGTTGAACTTATGGGTGGAACTCCAGAAATGAGTTTAGATGCTGCCGCTATTATTTTCAAAAATGTATTAGGTCTTGTATGTGACCCTGTTGCTGGTTTAGTTGAAATACCTTGTGCAAAAAGAAATGTATCCGGTGCAATAAACGCCCTTTGTACAGCTGATTTAGTAATGGCTGGTGTAAATTCAAAGATTCCTTTTGATGATGCCCTTTCAGCAATGTATAAAGTTGGACTAGGAATGCCTGCTGAATTAAGAGAAACTGCTTTAGGTGGTGTTGCCATTACTGAAACTGGTTTAAAACTTAAAGAGAAAGTATTTGGAAAAACTAATAATTAATAGGTGGATTAAGATATGAATATTATATTTGGAACGATTCTTTTACTTATAGTTCTTGGATTATTTACTTTATTCAGTTATAAAGCTCCAAATGGAATGAAAGCTATGGGGGCACTAGCTAATGCCGCTTGTGCGAGCTTCTTAGTTGAAGCATTCCATGATGCATTCTTTGGAGGAGTATTAAATATTGGATTTTTACAAAGTGTTGGTGCTGCTAATGGTAGCTTAGGTGGGGTTGCTGCAGCAATACTTGTGCCCCTAGCTCTTGGTGTTTCTCCAGTTTATGCAGTATTAGTTGGACTTGCATGTTCAGGATTTGGTATTTTACCTGGTTTTATTGCTGGATACCTTATATCTTATGTTATTAAATTCTTAGAAAAGAAAGTACCTGCTGGTTTAGACCTTATTGCTATTATAATTATTGCAGCTCCACTTTCTCGTTTAATAGCATCAGGTATGACACCAATTGTTAATAGTACATTATTAAAAATAGGTGATGTATTACTTTCATCTGCTAATTCAAGTCCTATAATTATGGGAATTATTCTTGGTGGAATATTAACAGTAGTTGCTACAGCTCCACTTAGCTCAATGGCTCTTACTGCTATGCTTGGATTAACAGGAGTCCCAATGGCTATAGGTGCCCTAGCAGTGTTTGGTTCTTCATTTATGAACTATGTATTCTTTGGAAAAATGAAATTTGGTTCTAAAAAAGATACTATTGCAGTTGCAATAGAACCTCTAACTCAAGCAGATATAATTAGTGCTAATCCTATTCCGGTTTACGTAACAAACTTTATAGGTGGTGCATTAAGTGGCATAATAGTCTCTCTTATGGGATTAGTAAATATGACCCCTGGTACTGCCACTCCAATTGCAGGCTTTGCAGTTATGTTTGCCTATAATCCAGCTATAAAGGTATTAATAGCTGCTGCTGGTTGTATTTTAGTAAGTGTTATCAGTGGATATATCGGATACTTCATCTTTAAGAATAAAAAAATTCTTACTGCTGATGAGATTAGAAATCCACAAGCAGCTTAAATATATATAACACAAATTACAATTCATTGTGAATAAATCCCTTAATTACAATCTGTGTTGCTAATAATTTAATTTATAAATTTTATCCTTATATAAAAAACGTACCACTACTTATGGTACGTTTTTTTATCTATATAATATAATTTTTTATAGAGCTCCAATTCTCTTAAGTGTATCAGTTATATGTCTTCCTTCTTCAACACCTTCAATAATTCTTCTAGCTCTTACACTATCCCCTATGTTAACAACTTCAACATTAGTTCCAACAAAGTTTTCTTGTAATTCAGCCATTAATGGAGAGTATGCTCTCATTCCTAAACATACAAATCCATAATCAAAGTTGATTTCTTCATCTACTCCATCTTTATTAACTATGAAGCTACTGTCCTTAATTTCTAATAATGAAGTTTCAACTCTTACATCTACTTCCTTCTTCTTAAGCATAGTCATGAAATCAAGCTTAGTTATTATATCCATTCCATTACCTACAGCTGGCATTCTTTCAACTATAGTAACATGAGAACCCTTGTGAGCGAAGTATTCAACTACATCTAGTCCAACAGCTCCTCCACCTATAACTCCTATTTTCTTCCCTTCTAAGTCCATTTCATTAAACTTTTCAATATTATTTATTAATCCAAATATTGATAGTACTTTTGAATCTTCCTTATCAACTCTATCATGTAATCCAGCTATTGGAGGTAATAATGGAGTAGATCCTGTAGCATTAACAACTACATCTGGCTTTAAGTTTTCTATTGCTTCCATTGTAGCAGTAGTATTTGTAAATATATAAAGATTTCTTAACTTCTTAGCTCTATTAATTAAGTAATCTGGGAAATCATTAATTCTATCCTTAGCTGGTAATTTAGCTATCTCTCTAGCTAATCCACCTAAGTAAGGCTTAGCTTCAAATAAGAATGTTGTACATCCAACTTCAGCAGCTGTACAAGCAGCTTCAAGCCCTGCAGTACCTCCACCAATAACAACAACGTTAACTGGCTTACTTACTTTCATTGATGTATGAGCTTCTTCTCCTAAAATAACTTCTGGATTTATTGTACATCTTACAGGTCTATTTATTCCTATTCTGTGACCAGCACATCCAATGTTACAAGATATACATTTTCTTAACTCATCTTCTCTTCCGCTTCTTACTTTATTAACCCATTCTGGATCAGCTATAAGGCCACGTCCCATTGCTAATAAATCAGCATGTCCTTCTGCTAATATCTTTTCAGCAACTTCTGGATTTCTTATGTTTCCTGAAGTTATAACTGGCTTATTAAACTTTTCTTTAAAAGCTTTAGCCATGTATGATCTCCAACCATCTTTTAAGTAGTTAGCATCTATTTGATATTGAAGCGTATCATTAACTGCTGCAGATACATTTAATATATCTATTTCATCAACAAGATATTCCATCATTTCTAATGTATCTTCTAATGTATTTCCACCCTCCATAAATTCATCAGCACTAAATCTAAAGCTTATTGGGAACATTGGTCCTACCGCTGCTCTAACTTTTTCTAATACTAATTTAGGGAATCTTACTCTATTTTCTAAACTTCCACCAAACTCATCAGTTCTCTTATTGTATAAAGGTGATAAGAATTGACATAGTAAGTAAGAATGTCCTCCGTGAATTTCAACAGCATCAAATCCAGCCATTTGAGCTCTCTTTGCTGCTTCTGCATACTTATCTGCAATTGCATATATTTCTTCAACTGTTAATGGTCTTGGAATAGCTCCACCTGTTTTTGAAGGAACATTTGAAGATGATACTGGAGTATTTCCTTCTATTCTTCCTGGTACAGCTGATGCTCCAGAATGGTTTATTTGAATAGCAACACAAGCACCATGTCTATGTAATCTTTCAGTTAATCTAAATAGATTTGGCATATATCTATCATGATCTAATCTAATTTGAGTTGTTCCGTTTGAACCCATTGGAAAATCAACACAAGCATTTTCTACTATTATTAAACCAGTTCCACCTTTAGCTCTCTTTTCATAATATTGAACATGTTCTTCAGTGAAATCTCCCATTGCTCCACCATAGTTAGTTCCCATTGGAGGCATAGCAATTCTATTTCTTATTGTCATATTTTTTATTGTTAATGGTGTAAATATGTTTTGGTACTTATTCATCCTACATTCTCCTATAAATATATATTGATAAAGTTTTAACTTTTACTTTCATATAACTTCTTATTTAAGTATAACTCTAAAAAAACTATAAATCTAATGAATATTTTCATAAGTTTTTATAGATATAATCTATTAATTAGCAAAAATTTAAAAAAGGCTGTGCATATTGCAACAGCCATAATTTGCTAATATATTATTTATTTCTAGTGATATAATCTTCTAAAGCTTCCATCGCTAAAACATAACCTTTTTCACCAAATCCACACATTTGTCCTATGCAAGCTGGAGCTGTTTTAGATTCTTTTCTGAATTCTTCTCTAGCATGTACATTTGAAATGTGAACTTCAACTGTTGGAATTCCTGTGTTTCCTTTTATTGCATCATGTAAAGCTATGCTATAGTGAGTGTATGCACCTGGGTTTATAACAACTCCATCAAACTTTTCAAAGTATGCTCTTTGTAAGAAGTCTATCATAGTTCCTTCACAGTTACTTTGAAGAAGAGTAACTTCGTGTCCTCTCTTTTCTCCTTCTTCTTTTATATATTCACATATTTCAGTAAAGCTCTTTGATCCGTATATTCCTTTTTCTCTAACACCTATCATATTTATGTTTGGTCCGTTTATTACCATGAATTTCATATCTATTTCCTCCTAAATTAATTAATCTATATTTCTAATATAACTAATTTTATTCGTTCTTTATTTAAATATCTCTTTTCATTAAAATCTGTAACTTATTTTTACAGGCTTACTTATCACTAAATAAGAATTCTTTCATGTGATCTATTGGCATTTCTTGTCCTGTCCAACATTTGAATGCTTCTGCACCTTGGAATAACATCATTCCTAATCCATTTATTGTTGGGCATCCAACTTCTTCTGCTAATTCTAATAATCTAGTTTTTGCTGGTTGATATACAACATCACTTACTATAAGTTCTGGTCTTAACATATCTTTTTCTATATAAGTTTGACCAACGTATGGTTTCATACCCATTCCAGTAGCATTTGTGAATATTACAGAATCTGCAATTTCTGCTCTTAAAGCTTCTTTATCTTCTAATCTAAATAACTTAGCTTTACAGTTAGTTTTTTCATTTATCTTCTTAACTGTTTCTTCTGCTCTTGCAAAGAATTCATCATCTTGGTTGAATATTGAAAGTTCAGCTACTCCATCTAAAGCTGCTTGGATACAAATTGCTGTAGCTGCTCCACCAGCTCCAACTATAGTCATTTTCTTACCTATAATGTCAAATCCTGCATCACTTAATGATCTCATATAACCAACACCATCAGTTATGTGTCCAGTTAAAACACCATCATCATTTATAACTGTGTTTACAGCACCTGCTAATTCTGCAGCTGGAGTTAACTTGTCTAAATATTTGTGAATAACAGTTTTATTTGGCATTGATACATTGCATCCTCTAGCTTGCATTGCTTTTAATCCTTTTACTGCATCTTCTAAACCTTCATTTCCAACTTCAAATGCAAGATAAGCATAATCTAATCCTAAGTATCTAAATGCTTCATTGTGCATCTTTGGTGAACTTGTGTGCTTAATTGGCGTTGCTAATAATCCTATTAATGTAGTATAACCTGAAATACGTCTTTCCATTGTATTCTCTCCTTTATCTCAATAGCTTATTTATGCTTAAGCTACTCTAATCAATTTAAACCGTCTTAGTATTTTAATAAAATAATGAACGTTAAATATTTAACACTTAATTTACTTTTATTATATTCCACTATTCTATAGTAATCCAATTGATTTTAACCACATTATCTATAGATATAACCTATGTATTAATAATATTGCATAACTATACTTTATAATTTTATATTTAATAGATAAAATTTTATTTTAATTATATAAAAATAATGATGAATTCTAGATAATATTATCTTGATTCATCATTATAAACTATTTATGCAATTGACTCATTATTTCTCTTCATCCAATTATAATACTTTTCTTGACATTCTATAGAGCAGAACTTATTTCCATTCCAATAATCTATATAATTAGTATCTTTATTACAAATACTACATTTAAGT
>SKEA01001413.1_pt1 | contig 17140 bp, 18 predicted proteins | sample 4826601 | NCBI WGS metagenome assembly SKEA01 (sample SAMN11008821, study PRJNA524170) | human gut metagenome | biome: Human fecal sample; material: Feces; isolation source: fecal sample from pouch patient p13, p53 | host: Homo sapiens | place: Israel: Tel-Aviv | collected 2016-07-06 | reverse complement strand
GAACCCCTGGAATCCTTGTTATAACAGTAATAGAAAAAATTATTACCGTTATAACAAGGCTAAAAATGGGATGTTTTAATTTTCCGAATTCTGCAAATTATGGCATCAAATAAAATGCGTTGTAACAAATACGGAAGATACACCGTTTACCCCGTTTGGTCGTCAAAGGTTGGAGCACAAAAGCTTACAATCTCTTGTATACCAAGAATTAAGAAAATTGATGGAATCGAAAATACCGAATAGAACGGTTGAGTATTTAGATAATAGAATATCTCGTTACTCAATGAAATCAGGCAAGTGTGAGATTACAAAACAGTTTTTGCCAGCAAAAGCCGTTCACTGTCATCACTATTTACCAAAAAGTCTTGGTGGAGACGACAAATTTGATAACTTGAGAATTATTCATAAGAATATCCATCTTTTGATCCATACCACAAATAAAATGATAATCGATCACTACGTCAATGAACTGAAACTGCTGCCAGAGCAAATAGCAAAAATCAACCTTTATCGAAAAATGTGTAATCTGCAAAACATTCAATAGAAAATAAATAGATGGAACGCCGTATGAGGTGAAAGTCTCACGTACGGTGTGGAGCGGGGGAAAAGATGGAGATTATATCAAATTCTTACCTATCGTTATAATGTTTAACCACAAAAGAAAGTATGACTGTTCTTAGCCAGTTAAAAAAGATTATTATGCTTGGACGACAGGCAGGATATTTTCTCATTGTTGCATGTCAAAGACCAGACGCGAAATATTTCTCAGATGGAATTAGAGATCAGTTTAATTTTCGTGTTGCACTTGGACGTGTATCAGAACTTGGATACGGCATGATGTTTGGGTCAGATGTAAAGAAAAAGTTTTTTCAAAAACGTATCAAAGGACGTGGTTACTAACAGAGGGGTACGTTTGCAAAGAGAAAATGGAGAAAAAACATAGGAAACACAAGGCTTAGAACGTGTTTTTTATGCAAAATCAACTGTGAAGTAACCTTAAAAAACTTCACACATGACAGATTGGAGGTATGGTTCTGAATGAAGAACAATGGATAACAGAATTACGGAAAAAACGGATTGATTATGGTGTATCACAAAGCAAACTGGCAACAGCTTCTGGTATCACAAGAGAATATTTAAACAAGATAGAAAATGGAAAAATGAAGCCTGCACAGGAGCTTTTGGAAAATCTGAATAAGGAACTGGCAAGGTTCAATCCAGAAGCACCGCTTACCATGCTGTTTGATTATGTGAAAATTCGATTTCCTACTTTGGATATACTGCATGTGATTAAAGATATTTTAAAGCTGAATGTCAATTATATGATTCATGAAGATTACGGACATTACAGCTATACCGAGCATTACTGTCTGGGAGATGTTTTTGTTTATACTTCGGCTGATGAAGAAAAAGGTGTTCTTTTAGAACTAAAGGGTCGAGGGTGCAGACAGTTTGAATGTTACTTGCTGGCACAGGAGAGAAGCTGGTATGACTTTCTAATGGACGCATTGGTGGAAGGTGGAGTGATGAAACGAATTGATCTTGCCATTAATGATCATACAGGAATTTTAGATATTCCAGAGCTTGCAGAAAAATGCAGGAAACGTGAATATATCGGAAAATCCAGAAGCTATAAATTTTATTTATCTGGTGATCTTATTAAGCACCGAGAGGATGAACAAGAATATATGGGGCATACCTTATATATGGGTTCTTTGAAATCAGAGGTGTATTTCTGTCTGTATGAAAAGCGATATGAACAGTATAGCAAGCTGGGAATACCGCTAGAAGAAACAGATACGATTAATCGATTTGAAATACGACTGAGAAATGAGCGAGCTTATTATGCAGTTAGAGATTTACTTACTTATTATGATGCAGAACAGACCGCTTTTTCGATTATTAACCAGTATGTGCGTTTTGTAGACGAAGAACCAGATAAGCGAAAAAATGACTGGAAACTCAATGATCGCTGGTCTTGGTTTGTTGGTGATCAAAGACAAAAGCTGAAACTGACTACGAAGCCAGAGCCTTATACGTTGGAGCGAACTTTCAACTGGTTACAACGTCAGGTTGCTCCAACTTTGAAAATGTTGAAAAAAATCGATTACGACAATGGAACAAGCTATTTAAAAACAATCGAAGAGCAGGCAAAGCTGACGGAGAAACATGAAAAAATCATCCAACAGCAGACAGCACCTGTCAGTGATTTAATTGAAAGTTAGGAGGGATAGAAATGTGGAAATTATTCATGAAATCATAAAAATAAAGGAGTGAATGAAGAAGATGAAAGAAGGATTTATTAATTTTCTGTTTCTTGTTCTTGGTTCTGGAATAGGGGTTACAGTAATGGCTTTAGTACAGGCAGGAAAAGAAGCAGATAAACAGATGAAAGAATGGAGGAATGAAAAATGAATTTTGGAAATAATTTATATCAGTGGTTTTTATCCAATGCACAGAGCTTAGTATTGATGGCAATTGTAGTGATTGGTATCTATTTAGGCTTTAAGCGTGAATTTTCAAAACTTATAGGGTTTCTTATAGTTGCCCTTATAGCTGTTGGATTAGTATTCAATGCTGGCGGAGTAAAAGATGTCCTGTTAGAGTTATTTAATAAAATCATTGGTGCATAAAAACAGTGAATTTTATTGAAGTATTTTTAATAAAGATGTTATAATATACACAATATTTTAGTAGCGGTTACAGGAGGGAAATGATCATGGAATATGCTTTAGCTTTTGGATTTATTGTGTATATTTTTTTCTCTTACAGTGAAATAACAAAATTAAAAAAGCAGGTTAAGTTACAACAAAAACAGTTAAATGAATGTTGCAGATTAACAGGAAATAAAGAACTATGTTCCTACTTTGTTTCAGATGAGATAAAAGAAAAAGTCCTGCATTTAAAAGATAGCGGGAAATTAATAGAAGCTGTAAAAGAAATTCGATTAGAAACTTCTATGGATTTAGTAGAAGCCAAAGAATATGTGGATAAGTTATAACAGGAGGAAGGAGGAATGAAAGACATTAATAGGAAAACAGATAAACCTAAAAACTGTTCATCAGTTGGAATGTCGTTAGGATTGGGCTTAGGTTTAATCTGGGGGATCATTTTTGATAATCTTCCAATTGGTCTATTGATAGGCGTTTGTTTAAGTTCCTGTTTAGGTTCTTATAGTGGACTAATTGAACTTGGCAAAGAAAAGAAGAAAACAAAAGATGAATAACTTTAAAGATTTATAACAGTGTATTTTTATATCTGGTAAAAAAAGTGGATGATAAAAGATTATTAGAATTTCTATATGGAGGTGGTTTTCAGTGCTGGAAGCTGTTTTTGAAATACTGTTTGAGATTGTCTTTGAAACAATAGTGGAATTTGCAGAAAAGAAGAAAAGGTTAGGTCTGGTTCTATTTTTAATCTTAGCAGGGATGATGTCTTTTCTAAGCCTTTTATTTTTGATGATGACAGTTAAGCAGGTAATGGCAAGTGATTTTATGTACGCTTTCTTTCTGCTGGCTATCACAGGGATTGTTAGTGTATGTACTTATAAAGCATGGAAAAAAGTTATCCAGCATATGAAAAAACATTATTTCATAGGATAATTGAACAGGAAGGCTTTATAGGAAATTTTGATTATATCCTTTAAATTGTTTCTTTAGCATATACTGATTTTACTAAAAATAAAAAATACTACGTTAAATGGAAAGAATAAAAAATAAATAGTAATTATTAAGCGGTTAGTCTTAGGATTAACTGCTTTTTACATTTTAAGAGTAGAGAAAGAAAGGATGATAAAAAAATGACAGAATTAAATGTGTTAATTGAAGCTACAAAGCAGTCAGAAGGAGAATTGATTTCTGTCTGGTTTGAATTACCTATTGATGAATATGAGTTCTTTGAGAAACTCGGTGTATCTGTAGAGAGTACCGATTATAAAATTATTGAAAAACAACTGCCTTTTCCAGATGATGTAGAAGAAGATACCACAGTAGAGAGATTAAATGATCTGTATGAATTGTTTATGGATTTACCAAGTGATATACAGGAAGAATGCAGTGCATTTTTAGATTACTATTCCAGTTTAGATGAATTACATCATCATAGATACGATATGATTCACTATGCTGGATGTAAAAGCATGGAGGATGTAGCAAGACATATTTTATCAGAAAGCCCAGAGTTTCAGTCTTTATCAGAACAGTGTATTCGTTACTTTGATTTTGAAGCCTATGGAGAATATCTCAATGATAATGGCAACTTTTTAGAAACAGAACATGGTATTTATGAGCTGGCTTAAGATGGAGGTGATAACATATGACAGATGATATGCGTGTTTATATTGCAAATTTAGGAAAATATGTCGAGGGAGAACTGGTTGGTGACTGGTTCTCTTTTCCTTTAAATGAAGAAGAAATTGCAGAACGAATTGGTTTAAATAGTGAATATTAAGAATACGCTATCCATGATACAGAGAATTTTCCAATGGAAATATTAGAATATACATCCATTGATGAATTAAATCGTATCTATGACATGATTGGAGAATTACCCGATTATATTGCAGATTCCTTAGAAGAATTTCTTTCTGGCTATGTGACGCTGGAAGAACTGGTAGAACATAAGGATGAAGTTTATTTTTATCCAGACTGTGACGATATGACAGATGTTGCTCATTATTTTATTGATGGTGCGAAACGTTTCCTTATAAGTGCATAGGCACGAAATAGGAGGATTCTTTTAATATAGAATCACAACTGAATATCTGATGTTTGGAATGACAGCTGTCATGTTAGCTTGAAACAAACAGTCTGATACTCCTGCATGCACAGGACTATAACAGTATGAATGTGTATGAAGCCAGGTGAAGTCGGCAGAACAATGCCTAAGTGAAAAACCATATGGCAAAGGATATGCCGGGACGCTATAAAATATCTATGGTGAGAATGTTCACAAGGACTGACGAACCTGCGAATGTACAGGTCTATATGACAATGCTATCGAAAGATAGCAACTGGAAGAACCAGCGATAGATACCGAAAAGTAAAAGTCGTCGATATGAAATTCGGGATGTTTAACAAGGAGAACATAATCTATCAGGCTTATAGCAGGCACCTAAGGATATATGCAGAGCTAGGATATTCGGAACGTTGTAAGCGGAGAACGTCTATATCAAACGACTGTTATCGGGACGGTAACTATAAGTGAAAACGAAGTGTTTTTATCTCCGTGAAAGTAGGGGCACAGTACCAATGTGTTGATCAGCACATTATAATATGCCATTTTCAGAAAAATAAATAGTGCAGAAATAATACGGGGATCTTCCATCCCCGAACCCCTGGAATCCTTGTTATAACAGTAATAGAAAAAATTATTACCGTTATAACAAGGCTAAAAATGGGATGTTTTAATTTTCCGAATTCTGCAAATTATGGCATCAAATAAAATGCGTTGTAACACATTGTACATAAAGATATACATGGATTAATCCATGCCACTAAAGAGGAAACAAATAAGGAAGCTATTAGATAAATTCAATCTTAATAAAAAGCAAATGGCGAAACTCAACAAACTGCGTAAGAAATGTAATTTAACAGAAATCAACTTTTAAAAGAACTAGATGGAACGCCGTGTGCGATGAAAGTGGCATGCACGGTGTGGAGCGGGGGAAAAGATGGAGATAATATCAAAGTTTTACCTATCGCTATAATTACAAATGCTTGGAGAGATTCCTGCAAGTTTACAGTATTACATTGACTATGAAGCCTATGGTCGTGACTTAGACATTAGAGGAACTTTCATTGAAACAAGAACAGGAATATGTGAGCTGGGATGGTAGAAGTTACTAATTACTAGCATAAATGACAATATAAAAACTAAATAAATGATCATTTAAGAATGTAATAAAATGATACATTCATTGAAAAGAAAGGAGCAGGAAATGAAGAAAATTAGAAGCTATACAGGTATCTGGAATGTCGAAAAGGTATTGTATGCCATCAATGACTTTCAGCTTCCTTTCCCAGTTACCTTTACACAAATTACATGGTTTGTTATTAGCGAATTTATTATTATACTGTGTGCTGATGTACCGCCTTTATCTATGATTGAAGGGGCATTTCTTAAATACTTTGGGATTCCTATTGCTGTGACATGGTTTATGTCACAAAAAACTTTTGACGGGAAGAAACCTTACAGTTTTCTAAAATCACAGCTTAGTTATCGGGTTAGAGCAAAAATAACTTATGCAGGAAAAGCCGTGAAACTGCATAAACAGATTGTAAATGAAAGGATAACGGTAGTTAGGAGTGTGACTTATGTTCCCCATTAAATATATTGATAATAATCTTGTATGGAATAAAGATGGTGAGGTATTTGCTTATTATGAGCTTATTCCTTACAATTACAGTTTTTTATCAGCTGAACAGAAATTTCATGTCCATGAACATTTTCGTCAGTTGATTTCACAAAACCGTGAAGGGAAAATCCATGCTTTGCAGATTGCAACAGAGAGTTCCATTAGAAATATACAGGAACAGTCGAAAAAGCTCATTCGTGGAAAGCTTCGACATATAGCAGAACAGACAATTGATGAACAGACAGAAGCTCTAGTTTCTATGATAGGCGATAATCAAATTGATTATCGCTTTTATCTTGGATTTAAACTGATGGTTACAGATCAGCCGTTAAATTTATCGAATATGAAAAAATCAGCTTTTTTAACTATTAAGGAATTTATTCATGAAATCAATCATCATTTAATGAATGATTTTGTTTCAATGGATAATGATGAAATAAATAGATATATGAAGATGGAAAAATTATTAGAAAACAAAATTTCCCGCAGGTTTAAGATAAGACGACTTGAAAAAAATGATTTTGGCTATCTTATGGAACATCTTTATGGAAAAGACGGTGTTGCTTACGAAGATTATGAGTATTCCTTACCAAAGGAAAAGCAGGATAAGGAAACAGTGATTAAGTATTATGATTTGATACGACCTACTCGCTGTCTGGTGGAAGAAAATCAGCGTCATATTAGATTAGAACATGAAGAGACAGAAAGCTATGTTACTTATTTTACAGTAAATGCTATTGTTGGAGAATTAGATTTTCCATCCAGTGAGATTTTCTACTACCAGCAACAGCAGTTCACCTTCCCTGTAGATACATCCATGACAGTTGAGATTGTAGAAAATAGAAAAGCATTAAAGACTGTCCGTAATAAAAAGAAAGAACTAAAGGATCTGGATTCACATGCTTATCAGTCTGGAAGTGAAACAAGCTCAAATGTACTTGACGCATTAGACAGTGTAGATGAATTAGAAGCAGATTTAGATCAGACAAAAGAAAGTATGTATAAATTATCTTATATTATACGGGTATCTGCTCCAGATCTTGATGAGTTAAAGCGTCGCTGTGATGAGGTCAAAGATTTTTATGATGATCTAAATGTCAAACTGGTTCGTCCAGCTGGAGATATGTTAGGACTGCATTTAGAATTTCTCCCTGCCAGTAAGCGTTATATTAACGATTATGTCCAGTATGTGAAATCTGATTTTTTAGCTGGGCTTGGTTTTGGTGCAACACAGCAGTTAGGAGAAAGGACAGGAATTTATATTGGCTACTCTGTTGATACTGGACGCAATGTTTATTTACTTCCTTCTCTTGCTTCACAGGGAATCAAAGGAACAGTTACTAATGCTTTAGCTTCTGCTTTTGTTGGAAGCCTTGGAGGAGGAAAATCCTTTTGTAATAATCTTCTTGTCTATTATTCGGTACTTTTTGGAGGTCAGGCAATTCTCCTAGATCCTAAAAATGAAAGGGGAAACTGGAAGGAAACACTTCCAGAAATTGCTCATGAAATCAATATTGTTAATCTAACAAGTGAGAAGAAAAATGCAGGACTGCTTGATCCCTTTGTGATTATGAAAAATGTAAAAGACGCAGAAAGTTTAGCAATTGATATTTTAACATTCCTTACAGGTATTTCTTCAAGAGATGGAGAGAAATTTCCTGTTCTTCGTAAAGCGGTGCGTACTGTTACTCAGAGTAATAAAAGAGGTTTGTTAAAGGTTATAGAAGAACTAAGAAAAGAAAATATACCTGTATCAAGAAATGTTGCAGAGCATATTGAAAGTTTTATTGACTATGATTTTGCTCATCTGCTTTTTTCAGATGGAACAGTAGAAAATGCCATCAGTCTTGATGATCAGCTTAATATTATTCAAATAGGTGACTTAGTTCTTCCAGATAAAGATACGACTTTAGAAGAATATACAACTATAGAGATGTTATCAGTTGCTATGTTAATTGTCATTAGTACCTTTGCGTTAGATTTTATTCATAGTGACCGTTCGATATTTAAAATTGTTGATCTTGATGAAGCATGGGCAATTTTGAATGTAGCACAGGGAGAAACACTATCTAATAAACTGGTTCGAGCAGGACGTGCTATGAACGCAGGGGTTTATTTTGTAACACAGTCTTCTTTTGATGTTTCAAAAGAAAGTTTGAAAAATAATATCGGTTTGAAATTTGCCTTTAGAAGTACAGATATCAATGAGATTAAACAGACCTTAGAATTTTTTGGAATAGATAAGGAAGATGAAAATAATCAAAAGCGATTGCGTGATTTGGAGAACGGACAGTGTTTATTACAGGATTTATATGGACGTGTAGGTGTGGTGCAAATCCATCCTGTTTTTGAAGAACTGCTCCATGCTTTTGATACAAGACCGCCAATGGAATCGGAGGTGAGGGAATGAAAAATAGATGGCGAGAGCTTCTGACAAAACAGAAGCTCTTTCGTTTATTAAAGATAACAGTAATTGCAGTAGTAACAATACTGGTTTTTCTATCTATTTTAGGAACTGTAGCTTATGCCACAGGATTAGTAGATGATACTGTTAATGTTGAGAATCTTTATTCTAAATATCCTTTAGAAAACTATACCTTAGATTTTTATGTAGACAATTCTTGGAGCTGGCTTCCATGGAACTGGTTAGACGGTATTGGAAAATCTGTTCAGTACGGGTTGTACTGTATCACGAATTTTATCTGGATAGTCAGTTTATACCTATCAAATGCTACAGGCTATGTAGTACAGGAAGCCTACAAGTTGAATTTTATCAATGAAATGGCTGACAGTATCGGAAAAAGTATGCAGACACTGGCTGGTGTTACAAAAACAGGCTTTTCAAGTAGCGGTTTTTATGTAGGCTTTCTTTTGATGATTATTCTTATTGTGGGAATATATGTTGCTTATACAGGTTTGATTAAAAGAGAGACAACAAAAGCTATTCATGCAGTAACAAATTTTCTTGTGGTATTTCTGTTATCTGCTTCTTTTATTGCCTATGCACCAGATTATATCAAAAAAGTAAATAGCTTTTCATCAGATATTAGTACAGCTTCTTTGGATTTAGGAACAAAGCTCATGCTGGCTGGTTCAGATCAAAAAGAAAAAGACAGTGTTGACTTGATTCGAGATAGTCTGTTTTCCATACAGGTAGAACAACCTTGGCTGTTATTGCAGTTTGGAAATTCAAATAAAGAAGAAATTGGTATTGATCGTGTAGAAGCATTAGTATCTGTTAGTCCAGATGAGGAAGATGGAGAAACCAGAGAAGGTGCTGTTAAAAGTGAAATTGAAGATCATGACAATACAAATTTAACCCTGCCACAGGTGATCAATAGGCTTGGCATGGTCTTCTTTTTGCTTATCTTTAATCTGGGAATTACAATTTTTATCTTTTTACTAACAGGAATCATGATATTCAGTCAGATACTGTTTATTATTTTTGCCATATTCCTGCCAGTCAGCTTTTTATTAAGCATGATACCAACCTATGAAAATATGGCAAAACAGGCGATTGTTCGTGTTTTTAACACCATTATGACACGAGCAGGTATTACGCTTATTGTTACAGTTGCTTTTTCAATTTCCACTATGTTTTATAATATGGCAGGAACTTATCCATTTTTCATGGTGGCATTTTTGCAGATTGTAACCTTTGCAGGTATTTATATGAAACTTGGAGATTTGATGAGTTTATTTTCACTTAGCAGTAGTGACAGTCAAAGTATGGGAAGAAAGATATTTCACCGTCCTTATCGTTTTATGCGTCAGAAAGCAAGAGGGATGGAACACCGTCTTGCAAGAGCCGTTGGTGCAGGAGCTGTCACAGGTGCAGTGGCTGGTAGTAGATTATCTAAAAATAGAGGGTCTTCTTTTTCTACAGATCCTAAAACACAGGAAAAAAGATCGTCTGGTATTTCAATAGGTAATAGAGCAGGATCAAAGGTTGGAGCAGTTTTAGATACGAAAAATCGTGTCCGTGATAAGGCAAAAGAAGTGAAGCAGGGTGTAAAGGAACTTCCAACACAGGCAGAATATGCTCTTTTTTCTGCAAAAGAAAAAGCTAAAGGACAGGTATCTGATTTTAAACGTGGAATTGTACAGGAAAAAGAAAAAAGAAAGGCAGGGCGTGAGGATAAATGGAAGAATCAAAGAGAAACCATTGCACAAAAACGACTGGCTATGCAAAAAGCACAGGAAAATAGACAGTTTAAAAGAAAGAGGGAGAAACCATCTACAGGGAATGAATCACCTTTACATGAAAGACCTTCAATTACCTCCACAGAATCGGTTCAACGACCTACACTTTCTAAAAAGACAGACCATTTAGAAAGAAGACCAGAAGAAACTAGAAATAAGAGTAATTCTGTTAAAAGACAGGAAGAAGTAAAAGAGCGTCAGCGTCCTAATGTAAAGATAATGAAAACACCTTCCAGTATTAAAAAACAGACTATTAAGAGAGACAGTCCAGTAGAAAAAGCTACTGCTCCACGGCAGATCAAACAGAAAGAAAAGACAGCTAACATAATAAAGAAGAAAGCAGGACGTAAACCATGAAAATAAAGCATATTTCTATTATCAGCAGTTTACTTCCTGTTGCTTTGGTCATCTTATTGTTTTTCGGAATTTTGATCAGCAGTGAAGAAGAAAACAGCAGTGGTAACTTTTCTTCTGGTACTGCAAGTGCAGGTATGAATCTTTCAGCAGAAGTCCTAAAACATCAGTCTATGGTTGAAAAGTATGCGAAAGAATACGGAATTTCAGAGTATGGGAATGTCCTTCTTGCAATTATACAGATAGAAAGTGGGGGAACGGAAAAGGATGTTATGCAGAGTTCGGAAAGTTTAGGATTACCACCAAATTCTTTAGATGCAGAAAGTTCTATTAAGCAGGGTTGCAAATATTTTGCCTCCCTGCTTTCTTCTGCAAAAAATCAAGGAATTGAAGATATTAATGCCGTAATACAAAGTTATAATTTTGGCGGAGGTTATCTATCTTATGTATCTAAAAATGGAAAGAAACACAGCTATACGCTTGCAGAAAGTTTTTCACGTGAAAAATCTGGAGGGAAAAAGGTTACCTATACCAATCCAGTTGCAGTTAAAAGAAATGGTGGCTGGCGCTGGAACTATGGAAACCAGCATTATGCAGAATTAGTTAATCAGTATTTAACAGTCACGCACTTTGATGATGAAACAGTACAGAAAATTATGAACGAAGCCTTGAAATATGAAGGTGGAAAGTATGTCTTTGGAGGATCTTCTCCAACAACATCTTTTGACTGTAGTGGTTTAACACAGTGGTGCTTTGGAAAAGCTGGCATTTATCTTCCTAGAACTGCACAGGCACAATATGACGCTACACAGCATATTCCAATTTCAGAAGCCAAAGCTGGAGATTTGGTCTTTTTTCATAGTACTTATGACGCTGGAGAATACGTCACTCATGTAGGAATATTTGTATCTTCTGCTCAAATGTATCATGCAGGATCTTCTGGAATTGGTTATGTCAGTTTAACAGACAGTTACTGGCAACAGCATTTGATTGGCGCAGGAAGAATCAAACAGTAAAAAAAGAGAAAGGATTGAAAATCATGTTTAAGAAAAAAGAGAATCAGAAAAAACAAGGAAAAGAAAAAATACCAACGATAAAAGTTGGTACACATAAGAAAAGGGTCATTGTCCTATGGATTCTACTTATAAGCAGTTTATTATTTGGAGTATATAAGAATTTTACAGCTATTGATAAACATACTATTCATGAAAAAGAGATTATTGAATTAACATTAAATGATACTAATGGCATTGAAAACTTTGTAAAGAACTTTGCGAAGTCATACTATACATGGAGTAATAATAAAGAAAGTATTGAAGCTAGACAAACATCAATCAGTCATTATCTGACAGAAGAATTACTAATGTTAAATACAGATACAATAAGAACGGATATACCTACCAGCTCCGCTGTAAAAGATGTATTGATTTGGAAAGTAGAAGAACATGGAGAATATGAGTATATCGTTACCTATGAGGTTCAGCAAAATATAACTGAGGGAGATCAGAAGAAAATAGTTAAATCAACTTATACCGTTGTTGTTCATGTAGATTCAAATGGAGATATGGTGATTATAAAAAATCCAACTCTTGCCCCAGAATATGAAAAGTCAAGCTATGAACCAAAAGGTATAGAAGCAGATGGAAGTATTGATCCTATGGTGATAAAAGAAGCAACCTCATTTCTGGAAACCTTCTTCAAACTTTATCCTAGCGCAACAGAGAAAGAGCTTGCTTACTATGTATCTGGAAATGCCTTAAAAGAAATAAATGGTGATTATATTTATTCAAAACTAATCGATCCAGTATTTACAAAGGATGGGGAGAATCTAAAGGTAAATGTATCTGTGGAATTTATTGATAACCAGACAAAAGCCATTCAGATTTCACGGTTTGATTTAACACTTTATAAAGACAGCAACTGGAAAATTATCCAATAACACAAGAAACAAAGAATAAAAAAATAAGAAGGATTTCTTTTGCTTTAATGGGCTTTCAAGATAGGTTTGTTTAAATGTTCCTCCACTATAATTTTTTCTTGATGAAAAGGAGGAACAGCCAATGAAAAAATATGCCTATATAAGGGTTTCTAGTAAAGATCAAAATATTGATAGACAGGTTCTGGCTATGGAAAGTATAGGTTTAATCAAAACACAAATGATAATTGATTATCAGACAGGAAAAGATTTTAACCGACAAAACTATAGAAAACTTGTTAAAAAATTAAAAAGAGGTGATGAACTGTATATTAAATCCATTGATCGTTTAGGCAGAAATTATGATGAAATTTTAGCAGAATGGCGCTATCTAACCACAGTAAAACAAATAAATATCATTGTTTTAGATTTTCCACTTCTGGATACACGGCATAAAGTAAATGGTATTACAGGAAAATTCCTTGCAGATTTAGTTTTACAGGTTTTATCCTATGTTGCACAGGTAGAAAGAGAAAATATTAATCAAAGACAAAGAGAAGGGATTAAGGTTGCAAAAGAAAAAGGAATAAAGTTTGGCAGACCTAAAAAAGAGTATCCAGATAACTTTGATACAGTTGCATGGATGTGGAAGAAAGGAGCTGTTAGTCTTAGAGAAGGTGCAGATATGTTAGAAGTTAGTCATACTACTTTTTCTAGATGGCTGATAGAAAAGGGCTTTAAGTAATTGATTATAAAAAAAGAGAAATGAACAGGAAGCTGATTGCTTTTTCTTCATTTCTCTTTAACTTTTTTTGAAATTGTCATTCAAAAATATTATTTTTGCCTAGAAGTAACAAATCATTTAGGCGATAATTTAAAATAAGTATCTAAGAGTGCATAGATTATTTACATTAGATAATATTACGAATTCCTTCACATATTTTACGAGCAACAAGAGGATTATTCATTGTATATAAGTGAATTCCATCAATATCATTTGCTAACAAATCAATAACTTGACTTAAGGCATACGACATTCCAGCATCAAATAGTGCTTTTTTGTTATTTTCATATTTAAGTATAATTTTCTGAAAACGATCTGGGAAAGTAGCACCACACATGGTCACCATTCTTTTTATTTGAGCAGTATTGATAACAGGCATAATACCTGGAATAATTGGAACATTTATATCTGCAATTCTACATTCTTCAACAAAACTAAAAAACTGCTCGTTATCAAAAAATAGTTGAGATAGTAATATCTCTGCACCTGCAATTACTTTTTTCTTTAAATATTTCATTTCATTAATTTTATTCTCTGATTCTGGATGGCATTCTGGATAACACGCACCTAAGAAACAGAAGTCATGCTTCGGTTTTAAATATGTAATTAAATCCGAAGCATGTTTAAATACTTCCTTTTCTTGAATAGTTGGATTTTTATCTCCTCGAAGTGCAAGTATATTTTGAATTCCTTCCTCTATTAAAATTTTGGCAAATTTATCAATTTCTGCTTTGTCATAATGAAGACAGGTCAAATGTACTACAGGTTCTATATGATAGTCATATTTGATCTTTTTAGCAAGTTCTATGGTACGGTTACAGTTAGAAGTGCCACCTGCCCCAAAAGTAACACTAATATAATCTGGATTCAGTTCACATAAAACTTTAAGTGTTTCATCAATATTTTTTAGCTCACTTTCTTTTTTTGGTGGAAATATTTCAAAGGACAAACTTTTTTTCTTATTATATATATCTGAAATTTTCATCTATAATAGAATCTTTCTAAAATTTAGGATTTACTTCGAATCTGTTTTGTTGCCTTTACCATGTTTTTAAGGCTTGCATTTGTTTCTGGTATTGCTCTTGTTTTTAAGCCACAGTCGGGATTTATCCATAATTTGTCCTTGTTAATTTTAGTAAGCATAATATGAATGGCATTTACAATTTCTTCAACAGAAGGTACTCTAGGAGAATGAATATCATATACTCCAGGGCCAACTTCTGTTTCAAAATTATTTTTTCTTAAAGAATCTAAAATCTGTAAATCTGAACGGGATGCTTCAAAAGTAATGACATCTGCATCCATATCATCAATTGCAGAAATAATATCAGTAAATTCACTGTAACACATATGTGTATGAATTTGTGTCTCTGGCTTTACACCGCTATGTGTCAGACGGAACGCTGGAATTGCAAAATCAAGGTACTCTGTGTACCAGTCTGATTTTCGAAGTGGTAACTTTTCTCTTAAGGCGGCTTCATCAATTTGAATTACTTTTATTTTACCTGCTTCTAAATCTAGCACCTCATCTCGGATAGCTAATGCTATTTGCGAGATAGATTCCTTAATTGAAATGTCTTCTCTAGGGAATGACCAGTTTAGTATGGTAACAGGTCCTGTAAGCATTCCCTTCATGATTTTTTTTGTTAAAGATTGAGCATAAGTAGACCATTCAACCGTTATTGGCTTTTCACGATAGACATCTCCCCAGATAATTGGCGGTTTTACACATCTTGTTCCGTAGGACTGCACCCATGCTTTTTCAGTGAAAAGAAACCCACCTAGTGCTTCACCGAAATACTCTACCATATCATTTCTTTCATACTCACCATGTACTAAAACATCTAATCCAATTTCTTCCTGCCACTTCACACATTCTGCAATTTTTTTCTGATTAAACGCGACATATTCCTGCTTGGATATATCACTTCTACGGAAAGCTGAACGGTTTGCTTTTACATCTTTTGTTTGTGGGAAAGAGCCAATTGTAGTTGTTGGAAATTCTGGAAGACCCAATGCCTTTTTTTGTACACTTTGACGTTCGCTTCTTATAGGCAGTCTAATATAATCATTTTCTGTTATTCCAGCAAGTCTATTTTTTACTTCATCATTATCACATTTTCTATCACGAGCAAAAAGTGCTGTGTTTCTTTGATAAAGATCATTTTTGTGATAGTCATTATCATTTGCAAGGATACTTAATTCTTTAAGTTCTACTAGTTTTTCTTCTGCAAAAGAAAAATAAGATAAATAGTCCTGTGATAGCTTTTCTTCATGCTTCAAAGTATATGGTACATGAAGTAACGAGCAAGAAGTTGATAATACGGTCTGGATTTCTTTGTCTTTTAATGATGAAAGGATTTTTAACGTTTCCTCATAATGATTTTTCCATATATTTTTACCATTAATCAGTCCTGCAAAAAGTAATTTATCTTTAGGGAAACCATATTCTTTAATTAAATTGTAGGTTTTTTTCCCTTCTATAAAATCAAGTCCAATTCCTGCAAAGGGCATTTTTATTACATCTAAATAGACATCTCTTATATCTCCAAAATAAGTCTGTAATAGAACTTTACTTGTTTTTGCAGAAGTCAAGAGATTGTCATAAATTTTATGAAATAGTTCGATATCTTTTTTGTTCATATCCTGTACTAATGATGGTTCATCAAACTGTATCCATGAGATTTGATTTTCTTCACATGTTTCAATCAATTCTCGATATGCTTGTATCATAGCTTCTACATAATCTTCGGTGGATAGTTTTCCAGTGTATTTGCATAATTTCAACATAGTGTATGCACCAATTACTACTGGTTTTGTCTCTATTCCTTGTTCTTTTGCTTCGGCATATTCATTCCAAATTTTATTTCCAGAAAGTTTAATACTCACATGTTCATCTATTTCTGGAACAATGTAATGATAATTCGTGTAAAACCACTTTTTCATTGCAAGTGCTTTTACATCTCCAAAATCTCCTTGATAACCACGAGCCATAGCAAAATAAGTATCTAACTCAGATAAGTTTAATTCTTTATAACGCTTAGGTATGATACCTAATAATACTGCTGTATCTAGAACCATGTCATAAAAAGAAAAATCATTACTTGAAATATAATTGATTCCAGTGTTTTTCTGTGTAGCCCAATGTTCTTTTCTTAGAAGTTCCGCTGTGTGTAACAGTTCTTTTACTTCAATTTCTTTTCTAAAATACTTTTCGGAAGCGAACTTTAGCTCTCGTAAAGTACCGATTCTTGGAAATCCAATTACTGATGTTTTCATAATAACCTCCATATTCTATTTTAGTTATAATTTTATAATAACTAATGTGAGAACGATTGTATAATACATATAAAAACACGTTATCCATAGTTTAAAACTATGGATAACGTGTTTTTATAACTTACCCGTCTTTGGGAGTTAGCACTATAATATTTTGGAGTTTATTCCGTTTGGGAACAGCCACAGTCAGCATAAATGCTGGCTTTTTTCGTTTTTCAAAAACTTGACAAAAAACTTTTTTGATGATTGA
>SKEA01001395.1_pt1 | contig 17331 bp, 16 predicted proteins | sample 4826601 | NCBI WGS metagenome assembly SKEA01 (sample SAMN11008821, study PRJNA524170) | human gut metagenome | biome: Human fecal sample; material: Feces; isolation source: fecal sample from pouch patient p13, p53 | host: Homo sapiens | place: Israel: Tel-Aviv | collected 2016-07-06 | reverse complement strand
ATTTCGCCAAGGCATTTTCAATAATTCTTCTCGGCATAAGAAGCGAAGCTCCCATTGTATCTGCCTGCCACTCAACAGACGCAAACATCTGAGCCAGTTCCTCTTTGGAATAACTACGCTCACTGTCCTACTCTGCATAAAAGCGTCCTTCACTCGGCATTGCATACATCTTACTCAAAATATGATGTGACGCTTCGTGTGCCATTGTAAATCTGCGACGTCCCTGCTCCTTTTCAATTTCCGCACTATCCAAATTGATTAGATAGCGAATTCCTTCAAGTGTTCTCATTCGTCTGTCCTCTGTTATAGTTCTTTGATGATGTGACAAGCTACACCCTGAATGCAGCACTCCTCTACAATGATGTCTTTCATCTTCTTATTTTCCGGATGGAGAATGATTTTCTTATTCTCATCGTCTCGGAAGTAGCGTTTCAATGTATTCTGATTATCCACAAGGGCAACTACTATATCGCCCTCATTGGCTTCTACCTGCTTTTTGACAACCACAAGGTCGCCGTCATCTATCCCTGCTTCAATCATAGACTGACCGCTTGCTCTTAATATGAAGAAATCTCCTTTGCCGAAAATGGCAGTAGGAAGTGATACATATTCTTCAATATTTTCTTCCTCATACTGAGGACTGCCACAAGGAATAGAACCTACAATCGGTGTCTGTGTCTGTTCGCCACTATACTTACGGGTCACATTGGTATGAATCTCCTGCCCGTCGTACTCAATCATATTCTTCTCAGCCATCTCCACTAAATATTTGTATGCTGTACCTCTGGCAATGCCAACCGCTTCAGCAATCTTTGTAGTCGATGGGGATTGTCTGTTTTGCAGGTAATAATCCTCGATATACTTTTTTATCTCACTCATAAGTTCAGGACTCTTGCTTCTCATACCTGCACCTCGCCTTCTTTTCTATAGGAAGCAGTTTGCTTTCGATAGTTTTATTATACCTGATACAAAGAATTTTTCAAGTAGGTTTTTCGCAATCGAGTAGGAGGGAAAATTAAATAAATTTTCCCGACCTCTCACACCACTTATCCCGACTTTTTAGTTATCCCGAAAAATCACAAAACATGTATGGTATTTCAGGATTTCTTCCACAAAAAGTCGGGATAACTTTTTCTTGTATAATGAAAATATCATTTATACAAGGAGGTGCCATATGATAGGTACATTAGAAGAATTAATTGAAACGGCATTAAAACAACTTACAGATTTAGGACTTTCAGATGGAACGCTGAAGTCATATCGTACAAGGGCATTTTACCCCATTAAAAATCTGTATTATACAAAATACGGCATGGTCATGGAGAGGGATTATTTACTGGGGTTGAAATCAGCCTTTCAGAATCAATACGAAGTTGGGGAGATTTCTAAAAGAACACTCAACTGGAGATTTCGGGGAATAAACATTCTAATCGACATTATCGATAATGATGTTTTTGAATGGAAAGTATATTCGCAAAATACCAAGCTTAAACTAATTGAACCGTTTGAAAGTACATTGGAAGGGTTTGTTGGTAAACTTTCCTGTTCCAACAAAAGAAAGGCAAATTATGAATCAATTCTCAGACGTTTTCTGGATTTTGTTATCAGGAAAGGTATAAAAGATTTTTCAGAAATAGACCAGCTTATGGTAAGGGATTTTATAGTAGAAATCTCTAACGCAAGACCAAAAAGTATAGATGACGTAATTACTGCACTTAGAAAGTTCTTTTTATATCTGAATCAGAATTCATACTGTGAGGAAACATTTTGGATGCTTTTGTCTGCTCCAAGAACGAGAGACCATCGAGTCAGACCATGTATGAAACAGGATGAAACGAACCGGATGCTTTACCATATAGACAAAACAACACCGAAAGGGAAACGCGACTTTGCAATTCTTTCACTTGCTGCAGCCACGGGACTAAGAGCCGGAGACATTGCGGCACTTGTGCTGACGGACATAGATTGGAGAAAAAAAGAATTACATATCGTGCAGGGCAAAACAAACAGTATTCTTAAACTTCCGGTTTCCAAAGATGTCCTTACGGTAATAGCGGATTACATTCTTAATGGCAGACCACAAACAGAGGACAATCATCTGTTTATAAAAAGTTTTGCACCTTATACGGGACTACAGGATGGCGTATCTGTTGCGTGTATATTTAGAAAATATCTGTCTGCTTCAGGTATTCATCATGTGTTGGACGATGGAAAAACAATGCATGGGCTTCGACGGGCAATAGGAACACAAATGGTTGCTGAAAAGGTTCCTGTAACAACAGTGGCACAGGTTCTGGGGCATTCCGGAATCAAGGCTACAAAACAGTATATTTCTTTGGAGATGGAAGGTCTCAAAAAATGTATTCTTGAAATGGATTCTCTGGGAGGTGACCGCTGATGAAAAATGTTTGGGATTACATTCAGGAGATGCTCATCTATAAGGAAAGTCTCGTTTTCGCCCGAAAAACATACGAAGGACATTTAAATGACTTCGGCAGGTTTGCTGAAAAAAACGAGGATTTTTTCTTCGCTGAATCTGTTGTTATGGAATGGTGCATAAGAAGAAATACAGAATCCGAGCAGGGATTCCGAAGAAGAATTACCGCTTTAAGAGAGTTTTCAAAGTATCTGTACGCTATAGGGAAAAGTGATTTTATTATTCCCACGGAGATTTTTCCAATAGTCCACCGCTATACTCCTTATATTTTTTCAGATAAGGAACTTTTAAAATTATTTCAGCAGGCAGATATGGAAAAATACAATTCAAAAGATCCGGGAATGAATCTTATCATTCCTGTCATTTACAGACTGATCTATTTTTGCGGTCTTCGTCCTAACGAAGGGCGTGAATTGTTAAAAAAAGATGTTAATCTTGAAAATGGAACTCTTTTTATCCGAAAAAACAAATCCCATCGGGAGAGGATGATCCCGATGTCAGAAGACATGGTCTGCATGTGCCGCAAATACATTATAAAGATACAGTTGATTTACCCTGATAGTGAATATTTTTTTCCTTCTCCTTCTGGATTTCCGTATTCAGCCAAGTGGCTTACCAAACATTTTTTGAAACTATGGAATGCAGCGAAAGAACTTCAAAACACAGCGAGAGTCAGGGTTTATGATCTCCGTCACCGGTATGCAACAGCAGTTTTTATGAAGTGGCTGGATGAAAAAGAGGATTTGTATGCATTACTGCCATACTTAAGTGCATATATGGGGCATGCTCACTTGGAAGATACTGCCTATTACATTCATCTTCTTCCAGAGAAACTGATGAGAACCGCAGCTATTGACTGGGAAACTTTTGAACAGCTGCTTCCGGAGGTGGGGAATGAATAAAGATTCTTTGTATTTTTACCAGCTTGTACGTGATTACCTTACCGTGTATCTGCCACTGCAAAAAGCAGCAAGTTCCCATACCATCAAAGCATACCGGGATACCATAAATCTCTTTCTTGATTACATAAAATCAGAACAACAGATTTCATTGCAGAAAGTCAGATTTGAGAACATCACACGTAACAATGTAGAGATGTTTTTAGATTGGCTGGAAAAAGAAAAAAAGTATTCTGTATCCAGCCGTAACCAAAGATTGTCCGGACTAAAATCATTCTGCAGATTTGCTGCCGGAAAAGATAAAACGCTCATGGTTTATTATCAGGAAATACAGGAAATTCCAAAGAAGAAACAGCCAAAGGGACATGAAATTGAATTTTTTAGCGAGAAAGGACTCCAGCGTATACTTGCTGAACCGGATAGCAAAAAAGAAAGTGGATACCGTAATCTTGTGTTTCTGATACTGTTGTATGATACAGCGGCAAGAGTTCAGGAATTGCTGGATGTAAGGCTACAGGATATTCATCTTACAGTTGAAAATCCCTATATTATTCTTCATGGAAAAGGGAAAAAGACCCGGTTGGTACCTATTATAGACAAAACCAGGGAGCACTTGAAAAAATATCTGTCCCGCTTTCATACAGAAACTTCAAATACCGATCTTTTGTTTTACATAGTGCGAAAAGGTCAGCGCACTTCAATGTCAGCTGATAATGTTGAAAAATTCATAAAAAAATATGGAAAACAGGCGCGGGATAAAGGAGCAAATATCCCAGAGCATCTGTACCCTCATATGTTCAGACATTCACGGGCCATGCATTTATATAGAAACGGAATGCCACTCTCATTATTGGCGGAATGGTTGGGTCATGCACAGATGGAAACAACAATTACGTACTATGCAAACGCAGATACACGAATGAAAAAAGAAGCTATTGAAAAGGCGACTTCAGGATTGAATCCTTTATTTCAGAACAATCCTGACATTGAATGGGAAGAAGATGATGAATTGATAAAGAAGTTGTATGGTCTTTCATAAAAAAGTTATCCCGACTTTTTGTGGGAGAAATCCTAAAATACCATACATGTTTTGTGATTTTTCGGGATAACTAAAAAGTCGGGATAAGTGGTGTTATCCTGAATTCAGGATAACACCACCGTACGTACGGTTCCGTATACGGCGGTTCAATCAACTTAACAAGTAACACACCTCTTGGTGTAGTAATCTATCATTGAGACTAATCCAAATTGGGTTAGTCTTTCTTTGTTTATTGCAAAATTCATAACTCTTCGCTGACACACATAAGCGATTCGACTACCTGTATATGCCGTAATCCAAGCTATATCCTTATCAACTCCAAGTTTCATCAAATTCTTTATTCGATTTTGCGGAGTTTTCCATTGCTTCCAGATACACATACGCAACCTATAACGAATTCTTGCATCTAGTTCTTTGCAGAGAGTTTTCATATTGCCTATCTTAAAGTAGTTAATCCACCCTCTTATAAGCTGATTGAGTTTCTCCACCTTATAGCTGTTGCTAACTCCCCAGCTACGAGAGGTGAGTTCTTTCATTCTTTTCTTGAATTTCGCTACTGATTTTGCGTGTGGTTTTGCCCTAAACTGATGCGCTCTCGAATCAAAGTAGAAACCAAATCCAAAGTATTTAAGCCCTTGTGGTCTATCTACCTTGCTCTTGGTCATGTTGACTTTGAGCCCTAGCTGTTGATCAGCACATTATAATATGCCATTTTCAGAAAAATAAATAGTGCAGAAATAATACGGGGATCTTCCATCCCCGAACCCCTGGAATCCTTGTTATAACAGTAATAGAAAAAATTATTACCGTTATAACAAGGCTAAAAATGGGATGTTTTAATTTTCCGAATTCTGCAAATTATGGCATCAAATAAAATGCGTTGTAACACCCTAGCTTCTCTTCAATGAATCGTGAAATATTTCTCATGACTCTGTTGGCAGACATTTCGCTTCCGACCATAATAATACAGTCATCCGCATATCGTACAAAGTTAAGCCCCCGCTTTTCCATTTCCTTATCAAGTTCATTCAGCATAATGTTTGCCAATAATGGCGAAAGATTTCCTCCTTGTGGTGTCCCCACAATGAAATCCTCATATTCATCATCAATCATGATTCCGCTGACAAGGTATTTTCTCACGATAGAGATAACATCTCCATCTTTGATAGTTCTACCTATGATAGTCATGAGCTTATCATGGTTTACTGTGTCAAAGAACTTTTCCAAGTCGATATCTACAATCCAGTCATTACCCTCATTCATCATGTCGAGTGCTGTTAGAATTGCTTGCTGAGCACATCTGTTAGGTCTGAATCCATAACTATGGTCATGGAACTGTTCCTCATAGATTGGTGTTAAAACCTGTGCAATGGCTTGTTGTATGAATCTGTCTGTTACTGTTGGTACTCCTAGGTTTCTGACACCGCCATCAGGCTTTGGTATCTCCACTCTTCGTACTGGCTGAGGTTTATATTTTCTCATCCTCAACTGTTCCTTGATGATTTCGCCGTTCTTTGCAAGGTATTCTTTGAGTTCTGTGTACTTCATTCCGTCCACTCCCTCTGCACCTTTATTTCGTACGACTTGCAGATATGCTCTGTTGAGGTTATCACTAGACAATATCTGCTCCATTAGACTACTTGTGTCCATGCGTTCTTTCCTTTCCGTCTCGCTTGATTTGACCACCTTTTACCCGATTGGTTACGGCAGATGTTGTCATTTCTGCAATACGAGACATACTCAAACTGATTGATTGTTCGCCCCTTCGCTCCATCCCCATTACAGAGACTTCTTCACTACTATGGGCTCGGCTGACTTCTCACAGTTCGTTGTTACTAGGCTAATGTGTTACAACGCATTTTATTTGATGCCATAATTTGCAGAATTCGGAAAATTAAAACATCCCATTTTTAGCCTTGTTATAACGGTAATAATTTTTTCTATTACTGTTATAACAAGGATTCCAGGGGTTCGGGGATGGAAGATCCCCGTATTATTTCTGCACTATTTATTTTTCTGAAAATGGCATATTATAATGTGCTGATCAACACTAATGAAACCTCTGTGAGACCTCCACGCTTAAGGTGCACGCTCTTTCTCTCCATATATCCGCCGCATTTACTCTGCTTCTACAAACGTGGTAGTTATTAGACTTCGCTGTTCTTTGCCAGCTTATCACTCGAAGCCTAGCCTTATATGCGATTTCTGTCCGTCGGACCAGAGATTCGCTTACAGCTTCCTTCAGATTCCACCTCACAGTAGACACCCTTGCTGTTCGGCTATACATTTCCCACTATCTGGGCATGTTCGGGACTAACACTCGTTAGAGCGCGCCCATGGCGCGCAAACAAAGAAAAGAGGTGTCGCAATTTGCTAACACCTCCGTACCTTTTAACTCAACAATGTTAAAAGTAAAGTTTTTGAGTTGTTTTTGTTTTCATTAAAAATTTCTGGGGCTGTGAAAAAAGAATAGTCCCGAAAAAAAGAAAGACCAAGAGTTTATATTGAACTCAAGGTCTTTCTTTCTGTTATAATTAATTTGTGACAAAAAATAATAACATAATCTATTCTAACCCAAAACAGGCAATTTTGCCAATGCTAATTCAAGATTATCTGGACATCTGTGATCCAGTGCTGACTTTTGACAGATTTATGGGAGAAATCGAACTGGAGAAATATTTGAAAAATATTCCTCAACATTATACAGGAAGACTCAGATATGACCCGATCAGCATGCTGAAAACAGTTTTGTTTGGATTTATGGCGAATGGCTATATATTATTACGTGAACTGGAGGAGCAGTGTAAAATCAATCTCCGCTTCATGTATCTCATGGATCATCAAGCACCTTCTTACCGTACTTTCGGCTACTTCATCAACGAAGTACTTGCTGATTCTATTGAAGAAATATTTCAAGACATAAACAAAAAAATCTTCGAGACAGAGCATGTGGATCTTCAACATCTATACATTGATGGATCCAAGTTTGAAGCAAATGCGAATAAATACTCCTGGGTATGGAAAAAAGCAACCGAAAAATCCAGATACCGTCTCTTTGATAAGATCACTACACTTTTTAAAGAAATCAATGAGGAACTTTCATGTACAGGTATGAAACTTTGTATCAATAGTGAGTACGCACCAGAGTATCTGAAGGAAGCTGCTGAACAGTATGCAGAAGTCTGGCAGATTAATGAAGCAATGTTTGTTCATGGCAGGGGACATCGCAAAACTACACAACAACGTCATTATGAGAAACTCAAAGAGTATGCTGCTAAGTTGGAAGAATACGTGGAAAAAATCAAAATCTGTGGAGAAGATCGCAACAGCTACTCGAAAACAGATCATTCAGCCACTTTTATGCGAATCAAGACAGACTACATGGGAAATGACCAGTTGCTTCCAGCTTATAATGTACAGGTCGGTGTTGCAGATGAATACATTGCTGTTGTTGCTGTAAATCAGTATCGTTCAGATATGGATTGTTTTATTCCATTAATGAACAAGTTTTATACTACATATGGCTTCTATCCGAAGTACCCAGTAGCAGATGCCGGATATGGTTCTTACAACAATTACATCTTCTGTGAGCAGCAAGGAATGGAAAAATATATGAAGTTTCCCATGTTCAAGAAAGAGACTACGGACAAGAAGTATCATGAAGATCCATTTCGTGCAGTAAATTTTCCAATTGGTGAAGACGGAATCATGCGTTGCCCAAACGAGAAAAAATTTTATCTTCAATATCGTAAAAACGTAAAGGGAAACAAGTATGGTCGTCAGGAAGAAGTATATCAGTGTGAAGATTGTTCTGAATGCCCGTACGCAGAAGAATGTAAAAAGACGGATAAAAACCGTACTGTGAGGATTAACCGTGAACTTACAGCGATGCACCAGGAAGTAGTTAAAAATCTCGAAAGTATCCAGGGAGCACTTCTAAGGATGAACAGATCCATTCAGGCAGAAGGTACATTTGGTATCCTAAAAAACGATCGTTGGTACAAAAGAATTGTGCGAAGAGGAATAAAATCCGTCCTGCTTGAAGTATTTCTTGTTTCTATCGGACACAATCTTTATAAATATCACAACAAGCAAAAAAAAGTTGCAACTGCCGCATAGGATTCATAATGGCATTCTCATGGGGGAATGGGGATTATACGCTTTTTTGTGAAATATAACTACTGTTGTATTTATAAGAAAAAGGACGCATGAAAAACTTTCGTTTTTTCACACGCCCTTTTTTGTTCAATAAACCTTTATCCTTCAATTTGTGCAGACGGTCTGCACGATCAGGACCACCCGTCAAATAGCGGGTGGTTAAATGTTGAGTGAAATTCCATTTTTCGGAACAGCGAAAAACTCCATCTCACTCAACAGGCTAAAGCCCATAAAATGAAATCAAACTCATCATGGATGAGATTAATTCTCCAATCCTTAGTATTCCAGATATCAGTTACCGTATGGGAGCAATGATTATTGCTGAGATAGGTGATTTAATCAATTCGATTCTCCTGATAAGATACTTACTTACGTCGGAGTGTCACCGTCCACATATCAATCGGGTCAGTTAAATAACTGCCATTCTAGAATGGAAAAACGTGGCTCCAGTTTCTTAGCAAAAGCATTTTTTCATGCTTTAATATGAAATCATCAGTTGCATCTAAAATCACTCTTCGCCAAATACAGCATCTTGCCTGTTTCACAAATGCACTTTGTTGTTCTTGTTCAATTGCTATACATTTTTCAAATAATATGCTATTATTATATCGAACAGAAAAACAAGCAGTTACAATTGTGCTATCGTTATGCCTAATTATATAAAGTTTGAAATGCTAATGCAAAAATCCCAGCCATACAGAATAATATGAAATGAGGTTTTACATGCTATATATATACTTATTATCTATTTCCCCTATATGGAACGATACAGATGAAAAACTATTACCTTTTATATCTCCTTCTCGAAGAGAAAGAATTGCAAAATATCATTATGACAAGGATCGAAAGCTCTCCTTATACGCAGCCTTGTTGGTTAGGATGCAGTTGAATAAGCTTACAAATATTCCAAATACTGAACTCTCTTTTTCATATGGACAATACCAAAAACCCTATTTTCAAACGGACCGCGACCTACACTTTAATATTTCACACACACACAACAAAATACTATGTGCCATTTCATCCCAACCTGTCGGAGTTGATATTGAAAAAAAATCGACTGCTCCGGTTGAAATTATGAAACTTGTTTTTCACCCTACGGAAATTGAATATGTTCAATCCTCACTAACTGAAGCAGACAAGTTGACGAGATTCTACACAATATGGACCAAAAAAGAAGCATTAACAAAATGTATCGGCACTGGATTGACAGATGATATTTCTACGGTTAACACACTCGCAGCTTGTTTTACTCCAAATTTTCACACCTGGATAAACAAAGAATATATCTGTTCTGTTTACTGTAATCCTATCCCCAAAAGAGATTCTTATTTTCTTCTGTCAGAAAGTGATATTCACCACTTCTTTCTTGTATAATGTAAGTGCTTTATAACTCGGAGCCCTACGGTTCTGTGATCCATCTACGATAATCATTCTGTGCAACTTTTGGGATAACACTCCGCAGAGCTTTTTCTTTAGCCGCATTTATTGAACGTAAACGCTCAATAGCGAGTACCTTAACATTTTTAGGCGGCTGCTTTGCAGCCACCTAGATTTAAGCTTTGCGAATCTCTGCTGGAAGTTTTCCCGACCAAGGCAGAAGATTTTCCAAAAAGGAACAATCTTTCTCGTCTGTGTGTCTCGGAATCTCTTCCAAAAGATACTGTACATAGTCAAAAGGCTTCAGATTATTCGCTTTTGCAGTTTCCACAATACTGTAAATGATTGCCGAAGATTTGGCTCCATGAATCGTATCGATCATCTGCCAATTCTTCTTCCCAATACAAAATCCTCGGATTGCCCGTTCGCTGGCGTTATTGTCAATCGGAACGTCTCCGTCTGTGAGAAATACCCGAAGATATTTTTCTTGATTCAAAGCATACCCGACAGCATCACCAAATTTATCCTTTTGGGATACGGTTATAGTTTTCAGGTATGCAAAAAATGCATCCACAAGAGGTTTGATAACCGCTTGTCGTTGCTTAAGCCGTTCTTCAGAAGAACGGTCATTCAATTTCCCTTCTTCTCGATAGATTGCCTGAATCTGCTTCATCAGCAGGAATGCATTGGATTCCTTTTGATATGATTTTGTAATCAGCTTCAAAGCTTCATCAAACCTACGGCGACAGTGCACCCAGCATCCAGCAATGGTTAGTTCTTCCAATTCTTTTTCTAAAGTATGGTAGACCTGATAACCATCTGTTACGCAGATGCCGTCAAACCCTTTCAGAAATTCCCTCGGATGAGATGCATTTCTCGTTTGCTGATATTCATACAAGACAATCTGCTGTTCTTGATACAGATGTCCGGAACGGTATACCCACATCCAGCTTTTGGAACCGGCTTTGCGTCCGTCACGGTTTACAAGCACTGGCGTCTCGTCTGCCTGTATGACGTGATAGGAATATAGTTCTTTATGAAGATAATCATAAAGGAGCGATAAATATTCCTCAGCCAAACGTATGCACCAGTTTGCCATGTTCTGCCTTGTGATCTGAAGACCATAACGCTGGAATTCCTGTTCTAATCTATAAAGAGGAACTGCGTTCACATACTTTCCATTGATGATTGCTGCTCCCAAAGATGGTGATACCAGGCTCCCGTGAAGCAGCGCTTTGGGATGGTCTGCTTTTATCATGTGTTCATCTGTTTTGCTGGCGTAAACGCCGATATGATGTTCTTCCACCTCTACCTTCGCAGGTATAAAATGATACTTTTTGGAAATGGCATCCGGTAGCTGTTTCCAACCCTTAACACCGAATTCTGCTTCCAATTCCTCGTCTGACAGATAATGGTCGATTCGTCTGACTGGAAGGTCGGAAATATCTGCTTCTTTCTTTCCTTTGCGTTTTGGCTGTTTTGATGGTTTCAGTTCCAGATCTTCAGGTTCTGCTGCATTAAGATCACAGGCAGCTTCCGCTTCATTAAAAAAGACGATTATTCCGTCTACTTCGCGAAAACAGATTTGGCTACTATCTTCCATTTTTTCAGAAGACCTGCCAAAACGGTTCTGTTTGCCCAGGATTACTTGTTCCATCAGAAGCTACATTTTTTCGTTCGATGCGTGAAGTTCCTTTGTTAAAGCATTCAGTTGTTCCTCTGTATAATTGATTGCCATAACCAAACCTCACTTCCCTGAGTGGTATTATAGCAGAATCAGCGTTTTTTAGCTATTTTTACCTTCTGTCACCTTCGTCAATTTGACGGTGGATAACTTTGAATTTTATATTGCACAGAACAATCTGACGTGGGTAAAAATGATTTTATTTTCTACGTTTTACACAAATAGGCTCTCGGAATCATGAGCCTTCCGACTAAGATTCATTGGTCGGATGAACCTTGAAAAGTAAATATTATCCAGAACGGACATGAAAAGTAATAAATGATGAAAATTGACGCACTTTTATAGACCTTGCGTCAAACATGGCTTATAATGGTATTGCTTATGAAATTAAGCGGCTTGCTCAAAGAGATCTTTTAGTAGGGAAGTCTTTGGCAAAGTCCATGCATCAAGATGTTGACACATCATGATGGCAAACAGACGGCAGTACCACATCATAGATGAACGGTATTTGCCGTCTTCTAATTTATAGTCTATTTTTTCACGTTTATTACAACGTTCCGCAGAAGTTCTTGCATTATATTCCAGTTTCCATTCCTCACTGCCACGTGGAGGAGTATTGAAGAGCCTTGGATTATCCTTTAATACAAGGTGAACATTTCTACCATACTTTGCGTCAGAACAAGGCTCATCACAAGTACAGTGAGGGGTACCGCCTTTGTAAGAAATTTTAGGACAGCGATATTTGATACGTCCTTTTCTTGGTTCAACAGCGGCTTGTTTCATAGGAAAACCTTTTGGACATAAAGGAATCCCATCACTGTTTATAGACTGGCGGTCTTCCGCATTTCCAGTTGAGATCAATAAAAGGTGTGATATTGTTTTTTTTACAGTAATCATAGTAAGGCATCGCATCATGCGCTGAATCCAGAAGCAACTTGATAACATTTGCTTCTGGGAGCATTTTTTTCATGGAAAACCAGTTGTATAAAAAACCATGCGAATCGTGCCGTGAAGCAGGACTCAGAAAAGGAAAAACAGGCAGGTCATTTTCAGAATCAGAAGCAGTCAGCATGTATAAGTCGTATCCAAAGTAATGACGGTTGCGATGGGAATCCCAACCGATATCACAGTCAGGCTGATGATAGATACGGTTGCATTTGCAATCACGAATTCCGTTTTTCAGGCAGTTACAGGTTCTTGTTTTTCGCTCTTGAGCGGAAGTGTAAACGGGAGTTCCATCACCAGCCAAGGCAAGGGAAGTTAAAGAGATAAGCCCCATGCTGGCAGAATTCTGAAGGAAAAAAGTATTGAAAATTTCCCAAAGTTTTGCGCAGGGAGCCATATCAGCAGGCGGATTCTTTTCAAACTGCTGAAAGAGATCATCAACGGTAAGTTTTTCGACAGGGGCAGCTTTTTGTTCTTTCCCTTTTGGTTTCTGAGGTTTTACCTTAGGAGGATGAACAGCATTAGTCAGGTTCTTGTCGGAAGATAACCAGAGCCGCCTGTGGAAGTCATAAAAGGTACCAACGCCTGGAGTATCGCCGACAAAGAAGCCGGAAATGATGGCGTGAAGAAGGTTTTCTTTCAGGTCAGCAGCAAATCTGGTGTAGGAAGTAATTTTAAATGCGGCAGAAACAAGGATGGCACGAAGCATATCGGAAGGGAGTCTGGGTTCAGGACCAAAGACAGAATACCGATCCTTCATAAGTTCATCAACTTGTGACAGATCAAGATTCCAAAATTTATCAATGATCTGCCATGTGGAAGAAGAAAGGGAAGTAGCAGCATTCGGATAATATTTACGAAGTTGAGTCAGGACACGATCCTGATAGGCGGAATGACCGCCAATGTTAACAGGTTTCAATGAAACACACCTCCAAATCAAAAAGTCTATTTCGGCTGTGCCGAAACGATATGCCTTATTAATCAAGAGGCGCGAAGCGCCTCATTTTTAGTGGTGAATGTCAAGGACTTTTTGGAAAAAGGTGGAGAAAAAATAAAAATGGAATCTCAGAAGCCGCATAAATACAGGCTTAGAGATTCCGAGAGACTATACAAATCATAAGGAGAACTCTGGAGTAGGAACTTCTTCTATTGGATGTCGGGCAACTATTTCCAGCCCCTGCATCAACATTTGGTACTGTTCCGCATTTATTTCCAGCGCTTCTTCCTGCGTGCGTGGCCATCGGAAGTTCCCGTTTTCAATTCGCTTGTATAGAAGGAGAAATCCACCCCCTTCCCAGATCAAGCCTTTAATGCGATCCGTCCGCTTGCCACAAAACAAGAATAATGTATTCTTATCGTAAGGGTCGAGCTGAAACTGAAAACGTATGATCCTGGCTAAGCCATCAATCCCTCTCTGAAGATCAGTAAAACCAGTCGCCAGATACACTTTTTTGAACCCAGAACCATCATTAAGCATTGCTGAGCACTCCCAAAAGTGTCTTCAGAAATGAATCAGATGCCTGCTCGGTGATTTCTAAAGCAAGTTTGTTTCTGCCTCTGATCACGGCAGCAATCTTATATTCCGCAGTTTCACTAACTGGATGAATTGCAGAAGCGGGAACTTCTACAAATGTTTGTGTCTGTTTTGCTGTTTCCAGAACTGCCTCACGAACTTTTCGGCGCCTCCAGTAATAACTCGCTTTCGTAATATCGTGCAACTGACACCATTCATCTATTGTCATTCCCTGCGGACGGTTTTGACAGTTCCTGATCATCTCAGCCCACTCACTCAAACGGGTTTGCTGTGCAACTAAACTTGTGTGAGAATTCATGACTCGCCTCCTGTAATAAAGTCTAAAAAGTTAAGTACTAAACTTTTTAGACTTTGTAGTGATGAGTCTATTATCTCAAATTCAAGGATTTTGAACAGGTACTCGCTATTTTGCGTTTACGTTAACAGAGGATTTATAGCCTTTATAAAGCAGACCGGTGGAACGCTTTATAAACTGCACCCTCTTTCAGCTATTCAGTAGAAGATACAATGACTGTCATACACTTCTGGCTGAATAATCCGGCTTCCGTGTCCATGCTGTCCGGACTCAGGAAACCGCAAATCCGTTTTTAAGGAAACCGCCATTCCGGTGGTGGAAACCTTTATCATAAATTCTTAGAATGTAACTATGCACCCCGTGGTGCAAATATATTCTAGGAGGTCTTGACTATGACCAAATATCGAGAGATTCTTAGGCTCAAAAGCTTGAATCTCAGTCAACAAAACATTGCCGACAGTTGCAATGTCTCAAAAAAGACAGTCAATCGTGTGTTAAAGCGTGCTGCTGAATTAGGTATATCCTGGCCGCTTGAGGAAAACGACACCGATGCTGTTCTTGCAGAAAAGTTCTTCCCTTCTGCAAAACAAGTCACATCCCACAAGCGTATGCCTGACTACGACTACATCCGTAAGGAGCTGCTCCGTAACGGCGTAAGCAAAAAGCTCCTTTGGACGGAATACATGGAGGATTGCCGTGCCAATGGCGATGAACCACTCATGTATTCACAATTCTGCTACCACATCCAACAGGATGAGCAGAAACATCGTGCTACCATGCATATCAACCGTAAACCCAGTGAACAGGTTGAAGTTGATTGGGCAGGTGATCCTGCAACAATCATTGATCCGGATACCGGCGAAATCATCAAGGCATATATATTTGTTGGTGTAATGACTTACAGCCAGTATGCATACGTGGAAGCATTTCTGGACATGAAGCAGAAATCATGGATTAATGCACATGTCCATATGTACGAGTACTTTGGCGGTGTTGCCAAGATTCTTGTACCGGATAACTGCAAAACGGCAGTTGTTCACAATGGAGGATGGAAAGACCAGCAGATCAATGAAACCTATCAGGAACTAGCTGAACACTATGGCACAGCTATTATTCCGTCTCGTGTCAGAGCTCCCAAGGATAAGCCGAATGCTGAGGGAACAGTAGGAAATATCTCTACTTGGATTACAGCAGCACTTCGGAATGAACAGTTCTTCTCTCTTGCAGAATTAAATCGCGCAATCAGAGACAAGCTCGAACTGTTCAACCAAAGGCTCTTTCAGAAGAAAGAGGGCAGTCGGCGAAGCTTATTTCTTGAGGAAGAAAAACCATTACTGGCACCATTACCTGCTACCCGTTTTGAACTGAGTGACTGGAAAACAGCCACCGTCCAATTTAATTATCACATATCTGTGGACGGAATGCTATACTCAGTTCCTTATGAATACATCAAAAAGAAAGTTGATGTAAAGGTAACAGATACCACTATTGAAATTTTCTACAACCATAACCGCATTGCTTCCCACCGTCGTCTGAAAGGACGCCCTGGGCAGTACAGCACGGTCACGGAACATATGCCGGAAGACCACCAGAAATATCTGGAATGGAACGGCGACCGGTTCCGCAAATGGGCTGAGCGGATTGGCATAAATACGTACACTGTGGTCAATGTGTTGATCAGCACATTATAATATGCCATTTTCAGAAAAATAAATAGTGCAGAAATAATACGGGGATCTTCCATCCCCGAACCCCTGGAATCCTTGTTATAACAGTAATAGAAAAAATTATTACCGTTATAACAAGGCTAAAAATGGGATATTTTAATTTTCCGAATTCTGCAAATTATGGCATCAAATAAAATGCGTTGTAACAGTCAATGCAATACTGACCTCCAAACGTGTGGAACAACAGACCTACCGAAGTTGTATGGGACTTCTGAAGCTTGCTGAGAAATACTCAGATACATTACTTGAAGCAGCCTGTAAAAAGGCTTTATCCTATACATCCTCACCCAGTTACAAGAGTATTAAAAACATCCTTGTAACTGGTTCTGTAAAACTGGAATCAGAAGCTACTGAATCCAAGACCACACATAAAGCACACGGCATCACAAGAGGTGCCGATTACTATCGGAGGTAAACACATATGACAAATCAGAGTACAATAGATAAATTAATTGAAATGCGCCTGACAGCTATGGCAGATGCATTCCGTAACCAGCTGGATGATCCAAAATGCAGGGAGATTCCATTTGAGGATCAATTCGGTATGCTGGTGGATATCGAATACAGCAGTCGGAAAAATAATCGTCTCAAAAGGCTGATTAAGAATGCTGGATTCGACCAGCCGGAAGCAAATATCATGGATATTAACTACACTTCCGGACGCAAGCTGAACAAGGAACTGATTCGTAGACTTGCAACTTGCGAATATATATCTGCACACCGGAATCTTTTTATTACCGGTGCTACAGGCTGTGGTAAAACTTACATGGCCTGTGCCTTTGGCATGGAGGCTTGTAAGCAGTATTTCAATACCAAGTATGTCCGCCTTCCTGATCTGCTTATTGACTTGGAGATTGCACGGACAGATGGCAACTACAAAAAAGTAATGGCTAAGTATGCCAATCCTGTTGTCCTGATTTTGGATGAATGGCTTCTATTGAAACCAACGGATTCAGAACAAAGGGATATCTTCGAACTGCTCCACCGGAGACGCAAGAAATCTTCGACGATTTTCTGCTCCCAGTATGAATTTGAGGAATGGTATGATCAGCTCGGCGGTGATGACAGTCCTCTGGCAGATGCAATCATTGACCGCATTGCCCATGTGGTCCTATGTCAAGAAAAAGTACAAATTAAATGTAACCAATTTTCTCTGTTCTGAGCGAAGTTTAACTTGCTATTTTTACTGCATTCTCCTCGATGTTTTCAAGATATTGTTCCTCATATTCATTT
>SKEA01001383.1_pt1 | contig 17459 bp, 31 predicted proteins | sample 4826601 | NCBI WGS metagenome assembly SKEA01 (sample SAMN11008821, study PRJNA524170) | human gut metagenome | biome: Human fecal sample; material: Feces; isolation source: fecal sample from pouch patient p13, p53 | host: Homo sapiens | place: Israel: Tel-Aviv | collected 2016-07-06 | reverse complement strand
GTCAACTGGTGGTCACAGCGGCCGATTTAGGGCTGCAGCTTTGCGACCGGAAAGGGAATCCTACTAGTCGCGATTCAGTGGAGAGAATGCTGGCCGTTTTTGTGCGCGAAGGAATGATTTCTATCGAAGGTGAGAAGCAAAAAGGGAGAGTGATTACCATCACAAATTTTGCAGAATATGCTCAAAAAACAGACAATTTACCCGCACATGAAGCCGCACATGAAGCCGCACATACTTGCGCACATGACGAGCCCAGCAATGGCGCGGGTTTGAAGGTGGTACCCGCACATGATGGCGCACATGAAGCCGCACAAACAACCGCACAACATGAACAAGAAGGTAATAACAAGAATAAAAACATTAAAAGATCTTCGTCCGAGAATTCTGGCGAATCCTCTGACGTCCGCCTGAAGAAATTTTTGTCTGCTCATCCTGATGCCGCGGTTTACACACCCAGCGGCAGCAAGTGGGGAACCGCAGAAGACGTTCGCGTTGCCGAGTGGATTTTCTCCAGGGTCAGGATGATCAACCCAACCTGCAAAGCTCCTGACATGACCGCCTGGTCAAACACGGTTCGACTGATGCGTCAGATCGACAACCGCAGCCACCAGGATATCTGCGCCATGTACGACTGGGCCAGCAAAGACTCGTTCTGGCATCGCAACATCCTGAGCCCTGAAGCGCTGCGCAAGCAGTGGGACAAGCTGACCATGCAGCGCAGCGCGCCAGGGGTTCAGGTTGCCGGGAAGCCAAAAGTCGACCTGAACAACACTGACTGGATTTACGGGGTGCTCGAATGAAATCAATCGCTGAAAGCATGCACAACTTCGACCGGGAAAATTTCCAGCGCGTGGCTGCCGGGCTTCCTGAAATGCAGGACGAGCAGGCAGTAAAGCGCCAGGCGGCAAAGACTGCGGAGATTTTCAACGAACTGTTCCGCCAGTTGCTTGCTGTGTTCCCGGCGCTGGCCAGCAAAACACCCGAGGAGATGAACGAGATGCGCCGGCAGTGGCTCCTGGCGTTCAAGGAAAACGGGATTGTCTCCATGGAGCAAATCAACGCCGGAATGCGCGTTGCCCGCAAACAGGATCGCCCATTCATGCCATCGCCGGGTCAGTTTGTCGCCTGGTGCAAATCGGAATCAGCCGTATCTTCCGGACTGCCGGATGCAGTGGAGCTGGTCGATATGGTTTACCAGTACTGCCGGACCCGCGGGCAATACCCGGATGCTGAATCCTATCCGTGGCCAGAGCACAACGTCACGCCGGTAACGCTGAAGCACAAGGCCTGCTACTGGATGGTTACTGGCCTGTACGCAGATATGCGCGCAAACGGCCTCAGTGACGCTGAGCTGCGTCGTAAGGCACAGGATGAGCTGATGCGTATGGTGCGTCGTTTAAACGCAGGAGAAGCGATTCCAGAGCCGGTTAAGCAGATTCCAAAACTTGGTGGTCGGCCATTAAGTCAGGAGCAGGGGTTAAACAAAATCGCAGAAATTCGGGCGAAATTTGGACTGGGGAGAGGGCGGTCATGAAAAAGAACTCTGGCAAACAAGCCGTTATTAACTTCATCGGCCAGCATCCTGGCTGCAGCTTTCAGGATATCCGCCGCGGTACCGGTCTTGACTCTTCGGTGGTCAATTCCTCCCTGTGGCAGTTGAATAAAGACGGACAGGTTAAGCGAGAAGGTGAGTGCAGGAGCTACCGCTACACCCTGATTGACACAACAGCCGTAACCGACAGCGATCCATCTGTTCAGTATCGCCAGCGTCCCGGCGGCGTAAACCCAATGACCAACCTTTTTAACCAGTGCCTGGCGGGAGTAAGAAAATGAACATCGAAACAGTAAACGAGCTCATTCAGAGAGCAGAAGTTCCTGAAGCTGGCGAAAGCTTACCAGGAGCTGGCTGCGGAGAATGTGGCGCTGAAGGCTGGCGTAACTTACTTCGCATACTCGCCTGAATACGGTTTTGATTATTTCAAAGACAAGCAGAGCGCTATCGACACAGCGCAGGCTGAGATTGACGCATACCGTGAGGACGCAGACGACGGCTGGAGCGAAGATGTTCAGCGCGTGTCATGGGGTATCGTGATTCAACAGGCTCAAGGCTTCGATGCTCAAGGGCTGCATACCTCCGATAGCCAGCACACCTATCAAACATGCAATTACCGGTTGGTTGACTCGGTAGAAACCCCCGCCACCGATCGCATCGTAGCCGAAGCCGAGGCGCGCGGGGTTGAGAGGGCTATCGCTCACCTGGAGAAGAAGTTCAGCAATATCGGCGTGCAGATCATGAATTTGCAGTGGCTGGCAGACTCGTTGCGCAAGGGAGCATCAGAATGACAAACCGAATCCATAACTTCGGCTGGAACCGCCTGAAACTGGCAACGCTCACTTATGAGCAACTGGCTCAACTGGAAGAGCAAGTGAAGGCCAAACATGACTGCAAAAACGGCATTCACCTCTTCGACAAAGCCGGTCAGCGCAAGTTCGACGCCCTTAGCTGGGCCATATACAACAAGCAGAAGGCGGAGCGTGCCGCATGAGCAACCAGTTAAAGCCTTGTCCATTCTGCGGTAGCAACGACGTCGAAGCATTCACACAGGATGAAGATGATTGCCCGCATCGTTCTGCGATTGTTCGATGCCACTCATGCGATGCACAGTCCGCGCAGATGGTTGGCAACTCAAAAATTGAAATGGCGATTCGTGCCTGGATAAGCGCGTGGAGGCCAAGCATGACTGATTTCGCCGAACTGGCGCAGCGGCTGCTAGTAGAGAAAGCGAGCAGGGAAGACGCGGTCTGCCGAATGTGAATAAGCCCTAACTCATATCAAGTCAACTTAAGTTACAACTCCTTGTCAACTATGGGTATAATCGAAAAACCAACATAATTCAAGTTAGTATTATATGAACAAAAACGACCTTGAATCCTTATCTGCTATTAGGTTTAATGAGGCTAAGTGCTTGCTAGATAATGGTTTTTACCATGGCGCGTACTATCTTTGCGGTTATTCTGTAGAGTGCGCACTGAAAGCATGTATTGCTAAGACTTTTCAGCAGCATGAGTTTCCAAATAAGAAAATAGTTATGGATTCTTATACCCATGATTTATCTCAGCTTCTCAAAATTGCTAACTTACATCAGACGCTTCAAAACGACTTGAGGAGCGACTCTTCGCTTGAGATCAACTGGACGGTCGTGAAAGACTGGAGTGAACAGTTTCGTTACGAGAATAACATAAGCCAAGCAATGGCCGAGCAACTGCGTGATGCGGTAGGTGACCAAAATTCTGGAGTATTAAAATGGGTAAAAGCGCACTGGTAGTCGGCAGAGAGTTGACAAAAGATATGGAGTTTTCTGGTCAATTTTTATTAAAAAAACTGAAAGCAGAGAAATTAACAGTTGATGCCGCCTTGTGGTTTTTTTATCCCGAAATATCTTGGCGATACATGTTAGTTGTCAAAGAGCTTCCTGAATTGGGGCCAGCATATGTTTATAAGAAAATCAGTGACATCAACAAAAATAGTATTTCAAAAAAATATAAGCCTATCCCGTTAGAAGCGATTGAGGCCAAGGGTGATACCGCTTATGTTTACAAGATGCTTAAAGGCTTTGCTCGAATTAGTGATGGTAGAGTTCGTGTTACTAACTCTATGGTGAATGGACTTGAAATCGTTGATTGCCTAATCTATGAGTTGAAATAATTAATTTTTATAAAATATGCTTTGATATCATACAATAAACCAGCCATAATGTCCAAGTCAGCCTGAGCAACTGACACGATTATCCGGCGCCAAGTGGGGACACATGGCGCACAAAACCTTACAGCAATCCCTGTCACCGATGGCGAAAGCCACCGGCGATTTTCTGCATTCAGCGTTTAGCCTCTGCGGAGGTGAAGCGTGAAGCAACAATTCTGCCTTATCAATGACAACGTTAAGCGTAACGTCGTCAGTTTCATCCAGTCTCTTCCCGTCGACCACCGATCGCCGCTGATTATCGAGGCGCGCGAAGAAAGCCGCACCGACAAACAGAATCGCCTTATGTGGCCACTTTTGAAAGACCTGAGCGATCAGGTGATCTGGCACGGCGAAAAGCTGGAGCCAGCGGAGTGGAAAGACCTCATCACCGTGCTGGTCAGCCAGATGCAAAACCCGGAGCGTGAGCAGAAATCCGCCCCGGGTATCAACGGCGGGCGCGTCTACTTCGGCGTTCGCACCTCACAATCCAGCAAGCGCTACATGGTCGAGGTTATCGAGGCGATTTACTGGTTCGGCACCGAGCACAATGTGAAGTTCAGCGAGAAGTCCAGCAGTCGGATTGCATGGGCCCAGGAATGGAGGGCTTCGCATGCACAGTCTACTCGCTAAGGTCATGGATCGCGGCATCTTTCGCGTGCCGGCGCGCCGCAAGCGCAAGGTAGAAGTTAAGCCTTCTGATATCCCCACCTTTCACTATACGGCTCACCTGGCAGATGTCCGCTGGCTGCGCCGCGCTGCCCGGAGGAAAAGCCATGGCTGATTTACGCAAAGCAGCTCGCGGTCGCGAATGTCAGGTTCGCATCCCGGGCGTCTGCAACGGCAACCCTGAAACCACGGTATTGGCCCATATCCGCATTGCTGGATTGTGCGGGACGGGGATTAAGCCGCCTGATCTGATCGCCGCTATCGCCTGTTCATCCTGTCACGATGAAATAGACCGCCGCACGCGCCTGGTAGATGCGGAGTATGCGAAAGAGTGCGCACTGGAGGGAATGGCCCGAACGCAGGTTATCTGGATGAAAGAGGGGCTGATAAAAGCATGAACCAATATCGCATTTCTTTACCCTGGCCACCCAGCAACAACCGCTACTACCGGCACAACCGGGGTCGCACTCACATTAGCGCGGAAGGGCAGGCATACCGCGACAGCGTCGCCAGAATCATCAAAGACTCGATGCTTGATATCGGCCTGGCCACGCCATTGAAAATCCGTATTGAGTGTCACATGCCGGATCGCCGGCGCCGTGACCTGGACAATCTGCAAAAGGCAGCATTCGACGCCCTGACGAAATCGGGTTTCTGGCTCGATGACCAGCAGGTTGATTATTACAGCGTGAAGAGAATGCCTGTCGTCAAAGGTGGGCGGCTCGAGCTAACCATTACCGAAATGGAGGCCGCATGAGCCGGGACGTTATCGAACTCATTCGCGACCGCTGGCAAAAGCTCCGCCTCCTGCGTAGCCGCGGCACCGTGCTGGTTGACTACCGCATACTGAGAAATTTCGTTCGCATCTATCAGACCCTGGGAGAGACAGCATGAAACTGGAATTAACCAACGAACAGCACCAGTGGATAGATCAGTGGCTCCAGCTTTGGGGCGCATGGTGCCAGACAGGGAAGATAGACAAGGCGATGATAAATATGATTGCCAAGTTCATGGCCACGGTTGAACCGCAAGCACCATCAAGACCTGTATGCAGCGATGATGATGGGTTGCTGATTGATGCTGTAATCCGACATTACCTGAAAAACGTTGATGAGAACGCATGGAAGGTGATTTTTGCCTATTACGTCTGTAACTCAAGCGAGATAAGGATCGCTTCATGGCAGCATGCTGTGAGCAAACCTCGCCTGATGAAGACCCGCGCCGGAAACCAGTATAAGCACCCGAGCATTTCAACCATCCGCCGGGAAGTTAAGCAGATTATCAACGCGGCGCTCTTCTGCCTGTACCAGCCGCTGCAAAATGCGTTTAACGATCGCGAAAACGTGAGGAAAATTGCAAAAAATAGTCATAACGTGCTTGCATTTCAATGAACAAATGAGCAATATATTTAGTGTAGGTTGCCGTATTTGCGTTTGACCTATCAGAACACCTAGCCTCGCCATCGTGCGGGGCTTTTTTATGTCTGCGATCCGGTCAGGGCTCTTGGGTAGAGACGTGCTGCACGACACGTCAAAGCCCTTCCGCGCAGAGCCCTGAACCAGATTGAAGTTACTCAGCAATAAGAAAACTGCATGTCATCATTTGCTTATATCTTATTGACCAGAAAATTAACATGTTGTTAATCTATTCGTGTGGTGAATCCCCCTATGCGGAGGGGCGACCAGTCACTTACAGTGATCTGTAAATGCAGCGCGGGCCATGTCGACTGGGACATGCTCACCGGGAGGCACCTGGCACCATAATGCAATGCTACATAAGCTATTTGATAGTGGGGTTGCCGTTTCGGCTTCTCCAGCTATGTTTAAAAGGTAGTAACGGAAAACGAGCGCTCTCCTGGTAAATCGGAAGCTCGGACTATTAGGTGCGCCTCGAACCGTTGAAGAATCAGTATTTCCTACCTTCTGCCCGCCCCTCTGAGCGGGTTTTTTTTCGCCTAATTCAGGCAAAACCATAAAGCATTAAGGGCTGCGCTATTTCGCGGCCTTTTTCATTTCGGGGTCAGAAGCACAGCGGTTGTGCGTTCGGCTGTTAACCGAATGGTCGAAGGTTCGAATCCTTCCTGTCCCGCCAAATTAGCGCCATTAGCTCAACCGGAGAGAGCAATAGCCTTCTAAGCTATCGGTTTCAGGTTCGAGTCCTGAATGGTGCACCAGATAATGGCCTGACCTGATAACGGGTTCATACCCCAACTTATCAGGGGCGCTGCTGCAACAGCGTCGCAGGCCGCCAGACCCAGCCAGGGTATTTTCGGTCATCACCGACATTGCTATTACCCTCATGCTTATTGCCCGCCTTTTTGCGGGCTTTTTTATTATCAGGTCCCGCGGGAATCATCATCGACACGCTTCGTTGTTAAATCCAGCCCGACGGGCCTGACCCTTTCAAACACGCACAGCACCCGCTAACAACGCGAGGTGAGAGTATGTATCGCATGGAAAAGATAACCACTGGTGCTGCCTATGGCGCTTCAGCCGGGAGCATCCTTAACGGCATGCTAAATGCCTACAGCCCCGAGCAGTGGAATGCCATCGGCGTACTGGTGGGCATTGTCATCGCCGTACTTACGTATCTGACGAATTTGTATTTCAAGATTCGCGAAGACAACCGACGCAGCAGGAGCCGAGATGAACCCGACGCTGAGGAATAAGCTGATTGGTGCGATCGCCGGCGGTTCGGGAGCGATCGCAATTGCTTCTGTCATGCTTGGTAATGCCGACGGCCTGGAAGGAAGGCGTTATTACGCCTATCAGGATGTTGTCGGCGTCTGGACTGTTTGTGATGGCCACACTGGCGCCGATATTCGCCGCGGCCACCGTTACACCGACAGAGAATGCGACAACCTGCTGAAGGCAGATCTGCGGAAGGTGGCAAACGCTATTGACCCACTCATCAAAGTCAGTATTCCTGATCCTACCCGCGCCGCGCTTTACTCATTCACTTATAACGTTGGCTCTGGCGCTTTCTCCAGCTCCACGTTGTTGAAGAAACTGAATGCTGGAGACGTGCCGGGCGCATGCAAGGAACTGCAGCGCTGGACGTATGCCGGTGGCAAGCAGTGGAAGGGGCTGATCACCAGGCGCGAGATTGAGCGTGAAGTCTGCGAGTGGGGCCAGAAATGAGCCGATTAACCGCAATCATCAGCGCTGCAGTCATCCTGCTGCTTTCCTGCTTTTTCTCGTGGCGTTCTGGCTGGAATTCTCACGCTGACCATATCAACGCCCTCGCGGCGAAGAAGAAAGAGAAAGCCGAAAAGACTATCCAGCCAGTTGAGCAAAAGGCCGCTGCCGCTACAGAAGAGGGCAAGGTCATCTACCGAACCATAACCCGCGACGTGGTGAAATATGTCCAGTCTCCGAATCGTACTGTGTGCCGGTTTGACGATGATGCTGTGCAGCTGCGCCAGCGAGCTATCGACGCTGCCAACACCATCCCCGGATTTGATGAGCCCTCCGTGCAAAGCAAGTGATGCAGGGGTGGATACCGACGAAGACCTGCAATCGGACGTCGAAACCGCTCAATGTCTGCGCCAACTTCGGTTGGATAAGTACCGCTGGCAGGCCTACTACCGGGCAATCAGCCAGTAGCAGGACTACATCCGTACTCAGTTTTTGTCTAATTGATTACTTATTTTCAAGCGGCGGGTGGACAACCTCTATCGCGTGTTTATATTTTGGGATGTTTGGATCAAAGCCAGCATAAAATTTACCTTCAATAATCCATGTTCCATTTGGTGATTTATCTGCCAGTCTGTCTCCACGTTCATTCACCGCTACAAGGTATCTTCCATGATCGATCGGAATGTCCACTCCAGCCCCACTGGCAATAAATAGCTTTTTAAATCCATGAATTGTACTTATCTGGAAAGCGATATCTGAGTAGTCATGTTGCTCCATAATAGTTTCCTCACATCAGTGATTGAGATAGGACTACAATCCTGGAAGTGCTTGGTAACACTCAGTTAATTTCACCTGCGAAGGCGCGATTATAGCCGCCAGCATAGGCAGGTCCATCGTAATGGCGTAAAGAGGGCTATAGTTCGCCCTTAAGGTTAACCACGAGCCTCACGACCATCTTCATCTTCAGATACGCGGTATCGCCAGTATCGTTCAGGCTTAACCCAAACCACTTTATCACCGCTTACTTTGCGGAACTGGTTAATGACAGGCGTAGATAAGACCAGATTGCCATCAGCATTTTCTTTCAGAAGCTGCTCATTATCGACTTTGACTAAATAATCAACTACGTCTTGCTGATATAGGCAATCGTCACTTTTCAACTGCGCCATCATCCAGTTCGTCACGTCAGTAAGAGATAACTTCGGCGCGTTTGGGTTTACGGCTTTGGGTTGGTTGCAGTCAATGAGTCCTCTGGGAATCTTGCTCTTTCTTGCTTCCTCCCCGCAAACCACTGGCACCAGTAATCGCCAGTAAATTCCTTGTAGGTGTTAATGATTGGTTCCTGAACAGCCATCGCCGGGCCGGCTGAAACTAAATAAACGATATCACCGGTCTTAAATTTTGGTTTGCGTTCACTTATAGACATAAAGCTTCCTTCTTAAATGAGACATACATGGCACTCACAGACAAACAAGAAATGTTCTGTCGCGAGTACCTCATCGATTTAAACGCCACTCAAGCGGCTATTCGGGCGGGGTACAGCGCTAAGACAGCTAATCGCACCGCGTCCGAAAACCTGTCAAAACCTGACATCCAGTCCAGAATTGCTGAACTCAAAGCGCAGCGCAATGATCTGGTTGGTATAAATGCGACATACGTCCTGAATCGTCTTGTTGAGATAGACCAGATGGACGTGCTGGACATCCTGACCGCGACCGGTGAGCTCAAGCCGGTGTCTCAGTGGCCTAAGGTCTGGAGGACGACGCTATCCGGGTTGGATGTTGTCGAGATGTCAGCTGAGGGAAACACAGCCGCGCTGCTCAAGAAGATTAAGTGGCCTGATAAGGTAAAGAACCTCGAACTGATTGGTAAGCACATTGATGTCCAGGCATTCCGTGAGCAGGTGAAAACTGAACACGTTGTCGATTCAATTTCAGACCTTATGGATTCACTGTCTCAGGGGGCGGAATGAAACCTGAGCATCTCAAGCTGCTAGCTGATAAAGACTGGCGGCTGAACAATCTTTACTGGATCACCGACAAAGAAGGTAAGCCGACTCGCTTCAGAATGACGCCGGAGCAGCGGGAATACTTCGAGGGGATCCACACCCGCAACATCATCCTGAAAGCTCGCCAGCTCGGATTTACCACAGAGGTGTGCATCATCCAGCTCGACGCTGCTCTGTTCGAGTCGGCAAAGTGCGCGCTGATCGCCCACACGCTGAATGACGCAAAGCGCCTGTTCCGGGAAAAGGTAAAATATGCCTACGATAAGTTGCCGGCCGAGATAAAGGCGGCCAACCCGGCGAGTAACGACTCAGCCGGCGAGCTGGTCTTTAAGAAGGGCGGATCACTCTACGTCAGCACCTCATTTCGTGGCGGTACGCTGCGTTACCTGCACGTCTCCGAGTTCGGAAAGATATGCGCCAAGTATCCGGATAAAGCCCGTGAAATCGTCACTGGTGCGTTTGAGGCGGTATCGACAGGTTGTTTCGCAACTATCGAGAGTACCGCAGAGGGCCGGGCGGGTTACTTCTTCGATTACTGCCAGACGGCAGAGAAAGCGCTGCTGCAGGGTAAGCCGTTATCTGCGCTGGACTGGAAGTTTTTCTTCTTCTCCTGGTGGAAGAATCCGCAGTACGCAATTGACCCGGTAGAACCGCTCCCGGCACGCCTGCTTGAGTACTTCGCTGAGATGGAGGCGAAACACGGCATAGTCGTTAACGAACGTCAAAAGGCGTGGTATTACGCCAAAGAAAAGACGCTCGGCGACGACATGAAGCGCGAATACCCGACCATTCCCGCCGAGGCGTTCCAGCAGTCGGTCGAGGGCGCGTACTACGCCAAACAATTCCGCTGGCTCTACACCAACAAGCGGATCGGCCAAATCCCGGATAACTCACATCTACCGGTTCACACGTTCTGGGATATTGGTGTGGGCGACTCCACGGCGATCTGGTTCGTTCGCGAGGTCGGCGAAGAGTTCCACGTCATCGACTACTACGAAAACTCTGGCGAGGGGCTTAGGCACTACCTGAAGGTGCTCAAAGACCGCGGCTATGAGTACGGTGAGCACTGGGGGCCGCACGACATCGAGAACCGCGAGTTTGCAGCTGATGCGAAGTCTCGCAAAGAGCTGGCGCGCGAGGGATACGAGATTGACGGCCGGATGTATTCGATGAACTTCCGCGTTGTGCCGAAGGCTGGGATCGACACCGGCATTGAGTCGGTGCGTGAAATCCTCAAGTCCTGCGTTTTCGATGAGGAGAAGTGCGCTGTTGGCATCTCCCACCTCGAAGGTTACCGCAAGGAGTGGGACGACAAGCGCGGCTGCTGGAAAGACAAACCCCTTCACGACTTCACATCGCACGGCGCCGACAGCTTTCGTTACTTTGCCGTGGCGAAGAACAACCGCAAGCAGGTCGGCACAGTATTCTTCTAAGGAGCATCGCCAGTGAGCGAACAAGATAACGGCCTTCAACTGGCTGTGAACAATCTCGCCACTGAAATGCGGCGAGCGAATTACCTTAACGCCATCGGTATCGGCGGGGGCAATACCAAGCGCCCGACGCTCTATCAGGAGTTTGGTTACCCGCGCACCATTACCTTCCATGACTTCTACAACATGTACCGGCGAAACGCCGTCGGATTCGCTGTGGTGCATCGCCTTCTGGATGGTTGCTGGCAGGACTATCCGGTCATCGTTGACGGTGATGAGTCCCAGGAGGCGAAGAAAACTAACCCGTGGGAAAAGAACGTCACCAGGTTCATGAAGAAATGGTGGCCGAAGGTGAAGGATGCCGACCGCCGCAATATGGTGGGCCGCTACTCCGCGCGGTTACTGCAGATCAAAGATAACCGGTCATGGAATGAGGAAGTCGACACCGCTCTGGTGAAGAAGCTCGGTGAAGCGGCTCTGGTTAAGCTGATCCCTGTATGGGAGCCGCAGCTGACAGTTGCCGAATGGGATAACGATCGCCAGTCCGAGACTTTCGGCCAGCCGAAGATGTTCAACTTCAACGAGCAGCCGGTTGGAGACGAGGCTTTCGTCGGGCCGACGCGCGGTGAGCCTGTGCATCCGAGCAGGGTGATCCTGTTCTGCGAAGGCTCAGAGGATGACAACGTTCTGTCGGGTATCCCGCTGCTTGAGGCCGGATACAACAAAGGGCTCGACCTTGAGAAGATTTCCGGCGGTGGCGCTGAGGGTTTCCTGAAAAATGCCAGCCGGCAGATCGCGGTCGAGTTCAGCAAAGAAACAGACATGGCCACGCTGGCTGACCAGGCTAAGAAAGCTGGTTATGCCGACCTCGGCGAAGCGATGGGCGACAAGGTCAACAAGCTTAACCGCGGCACAGATGCGGCGGCGGTTATGCAGGCCGGGCAGATGCACGTTCTGAGCGTGACACCCGGCGACCCGGGGCCGACGTGGGAGGTCACCGCGAACGAACTGGCGGCATCAGTGCAAATCCCTTTCACCATCCTGTTTGGACAGCAGACCGGGCGCCTGGCGAGCGATGAGGATAAAACAGACTGGGCCATTCGCCGCAATACCCGCCGCAACGGCTTCCTGACTGACCGAATCACAGCCTTGCTGGAGCGCTTCTGGACCCTGGGAATTATCGATCCGCCGACAAATGGAGAGGTCACCATTTCATGGACTGACCTGCTTGCACCTGGCGAGAAAGAGAAAATCGAGAACGCTTCGAAACTGGCTGATATCGTCCAGAAAACGTCGGGCTTCTATGGTGGAGAACCGCCATTCACGGCCAACGAACTGCGCGAGATTGTAGGCCTCGACCCTCTGCCTGAGCCAAAGCAACCACCTAACCCGAATGACAAGGTGACAACCGATGATCCACTGGCCGATGACACCGGAGCAGACGGCAAAGGTGGGGCTGCCGATAGTTCCGCGCAGCAAGGTTGACCCGACCCGATCGGCCAAGCAGGTAACCGCGATGTTCCGGGATATCGAGGATCGGTATCTCGGCATCAAGCGCGCTCTGAAATCGCTCTTCGACCAGCGCCTGACCGGGCGTGAGCGAGAGGTTAACAGCCACAGCTGGCACTTCCTGTGTCACGTTAACGGTGCAGAGCCAACGCTCTACCAGGTCAACGCTGGCAAGTTCATCTACGACATGTCAGCGCAGGAACTGGCCGACCTGCTGGAAGCGGTGCAGGTTATTCTCGACGATTACCTGCTCGAAGGCGGCGAACAAAACCTGTGGGCGATGGATTACGTCGCCGCAGAGGCGCAGCGCGGCACGCTAGAGGCATTCAACAACCTGTCGCAGCAGTCGCAGGTATATGCCAGCCAGACGACTCTACAGCAGCTTTTAAGCAGCCCCGGTTATCTTAATCAGGTGGCAGCCGCCAGACTGACAACGTTCAGTGACTGGAAGGTCATCAGCGATACAGCCCGCGGCGACCTGACCAACATCATCACTGACGCGGTAGCGCGCGGGGTTAATCCTCGTGAGACGGCCAGCGTCATCAGTAAGCGCCTCGATGTCAGCATGTCGAAGGCGAAAACCATCGCTCAGACTGAGCAGGTCGGCGCGCTGCGGCAGGCGCAATGGAACGAGACGGACTGGGCAGCGGATCGGCTTGGGCTGAATACTGGCTTGCTGTGGCTGTCGGCGCTCAAACCGACGACGCGCAGTTGGCACGCCAGCCGCCACGGCAAGGTCTACACCACCGAAGAGGTGCGGGACTTCTACGCCGAGAACGGCAACCGATACAACTGCTATTGCAGCCAGATTCCGGTGCTGCTCAACGACGACGGCAGCATTTTCAATCAGGGGTTAGCTGAGAAGCTGGCAAAAGAGCGCAAACAGTGGGGCCCGGATAAAAAGGCCGCTTAGTTATTTTTTACAAGGAAATGACTGCATAAGATATAAGGCGGTTAATTTGTCCGCATCTGCGGCTCTGGTCTGTGGATTTTTCTGCAATCCCATACCGACAACATCGGCAATTTGTCCCCGGGTAATGCTGCCCTGAGGGCAAATTAGCTCTGACCCCAATGTGTCCCATACGCCGGTTACATACCCCATATAATCGTATGCCGCGAAATAGTCTTCTCTTGAAGCCGTCCCGTTGTCACTTCGCACATATGCTTGATATCTGGTGTAAAGGTCATTGCCTGTCAAAAACGTCGCAAAACTATTTCCACTGAAAGCGACAAACAACAAAAGAAGAGCCTTTTTCATTCTTTTTCCTGAAGGGTTAAACATGAACTTAACCAGTATCCATGTGAAATCCTTGGCGATCAACGCCTCCAATATATCTACGACCATAATTAATGATCAGGAACACTATATTATCCGTGGTGCAGTTCCGATCGTCGATGACATCGTGATGAATGGCGGTCTTTATCCAGCCGAGGAGATTAACAACAGCTACAAGACGATGGAAGGCAAGCTGATGCCTCTTCCGCACCCGATGGTAGATGGCAAGTATGTCAGCGCCAATGACCCTCGGGCCATTAACAGCTATCACGTCGGAGCCTGGGCGCAGAACGTCAGTAAGTCAGGCGACCAGGTCGTCATGGACGTTTATATCAATAAGGCGGTCGCCGAGACAAAGCCTGACGGTAAGCGTCTGATTAATCGCCTCGATGAGATGATCGCCGGCACCAACACCGACCCGATCCACCTGTCTACCGGCTTACTCACGAACAAAGAGAGAAAGTCAGGCGAGTCTAAGCAGAAGAAGTATTCATGGATTGCTCGCAATATGCAGTTCGACCATATCGCTATCCTGCTCGATGAGCCGGGCGCCGGTACTCCAGAGGAAGGCGTCGGCATGTTCGTGAATGCCGATGGTCAGGAAGGCGAAGTCGAGACTGCAAGCCTCGTTGATGCGGCAAATAGCCTCAAAGATGGCCTGCTGAACAAAGTGAAGTTCTTCCTCACCCATAACTCAGATGCCTCATTCGATGAAATCTACCAGATGCTGCGTGAAGCCATTCGCGCGCCGTCAGGCAGCGATGTTTATCGCTATGTCGTGACCGTATGGCCCGACAAATTCATTTTCGAAGAGGGCAATAAGCTCTTCCAGCAAAAATACCTCATCGACGACAGCACAGTCACGCTGGTCGGCGATCCAGTAGAGGTCGTGCGCAAACCCACTGAGTACGAAGTCAAAACCAACGGAGAAACAAACCCGATGAAAGAGAAGATGATCGCCGCGCTCAATGCCGCAGGCGTTAAAACCGAGGGGCTGACCGACGATCAGGTCTGGGATGCCTATAACCAGCAGGTACAGAAGAAAGCAGGCGACCAGCCGGGTACTCAGATTAACTCTGACGCGATTACCGCAGCAGTAAATCTGGCGATTAAGCCGCTGACTGACGAGATCAGTACGCTGAAAACTCAGCTGCAGGCCAACGCTGAAAAAGACCTCAAGACCAAGCGTGAAGCGGTCAAAGCGAAATTCCCGTTCATGACCGAAGCGGCGATCAACTCGCTGGCCGGCGAAGCGCTGAACGACATGTACTCGCAGTGCCAGACCAGCACCGGTCTGAACCCGGCATTCCAGGGGAATGGCGCTCAGAGTGAAATCCTTTCTATGGAGGCTCCTGAATAATGGCTCTCGCACCTCGTTTCCATACCGTAATCGCGGGCCCGGCCCGCAAGAATGACCCGCAGGTCATTGAAGCAATCATGGCGGCAGCAGTGAAGCCAGGATCTCTGGTAATGCTGGATAGCACAGGGAAACTGGCTGTTCACAATGTGGCCGGTGGTGCAGGGGTAGCCCTGGCGCTCCAGCACAATTATATCGGCGGCGGTGATATCCGCGATGCAGTGCCGGCCGGGGATACTGGCGCGGCCATCATGTGCGAAGACGATGTCGATTACCACATGCTGGTAAAGGCTGGCGAAGTGTTGCTGGAAAACGAAGGTCTGGTTTCTGCCGGTGACGGCACACTGGCCAAGTCGACCACTCCAGCCACCGACCAGGTCCTCTTCTTTTCACGCGAAAAGATCACCGTTGGTGCTGAAGCCCAGCTCGTGAAAGTTCGCAAATCAGGGAAAGCTACCGCATGAGCATGATCGTATTTAACAAAAAGCTGGTTACTGAACATAACCAGATCAAGAAGGCATGGAATCAGCTGCTGATGCAGCGCGAATCCTTCAACGTTAACCAGAACAACATTTCCGCCCAGTACGGCGGCGCGCTGGAAGTTAACCAGGCTGCGCTGATCTCTAAAGACTACTGGCGTGAAGTTGACAACATCACCACCCGAGTCTTCCGCAACGACGAAGGCAACGGCCTGCTGGATGACCTGCTCGGTCTCGGTACGCCGATCTCAATCGGCAAGACGGCGGCGCTCTACCGCGTTTCCAGCGACGCTGGCAAGGTTCATCGCACACTGACGGGCCATGTTCCGGAAGAACTGGATAAAGTCATCTACGACGAAGCCGGCGACCCGATCCCGATCTTCAACACCGGCTACAGCCGTGAATGGCGTGAATGGAACGGCATGCAGTCCGAAAACCTTGATGCAATGGCCGATGACCAGGAAGCGCATGTTGCAGCCATCCGCGAAGATATGGCCGACTACATGCTTTCCGGCGATGCGAAGGTGAAGGTGAAGGGCTATGTTGGCGCTGGTATTACCAACCACGCCAACACCAACCAGGTAGACCTGAGTGCATCCGGTCTGAATATTGACCTGACCACCTCGACTCCTGATGAATCAGTAGCATTCTTCACCGGTCCGTTCGCCAAACTGCTGGACGATAACTACGTTCAGGAGAAGGTAAAAGTGTGGGCATCCCCGGATATCATGCGCAACCTGAACCGACCGTATTCCGATGCCGCGGGCTTCAAAGAAGGCACTGTGCTGGAATACATCCTGCGCTATGGTCGCATCGAGTCGTTCAACCAGACCTTTAAGCTGACCGGTAACCACTTCATTGCGTACGTTCGCAACTCGCAGTACATCAAGACGCGCATCGCCGCGCCGGTGGGCACCTTCATGATCCCCCGACAGAATCCGTTCGACAACTACAACACTCTGGTCTGGAGTGCAGTTGGTCTGCAGATTAAGCGTGATTTCAACGGTCGCTCTAAAGTCTTCAACGCACAGGGTTAAGGGGCTTCGGCCCCTTTTCTTCGGGAGAAAGCATGAAAACGTTAAAGGTCGAGAAAACCGGCTGCTGGGGCATGATTGATGGCGTCTTCCAGCAACTTCCTGTTGGTCACGAATTCGTCGCGGCGGACGTTCCTGCAGCTTTTGCTGGTCGTGTGTCGGTGGTGGGCGAAGTGGAAGAGCAAGCGCTGGAAGTAGCCACGCCGGGCAATGACGCTGCAGAGCAGGCAGAGCAGGCAGAGCAGGCAGAGCAGCAGGAAGAATCTGCCAGCAAATCGAAGAAGGCGAAATAACCATGGCTGACCCAATCACAGCGGCAGACGTGCAGGCGTTCCTCGGTGAATTGGGTTACTCCATCCCGGCCGCTCTGCTCGATCCGATTCTCTGCGTGGTGAACAAGATTATCCCTTGCCTCGATGGTGCTGGATACGACGAATGCACGGCAAAGCTCATTCTGATGTATGCCGCTGCGCTCATGGCGACGTCATCCGGTGCCCGGCGAATAAAATCGCAGGGGGCGCCATCAGGAGCGTCGCGCTCGTTCGATTACGGAGACGACGGCATTACCTGGCTGCGTGACTCGCTGGCGAAACTGGATACCAGCGGCTGCACCAGTGAACTTCCGATCAGCGCTGGCAACACTGTGGGCCTGTTTATGGTGGTCGGGGGCTGCTAATGGCGTGGGTTTCAGTTCAGCAACGATTGCCGCGGACGTTTACCCGGGTGTGGGTGATTACCGATACCGGTGAGCAAACGACAGCGTACGTGAAAAGCGACGGCGAGTGGTACATCAACTGCGACCGCATACGCGCCACAGGCGC
>SKEA01001366.1_pt1 | contig 17633 bp, 17 predicted proteins | sample 4826601 | NCBI WGS metagenome assembly SKEA01 (sample SAMN11008821, study PRJNA524170) | human gut metagenome | biome: Human fecal sample; material: Feces; isolation source: fecal sample from pouch patient p13, p53 | host: Homo sapiens | place: Israel: Tel-Aviv | collected 2016-07-06 | reverse complement strand
TTCATCTCCTGACTGGCGGTTAATGAACTTTGGATGATACTTGGAATAGACGATAATCTGCTCTTTATAAAGCCCATGATATCCGGAAAGCATATAGCTTATGGATATTGCAATTAAAATATAAGGAACTCCTTCAAAACCAAACAGCTCAAATCCTATGAGCATAGAGGCGATCGGACAATTCGTTACGCCACAGAACAGGGCAAGCATTCCTGTTGCCGCACAAAGAGACGGCGAAATTCCAAAAACATGTCCAAACAGGCATCCAAATGTCGCTCCTGTAAAAAAGGCTGGCACGATCTCGCCGCCTTTATATCCTGCTGCAAGGGTCAGGGCAGTTAATAACATTTTTAAAAGAAAAGCATAGGCGGGAACACTTCCTTCAATCGCTTTGGCAATCATTTCTGTTCCTGCTCCATTATAATCATATGTACCTATCAGTAATGTCATTCCAATGACAAGGAATCCACCTGCCATAGCTCTTATATATGCATTTTTAAAAAATTTACTATAAAATAAACCTGCTCCTTTTAAAAACAGGCAAAATACAACACTTAATCCTGCACAAAAAATGCCCAATAATACAATTTTAGCGCTGTTTAAAAAAGTAAGTTCTGGTATGCCATGAATCATGAATGCTTCCGGGTTGATTCCCATATTTACTGCAAAACGATTGGCCACGATTGAGGAAAAAACACATGGAACTAATGCTGCATAATGCATAATCCCAACACTGATCATTTCCATAGGAAAAATCGCTGCCGCAAGAGGTGTTCCAAATACAGCAGAAAAGGCTGCACTCATTCCACTCATCACCAAAAGCTTTCTGTCTCCCTCTTCAAACTTAAAAAGTCTGCCAATCGTGTTACCGATACTTGCTCCCATCTGAAGTGCTGCCCCTTCACGCCCGGCAGACCCACCAAATAAATGTGTGATAATCGTAGCTGCAAAAATAAGGGGAGCCATGTATGCTGGTACATCCTGGTCTTTCCCATGTACCGCTGTCATAATAATATTCGTTCCCTTATCCTGTCTCACTCCACAAAGGTGATACAACAATACGATTACAATTCCGCCAGCGGGTAAAAAATATAATAAAAATGGATACTCTCCCCGAAGCATGGTTACTTTTTTCAGACAAAAAGAAAACGCACTGCTAAATGCACCAACACCAACTCCCGTCAGACCTGCCATAAACAACCATAATGCACAGGTTTTTAAATTATAATAAATCTTTCTTAAATACCTCTCACCTATTTATCGCATATTTTATTCCTTCCTCTTTCTTTTAAGAAAGTGTACTCTATTTGAATTTATATTGTCAAGTTCTGGCGAAAAAAGAATTGACATCCTTTTTATTTCGTGATAAATTAAATCCAGTAAATGCGATGAAGAGGAATAGTAGAATGATGAAAGCATCCAGAGAGCTGCTGGTCGGTGCGAAGCAGTAGTGGACATGATTTGAACTCGCCTCTGAGCAGCCTGTTGAACCGCATGATTGCAGTAGGCAGCGCCGGAAACCTGACCGTTACAGCAGGAGGATATAAGGCTTTTTAAGTCCGTATCTGTAATGAGTGCATACCTTACTTTTTAAGTATCGTATGAATAAGAGTGGTACCGCGGAATTATTTTCTCCGTCTCTTTTTGGCATCTGCCTTTTGGTATTTGCCATCAAAGAGACGGAGTTTTTTATTTTACAGGATATTCTTGAATTTCCTGTAATATGTTGTTTTTAACTTAAGGAGGATTTTCTATTATGAAGTATGCAGATAAGTATAAACCAATGTATTTCCCAGCTCCAGCAGGATATAATAAATGGATGGAGAAAGACCATATCGAACAGCCGCCTGTCTGGTGTTCTGTTGACTTACGTGATGGTAACCAGGCTCTGATCATCCCTATGAGTTTAGAAGAAAAAATCGAATTCTTTAAATTGTTAGTTGATGTTGGTTTTAAAGAAATCGAAGTTGGTTTTCCAGCTGCTTCTGAGACAGAATATGAATTCTGCCGTACATTGATCGAACGAAATCTGATTCCAGATGATGTAACGATTCAGGTTCTGACTCAGGCAAGAGAACATATCATTAAAAAGACATTTGAAGCCATTGAGGGTGCTAAAAACGTAATCGTTCATCTGTACAACTCCACTTCTGTTGCACAGCGTGAGCAGGTATTTAAAAAAGATAAAGAACATATTATTCAGATTGCTGTAGAAGGTGCTGAATTATTACAGAAACTGATGGAAGAAAATGGAGGAAAATATCGTTTTGAATACTCTCCTGAAAGTTTTACAGGAACAGAGATGGATTTTGCATTAGAAATCTGTAATGCTGTATTAGATGTATGGAAACCAAAGAAAGAATTACCTGCTATCATCAATCTTCCTGCTACTGTTTCCCACTCTCTGCCTCATGTTTACGCAAGCCAGATTGAATTTATGAGCGAGAACTTAAAATACAGAGATAATGTTGTATTATCTGTTCATCCTCATAATGATCGTGGAACAGGTGTTGCCGATACAGAATTAGCTGTTCTTGCAGGAGCTGATCGTGTAGAAGGAACATTATTTGGTAACGGAGAACGTACAGGTAATGTAGATATCATTACATTAGCTTTAAATATGTATGCTCATGGTGTAGAGCCAAACTTAGACTTTACAGACTTGCCACACATCGTAAAAGTATATGAAAAAGTAACAAGAATGCATGTATATGAAAGACAGCCATATGCAGGAAAGCTTGTATTTGCTGCCTTCTCCGGTTCTCATCAGGATGCTATCGCAAAAGGTATGCTGTGGCGTGAAACACATGACTGCGACAAATGGACTGTACCATATCTGCCAATTGATCCAAAAGATCTTGGAAGAGAATACGAAGCAGATGTTATCCGTATCAACAGCCAGTCTGGAAAAGGCGGTATCGGATTCCTTCTGGAAAAAACATATGGTATTCGTATTCCAACTAAAATGCGTGAAGAAGTTGGTTATTCTGTAAAAGATGTTTCCGACCATACACATAAAGAATTACAGCCAAAAGAAGTATTAAAAGTATTCAACGAAAAATATGTTAATATTTGTGATCCAATTGAATTACTCGAAGTACACTTCAAACAGGAACACGGTGGAATTTCAACAGAAATTATCCTGAACAAATATGGCGTACACAAAGTATACCACGGAAAAGGAAATGGTCGTCTTGATGCCGTAAGTAACGCATTAAAACGCCACTCCAACTTAGATTATACAATCTCCACATATGAAGAGCATGCTCTGAAAATGGGTTCAAATTCCCAGGCATGTGCTTATGTTGCTATCTATGGAAGCGATGGAAATACATATTGGGGAGTTGGAATTGATGACGATATCATCAATGCTTCAGTGAAAGCGCTGATTAGTTCTGTAAATCGCTATGAGAGGTGCGAAGACGGCAAGGAAGATTAATTTCTGATTTGCCGCAGGCAACGGGACGCCCTTAAAGAGAGCCTATCCCCTATATTTGTGACTTTAGTCGCGGCGGTTTGAATACTCGCTTATACATGCCCGTATCCAAACCTTGCTCCGAGACCACAAATATAGGGGATAGGCTCTCTTTGAGGGCTGTTTATTGGCTGCAAGAGCAAAATCAGACTCCTTTATTACACTCTCCACATCTTACGCAGAAAAAACTCAAAACGATTCTTTGTCCAGTTCTCATCCTTGCTGACACAGGAGATCTTATTAAAAGAGAACATATTCGCTGGATCAGTTATCAAATACTAAAAAGCTATCTTGTTTTCATAAAGGGGCAACACATCTTGATTTTTATAAAAAATGGAATGGCACTATCCTTTTATAAAAAGATTTATAAAAGAGAGAGAAGCACTTTAAAAAAGAAAGTTTTGTTTCAACAATATGACCAATTAACGAAACAGTACTTATAAAAAATCAGTATATTTCAGATATTGACAGTAAAAAAATGATTGTGTAAAATAATGTTAGACTAAGAGGGATTTCCCATTTGATAAATAGTGATAAATATATTAGAGCGTGTTTTAAATATGCGCTGAAACATAAATTTTATATTTGGGTAAAACTGTCGAAAGGCAGTGACACAAAGCCAAATGGGTCTAAGGTTCATTTTTTAAGAGAATTATGACAGCCGGTTGCATCAAGTTATTGATTATTTTAATGAGTAATTTCTGCTCATTTTATGCCGTCTGTGTAAGGGTTATCTTCACAGGCGGCTTTTTTAATGCTTAAAAAATGGAAGATTCTAAAACTATAATTGGAGATAGAAAATGAAGTTAAAGTGGAGAGGGTTACAATTTGAACATTATATATTGGGAATTTTACTGGCAGTAGAGTGGATTATGTCATTTACTTTTTTGGGATATATTCATATACCTCCTATTTCCATTACTACAGCGCATATTCCTATCGTAGTTATCGCATGCCTTTTCGGGCCAGTGGAATCCTCAGTTGCAGGATTATTTTTTGGATTGGGAAGTATGTATAAAGCATCCGCATTGTATGTTATGCTGGGTGACAGAATATTTTCTCCATTTCAGACAGATTTTCCGATAGGAAGTATCTTGTTAAGTGTAGGAACAAGAGTATTATTTGGATTTTTAATGGGATGTATATTTAAAATTGTAAATAAAAGCCGTTATAAATGGGCCGGCAAAAGCCTTGCAGCATTAATAGCAACTCCGTTACATGCCTTGCTTGTGTACGGAGCAATGGGAATCCTTTTCCCAGAAAGTGGATTTAATTATAAGTCTTCTTTTAGATGGGGAGTAAATGATTATGCTATAGCCGCAATCTGCATTTTGGCGGTAATACTATCAGATATTATTTATCATAGCTCTTTTGTAACACATTATAAAAATGTGATCAATGATTCAGAATTAAGACAGCACTGGTCAGTTAAAATGAAAATGAGTTTGTTCATTATTATAATATTTGTATTCTGCATAGCAGCTTTTTCCACAATATATTTTGCAAGCCGGACAGAATATATGTTTGGTGTATATGGTGTCAAGGTAACGAAGAAAATAGCACAGGACATTCTTCATTTGCAGGTACAATTTCTGGCAGCTATGATTTCACTGAACTTTATTCTGCTAGTTATCATTTTGATGATCTATAATTACATGAAACATAGAGAATATATGGGTGAGATGGATGCCCTTACAAATGTTATGGGAAGAAGACTATTTTTAAATTATTGTACGAAATGTCAGAATGATAGAGATGATATAGATAACAAATCGAAAAGAAAAGGCTGGTTTTTATTTATAGATATTGATTGGTTTAAGCAGATTAACGATACATTGGGCCATACGGTCGGCGATGAAACATTAAAGCAGATTGCAGAAAGCTTAAAAAATATATTCAGCAGCTATGGAGCCGTTGGCCGGGTAGGAGGAGACGAATTTGCAGTAATCATCAATGAGAAAATGACGAAAGAACAATTAGAGGAACAACTAAAAAAGTTCCTCTTAGATATTTCAGCCATTTTACCAGAAAGAACCGTTAGCTGTAGCATTGGTGTTTATCATTTCGGATTTCCCAAAAGTCAGAAAGAACTTCTTACGAGAACAGATGATGCATTGTATAAGGCAAAAGAAAAGGGAAGAGCCTGCTATGTGATATTGGATGAATAGGAATTTGCCGGAGGCAAAAGAGGGGATAGAAAGTAAAAGATAATCTGGTATTGATCATGGTGTTTACGGAGCAAAATATATTTATGATTTATCAGGAAAGTACGGACCGAATGGAAGGATAGTGGGTGAACTACTCGCAAATGTTATTTGCTATCATCATGGAGGACTCCCGGATGCAGAAGATTTTAATGGAGACAGCCCATTGTTGATGAGACTTCAGGATGAAAACAGACTTACTGATTATGAGCAGGTAAAAGTAGCTTTTTTTAAGGATTTACAGATTACGGAACAGGAGATAGAACAGCTTTTTAAGAAATCTGTTGAAGAGATAAAGCTGCTCATTCTGAAATCTTCTACAGGAAGTGAGGCAAAAAATAAGAGAAAATCTAATTTCGTCTATCTGTCTGTCCACCCAACGAATTAAGCGACAAACACCCCATCAAATAGTCTCTTTTGTATAAAAAAATTAAAATTATCGTGAATGTTGCAAAAAAATACAGTCCATGATAAATTTTTGCAAAAAAATGACGGAAAAATATAGCATTTTTTATTTATTTGTGCTATACTCATATTGCGCGTGAGGAAAGCGCATAAAGTAATGTTGATAGTTAATTGAAGGAGGAACACAACAATGGCAAAATGGGTATATCTGTTTACAGAAGGCGATGCCACAATGAGAAATCTTCTTGGTGGTAAAGGAGCCAATCTGGCTGAGATGACAAATATTGGATTACCTGTACCACAGGGATTCACAATTACAACAGAGGCTTGTACTCAGTATTATGAAGATGGTCGTGAGATTAACGATGAGATTCAGGGACAGATTAATGAGTATATCGTAAAGATGGAAGAGATTACAGGAAAGAAATTCGGAGATAAAGAGAATCCGCTTCTTGTATCAGTTCGTTCAGGTGCCCGTGCTTCCATGCCAGGTATGATGGATACTATCCTTAACTTAGGTCTTAATGAGACAGTAGTTGAAACTATTGCCGCTAAATCCGGAAACCCACGTTGGGCTTGGGATTGCTACAGAAGATTTATTCAGATGTATTCTGATGTAGTTATGGAAGTTGGTAAAAAGTATTTTGAAGAATTAATCGATGAGATGAAAGCTAAAAAAGGTGTAAGTCAGGACGTTGATCTTACAGCAGAAGATTTAAAGGAGCTTGCATCTCAGTTTAAGGCTGAATATAAAGAGAAAATCGGCGAAGATTTCCCAGATGATCCTAAGAAACAGTTAATGGGAGCTATCAAAGCCGTATTCCGTTCATGGGATAACCCACGTGCTAATGTTTACCGTCGTGACAACGATATCCCTTATAGTTGGGGTACTGCTGTTAACGTACAGAGTATGGCATTTGGTAACATGGGAGATGACTGTGGTACTGGTGTTGCATTTACTCGTGACCCTGCTACAGGTGAGAAGAAGCTTATGGGAGAATTCCTTACAAATGCACAGGGTGAGGACGTAGTTGCTGGTGTTCGTACACCAATGCCAATCGCTCAGATGGAAGAAAAATTCCCAGAAGCATTTGAACAGTTCAAACAGGTTTGCCAGACTCTTGAAGATCATTATAGAGATATGCAGGATATGGAGTTTACTGTTGAGAACAAGAAGTTATACATGCTTCAGACACGTAATGGTAAGAGAACAGCACAGGCTGCTTTAAAGATTGCCTGTGATTTAGTAGATGAGGGAATGAGAACAGAAGAAGAAGCTGTTGCAATGATCGACCCTCGTAACCTTGATACATTATTACATCCACAGTTTGATGCTGCTGCATTAAAGGCTGCAACACCAATGGGTAAAGCACTTGGAGCTTCTCCTGGAGCTGCTTGTGGTAAGATTGTCTTCACTGCTGAAGATGCTAAAGCTTGGGCAGAGAGAGGGGAAAAAGTTGTTCTTGTTCGTCTTGAGACATCCCCAGAAGATATCGAAGGTATGAAGAGCGCTCAGGGTATCCTGACAGTTCGTGGTGGTATGACATCTCACGCAGCAGTAGTTGCTCGTGGTATGGGTACTTGTTGTGTATCTGGATGTGGTGACATCGTAATGGATGAAGAGAACAAAAAATTCACATTAGCTGGAAAGGAATTCCACGAAGGAGATGCCATTTCTCTTGATGGTTCTACAGGTAACATCTACGATGGAATTATCCCTACAGTAGACGCTACAATCGCTGGTGAGTTCGGCCGTATCATGGCTTGGGCAGATAAATACAGAACAATGGGTGTTCGTACGAACGCTGATACACCTTCAGATGCTAAGAAGGCTCGTGAGCTTGGAGCAGAAGGTATCGGACTTTGCCGTACAGAGCATATGTTCTTCGAAGGTAACAGAATTGATGCATTCCGTGAAATGATCTGTTCTGATACAGTAGAAGAAAGAGAAGCTGCACTTGATAAGATTCTTCCATATCAGCAGGGAGACTTTGAGCAGTTATTTGAAGCTATGGAAGGTAATCCTGTAACAATTCGTTTCTTAGATCCACCACTGCATGAGTTCGTACCTCAGACAGAAGAAGATATTAAGAAACTTGCAGATGCACAGGGTAAATCAGTAGAAACTATTAAAGCTATTATTGAAAGCCTGAAAGAGTTCAACCCTATGATGGGACATCGTGGATGCCGTCTGACAGTAACATATCCAGAAATCGCTGTTATGCAGACAAAAGCAGTTATCCGTGCAGCATTAGCTGTACAGGCTAAACATGCTGACTGGACAATCGTTCCAGAAATCATGATTCCATTAGTAGGTGAAGAAAAAGAATTAAAATACGTTAAGAAGATCGTTGTTAAGACAGCAGACGAAGAAATCAAAGCTGCTGGTTCTGACATGAAATACGAAGTTGGTACTATGATTGAGATTCCTCGTGCAGCATTATTAGCTGACGAAATCGCTAAAGAAGCTGAGTTCTTCTGCTTCGGTACAAACGACTTAACACAGATGACATTCGGTTTCTCACGAGATGATGCTGGTAAGTTCTTAGACGCTTACTATGATGCTAAGATTTTCGAGAACGATCCATTTGCTAAACTTGACCAGAATGGTGTTGGTAAGTTAATGGATATGGCAGTTAAATTAGGAAAAGGTCAGAGACCAGAATTACACTGTGGTATCTGTGGAGAACATGGTGGGGATCCATCATCTGTAGAATTCTGTCATAGAATTGGATTAGATTACGTTTCCTGTTCACCATTCCGTGTACCTATCGCAAGATTAGCAGCAGCACAGGCAGCGATTGCCGAAGGAGGAAAATAGACAAGCGTATGTAGTAGGGCAAAGTAAAATATCCTGTTAAGGGGCAAAATTGACAGCCTCTATATATGGTGAAAACAGACTCCGAAAGTCTGAAAGATTAGGCTTTCGGAGTTTTTTATCATTCGGGATATACAAAAATAAATTATGTTCCGGGGTGTAGATATTTGGTTAAATTTAAAGATAAATTTCATCTAACACCAGGACAGAGCTTGTTTTTGGCAAAAAAGAAGTGGGACGAAAATGTATATTGCGGTATGAAAATGGAAAACCGGGCAATTACATTTCCCCAAACTCAAACTATATTAAATGGAATAAATGTTCCTAACGTGCAACTTGATGATATTCAGGCGATTTTAAACATGCGTGATGCGTGGCAGTTTTTGCTAAATACTGTAAATGAAACAGTAACGTTTGAATATTGGTGCAAGTTAAACGAATATATTGCTAGAAATGAAGCTCTTGAATGGGGAAAGCTGCGTACCGGAAGTGTTGGGATTTCAGGAACAGATTATGAACCGCCTGTACCTGAGAAGAAAAAAGCAACAGATGAATTGAACAGCATTTTAAATGATGCGAATATCTCTGCGACAGATAAAGCATTAAAGGCTTTTACATGGGGCGCAAGAGGGCAGTTCTTCTGGGATGGGAACAAGCGTACCAGTTTGTTACTTGCCAATAAGATATTGGTTTCTTCTGGTGCTGGGATTCTAACAATTACGGATAAATATATGGAGCAGTTTAATTCGTTATTGCTGAGTTATTATAATACCGGTAATGATGCGGAATTAAAGCAGTTCTTATATGATAACGCCATACATGGAATCAGATTTTGAAATGGTGGCGAAATTGCCAGTATTCCTAAACAGCGTTCTAACGCAATAATGACCTTGAAAGTTTGAAAAATTCGGCTTTCAGGGTCTTTTTTAGTATCTGACATAGAAAAGAACCTTGAATTATGTGATATTCCTAAAAACGATTCTCCCTAAACATAACAAGGCAAGAACAAAAAAGAGAGGATCAACCAATGAAAGAAAACAAGAAATTAGAAACAACTAACACAGAAATCGTGCCACAAACACCACTTATCCAAATAACTGACAACCGAAGAGAAATAGACGAATTAACAGATACCGAAATAAAAGAAATAGAAAAAGAGCTTGAACAATATGATAAATGTATGTGGCGGCATTTGGAGCAGCTTCAAAAATTCAAACATATAGGTGGGGAAATCCCGAAGGATGTGCCGTTTACTGAGTACTCCGCTTACATCCATCAGAATTTCCGCAATCCTAAACCCAGAAAAGAATGGACAGCCAGGGACTATAAAGTGGAGGCATCTAGGGAAAGAAGACTTATGGTAGCATTTGCAATCAGAAACAATGGCTATAAAGAGCCATTAACAGACAGGCAGAAACGTGTTGTGGAACGAGTCCGAAACGGCACAGATTTTCATGTTTCATTTGAGAAACTTTGGGAACTCCTTAAATAATTGAATATAAGGGGCTAAAATATCATATTCCGCATATAACTTTGCAAGATCTTCTTTATCCTCAGTAATTCTAGCGTGATGGATGTCATCAACTAGACGTTTACGATAACATTTGACTGCGGGAGACATAATAACCCAGTTTCTTTTTACCCAATCAGTGGTAACTGTATTATGCAGTAGATACTCATTACATCTAAGAACTGCGTTGACTCTTGAAGTGGTATCTCCTTTTAAATCGGGAATATCAACTATTAAATATGCACCCAATGCGTTAATAAGTACTGAATTAGCATCCATAATAAACCTCCTGTATATGGTATAAATTAGTGGCAGAAACACTCTAATTATACAGCATCATCAATAAAAATGATAGCAATTATACCAATACAGGAGAGAAAGAGAGTATATAAAATGTGCGATAATAAACTTGACCCACGTTTCTATCCAGAAGTATATCAGGCGGTGCCAGATTTTCCTGAAATTTAGAGGCTTTAGAGCAATAACAAAAGGAGTGTGATATATGGACTGGAATCTTAAAATAACGGACATGGAAGGACATACACCAGAACACTCTAGCGTAATCGTAAATTTTATTGCGGCAATCAGGCAACAGTTAAAGAATAGTACATGCTATGTATATTCAGATAATATTCAATATCATTTCAAGGATAATCAGGGCAATAACAGGATTATTATTCCTGATGCATCTATAAACTGCCGTACAAAATCAAGACATGGAAACACCTTTACGGATGCACCACGTTTTGTTATGGAGGTTTTGTCACCCTCAACAGAGAAATATGATCGAACAGAGAAAATGCAACTATATTGTGAGCAGGAGATTGAAGAATATTGGATTGTTGACTGGCGTAAGAAAACAGTTGAAATGTATGAATTGGACTATGAAGGTGAAATTCCGAAATATTATCTTCAAAAAACAATCACAGAAGAAAATAAAGAAGAGTTACAAATCCTTCATTTTCCAAGAATAAAGATAACCTTCGATGAATTATTTGAGGAAATTGATTAAATCTGGAGGTGTTCTATGAATGGCGATAAAGCTTATCTAAGTAACGATAAGGATATGATAAAATTTCAATATGGGGATAAAATCATTCGATTTCGTGGGGCATATTCGTTGGAAAGGTTTACGGCTGTGAAAGAATGGGATAATGGATATTTAGTGGTAATGGCGAAATACCGGCACAATAAAGAACCAGAAGAGGAATATATTGATTTAATTCCTATTTTAAGGGATTTGCATATTGATGCAGCACATTTTTTGAAACCTATTAAAGAAGTCCGGTTGGCTTATGAAGAAAATTGAAGAAAGTGTGGGTAAGGTGATGAAGCTATAGGAGATGATAAGCCAATTATGGAAAATAAAAATATGGAAATAGAAAAGTGGGAGAAAAAGGGCTTAGACTCAGAAGTTATCCCACTGGTGAAATTTTTCAATGACAATGGATTAAAAACATGTATGTCATGCCAGGGACACAACAAAACTAATATGTCAATGTACTGGATTCAATTTCATAAGTCAGTTACGGAAGAGGACATATTGGAGTTTATGAGAAAACATCCGGGAAAATACGGTTCATTCTTCTCAAACGGCAGATTTGCAAAACGACTTATGGGATTCCATAGTGTGCCAACAGGTGAATGGAGAAAGGAAGAAAGCTGGAATTATTTTGCCGCAACGATCGAAGCCGCTAACAAAGATTTAGAAAGGTGGCAGAATGATGAAGGTGAGTGGAAGGGTACTAACGGAAAAGAATTCCAAGAAATGAGAAATAGGTATGTGGAGCGGAAAATGGCTTCAGGAGAGTAGATAAAATCGGGATTTTATTGAGATTTAAAAAAGTTTTACTGTTATCTTGGATCTATTCATGTGAGAATGCGGATTTTGCCTTTTGAAAGGATATAGGAGTTTGCCCCGGTACAGCGTAAATATTTTTATTTCACAACGCTGATTGTTACACGGGATGATGTAAATGAATACATGAAATATCATGCTGAGTATACAAAAGCAAATCGTTTTAAAGATATTGTTTGCAAAATCTATATATAGTTCGAGAGGGAAGCGTTTGCTTCCCTTTCTTTTATCTCTCGATTAGGACTAAATCCCTGAAATAAAAAAGGATTTAGTCCTTTTTTTATATAAAAATATTTTAAAGGAGATTGATTATGAAAGTATATGTAGTAGCAAATTTAAAAGGTGGCGTTGGAAAAACCACCACAACAGTAAACGTAGCTTATACATTTTCGGAAATGGGTGGAAGAGTATTAGTTATTGACCTGGATCCACAATGTAACTGTACAAGATTTTTTGCCAAGGTAAACGGATACAGTAAAACGGTAAGAGATGTTCTTGAGAATCCTAAAGGGATAAATAGTGCAGTCTATCGCACAAAATACCGGGATATAGATATTGTGAAAGGCTCTGTTAAGATCACAGAGCAAAAAACTCCGTGGAGACTGAAAGAAGCGTTAGGATATTTAAAGAAAGACTATGATGTCTGCCTGATTGATACCCGCCCTGTATTTGATATGCTGACAATGAATGCATTGTATGCTGCGGATGTGTTCCTTACCCCAGTGAAATTTGATAACTTCTGCCGGGATAATCTTACAATGGTGGAAGATGCTTACCATGAGATCTTGGAAAACAATCCAGATTTGGAATGGAAGATATTCGCAAACATGGTGTCGAACACCAAAGCACAGAAATTATCTTCAGAGGATCTGATCGCTAAGCATGATTATCCATTTTTACAGTCATGTATCAGCCGTACAGCGATTGTTGATAATGCGTTATCCCTTTATAAGCCGGTGGCAAAGCATCGTGTTATGAGTAATGTAGCACAGGATTTTGTAGATCTGGTGGAAGAACTTCTTGAGGATTAGGGGGTATCGGTTATGGCAAAGCTTGGGAATATATTTAATAAGGAAGAGATTAAAAAAGAAGAGCAGCATCCACGAAGAACGATCAAATGGATCCATTACTCTAAACTGAAAACAAATCCAGATCAGTATTGTCCTGCAAGAGATAAGGAAGAGATAGAATCCCTTGCAGATCTGATCGAAGCTGCGGGAGAAGTCATTGAAAATCTGTCCGTAAGTAAATCAGATACGGATGAATACCGGATTATTGCCGGACATAAAAGATGTGAGGCATGCAGGTTACTTGTAGAAGAGAGAGGACTGAAACAGTTTGAATTTCTCCCATGCATTGTAAATAATGTTAGCGTAGTACAGGAAAGTTTCCGTGTACTGGCTTCCAATGGCTATCATACGAAAAAGCCATATGAGCTGATGCATGAGATTACAGAGATGGAGAGACTTTTACGGGAACATCCAGAAGAATTCCCCCCTTCTTTACAGAAAGGCAGGATGGTAGAACGCTTATCAAAAAAAATGGGGATTGCAAGGGCTACGGTACAGGAGTACCAGCAGATCTCCAGAAATTTACTTCCAGAGGTAATGGAAAAATTTAAGGAAGGGGAGATAGAAAAATCTGCCGCACTCACTCTGGCGAGGCTGCCGGAAAAGATGCAGAAGGAAGTGATTGAACAGGGGATTACAAAAAATGTGAATATAGAAGAATATAAACCTGCCTGCCTGAGAATTTATATCAGGATTCAAAAAACACCATCCGGTTGTTTTCAGGCTGCTGTAACGCCATTAAACTTTCGGATGGTGTTATTATTTGTTAATGATATTATTGACTATGCTTTTGACAGGTGGTCAGACATGAACCAGGGTTCCGATGATATCCTGCCTTTTATAAGTCCACAGAGGTGAATTTCGGTAATAGGCAAAGATCCGATCCTCCGGTATCTGGGTGTACTTCATCACAGTTTCTGTCATCCTTGCAAGGACTTGCACAAAAATCTCCTTATCATATTTATCAAAGGCATCCTGGATAACGGCCACTTCTATTGCTGCACAGGGATCTGATGCTGCTTCATCTCCAAACAGCATAAAAGCCTCATCTTCAAAATCAGCCATTACAAAAGAGCCCTTCTCACAAGGGATCAGTTCTATTGCTTCCTTAAATTCTAAAGTCATACGATATTTTTTCTCACGATTGAGAAACACATTTGTTTTTGCAGTAATTCTCGGCATATTCTCCCTCCCTGATTATATCAATTCCATACCCCAGTCCGGCTTGGCTGTTATGATCCGGCCTACTCCGATCATATCTGCTTTTTCCTCTTTCAGAAGCATTTCAGCATCCTGAACAGTTCGGACTCCGCCAGTTAGGAGAACAGGAATGTGCACCTCTTTTTTCACTGCCTCTGAAATGTCTCCGAAATAGCCGGGATAGTTATGACCTTTACGGGCATAACAGCAGGTTCCTCCGGATATATCCAGAAGATCTACGCCTGCCTCTTCAAAACGCCTGCAAGCCCAGACTGCATCTTCAATCGTGGTACCTCCCACGGTATAATCGCATCCGCCCAGCCTGAGAGCAAAGAGGGATTTGTCGCCGATCACCTGACGGATACCCTTGATCAGTTCCATGTGGATCCGGGTCCGTCCTTCCAGTGTATATCCGTTATACGCATCGGTTCTCTTGTTGATCAGCGGAGAGAAGAACTGGTCAAGGAGGTAGGCATGGGCTGAATGCAGGTTGATTCCGTCATAACCGGCTTTCATGGCTCTCTCTGCAGCCCTGAAATAAGCCTCTTCCAGATCGTGAATCTCGTTAACTGTCAGCGGTCTCGGCTTCTCGGGATTGGGTTTTGCGTTGGGCCATCCGCAGGTCACACTGATATTGGATGAACTGACCGGCTGCTCCCCGGTGAAATCTCTGCTTGCTCCACAGCCTGCATGACTGATCTGCAGGATAGCAGTGCTTCCGTTTTTATGGATGATATCACAGATTCTTTTCAGTCCGTCAATATCGGAATCTCTGGAGGAAGAAAGCTGCGTCGGACTGGCCATTCCATCTTTTCTGACAAAGCTGTGCTCAACTACTACCAGGCCAAAACGGCCGCCTTTGGTACGCTCTTCATAATGCTGTTCTGTTTCCGGTGTTACTTTCCCGTCCACGCAAGTCTCACTGTGGATGGGCGCCTTAACCATACGATTTCTTAACTCAAAGCTGCCGACCTTTATTTTGTCTTTTATCAACATAGAAAAATCACACTCCCCCCATATAATCATATATTTTAATGATACACCTGCTTTAAGGAAGCAAATGGGAAGAAATCCAATGATTATGAGGAAAAAACCACACTGTTATGAACGCGTTCAGTTTCGTTAACAAATGTGTTTCAAATGGATATAATAAGATTATGGCAGCTGGAGAACCTGTCGCCGACGTGCGCGCTGCCATGCATAGCCAGGGATTTGATTTTCTGACTGTGGGAGTACCCAAAGAGAATACGGAAGCCATTGACTTCTGGGAGAAACAGGGCTTTGCAGTCTCCGGGAAAGAAATGGAATGGAACGGATTTGACGTGGTGATTATGGAAAGAACCATCTGAAATTGTTAAATCTGATTCTGGATAAAAGAAATGAAAAAGACCCGATCATCTATCCTTATTTCTTCCTGAATCCAGAGCGGGTGGGGATAACAGGGATGATCACCTGGATACTTGCCTTGCTTGCCGGCTTTATTGTTATGGGATATATTATTATGATAATTGATCATTTGTTGGGGAAAATGCTGAAATAGTTGGTGTCATTTTGGTGTCAAATGCTCAGAAACCGCATAAATAAAGGGTATACAGTTATAGTCCTGTTATCCGCATACCATTTTGATCCGGAGAATGGCTGATAAAGCCAGCCTCCGGGTTTTCTTTTTTTGCATGTTCTGCAAGTGTTTGAAGGTATTTGTTTGTTGTAAGCATTTCGGTAATTAATAGAGCGATATTTATAGTGAAACTTATAGTGACATGTCATTTTAAAAGTGATAGAAGTCCCTAGAAATACTAATGGGGGCTTCAAAGTGAATTCTGGGAGTCAAACTATAAAGTAAAGAACAAGCATCCTGCCGCATAAAGAGGAACAGAGTATAGATTATCCGCCATTCCCAAATTACGTTCTGACAGCCTATACATTCTTATGGGGTTATGACGGGCACTATAGTTTTTGAGGCTTGTGGACCGCTTATGTCTGCCTGACTTAATCTCCAATGGCACAATATCTCCTTCCAGGTCGAGAAGCTGATCGATTTCCATGCTTTGATCCGGCTTATAATAGTAACTGGGGACAGCTGCAGCCGTCATAGTCTGTATCACATAGTTTTCCGCAATTGCACCTTTAAATATATTTTACACAACGCAGATTCCAGTTTCGTTATGGTTTTTAAATAAGAAAAAAAAGCAAACTGATAAAACATTATTTATTGATGCTCGTAAAATGGGAACAATGGTGAGCCGTAAACTGCGAGAACTTACAGAAGAAGATATTGATAAAATTGCAGATACTTATAAGGCTTTTGTGGATGGAACATTAGAAGAGATAAAAGGCTTTTGTGCAGCAGTTGACACAACAGAAATTGAAAAACAAGATTACATACTGACACCTGGAAGATATGTTGGTATTGAAGAACAAGAGGATGATGGGGAACCATTTGAGCAAAAGATGAATCGCCTTACATCAGAACTTTCAGAGCTGTTTGCAAAGAACCATGAACTGGAAGATGAAATTCGGAAGAAGCTGGGGGCGATTGGGTATGAAATTTAGGACATATACGATGGAAGATGCCTTGGAACAAATTATCGATTATAGAGGCAAAACTCCTAAAAAATCGGATTCAGGAATACCTACGCTTAGTGCAAAATCTGTGAAAAATAATCATATTGATTATTCGTTGTGTTATTACATATCACCAGATGAGTACGACCGGTTTATGGTACGTGGTTTTCCAAAGGTTGGAGATGTACTTTTAACAACAGAAGCTCCTATGGGAATGGTAGCAAGGCTCGATCGAGATGACGTTGGCATTGCTCAGAGGTTATTGACTCTTAGAGGAAAGCAAGATATTTTGGATAATGAGTATTTACTTTATTTTCTTCAATCTTCTATTGGACAATCATTGTTGAAAGCTCGTGAAACAGGGACAACGGTAACTGGAATAAAACAGGCTGAGTTTAGAAAGATACAAATAGATATACCAGAAATCCATATTCAAAAGAAAATTGGTGGGATTTTAAGGATTTTAGATCAGAAAATAGAAATTAATAATAAAATAGAAACAAAAAAAAAAAAAAAAAAAAAAAATAA
>SKEA01001354.1_pt1 | contig 17813 bp, 16 predicted proteins | sample 4826601 | NCBI WGS metagenome assembly SKEA01 (sample SAMN11008821, study PRJNA524170) | human gut metagenome | biome: Human fecal sample; material: Feces; isolation source: fecal sample from pouch patient p13, p53 | host: Homo sapiens | place: Israel: Tel-Aviv | collected 2016-07-06 | reverse complement strand
ACTATATAACGTAACATTAGAGAATATATATAAGGGTTCGGCAGCGTAACACGGTAGTTGAGTATTTTTTGAAGAGCCGAACACAAAGGGGGATTTTTTATGAGTGAACAATCAAAACAAGGGCAAGACCACAGTATGAAGCGTGGCCTTAAAAACCGTCACATGCAAATGATTGCCTTAGGCGCATCGGTTGGTACCGGCCTGTTTTACGGCTCGGCTCCGACGATCAAATTGGTAGGACCGGGTATTATTGCATCGTATGCATTGGCAGGCCTCTTTATTTTCTTTGTTATGCGCATGCTCGGCGAAATGGCGGTACGTGAACCGGTATCGGGTTCATTCAGCTATTTTGCCAACAAATATTGGAGCGGTTTTATGGGCTATTTAGCCGGCTGGAATTATTGGACTTTATTTATGCTTGCCGGCATGGCGGAATTAGCTGCTATCGCCGTGTATCTGGCCTATTGGTTCCCGGATATTCCGCATTGGCTTACCACATTACTGTGTCTGGTTATTATTACGGCCGTTAACTTAATCAATGTTAAGGCCTACGGCGAAGTTGAATTCTGGGCGTCCTTCATCAAAATCGGGGCCATCGTCAGCATGATTCTCTTCGGTTTCTATCTGATTTTTACCACCATGGGGTCCTTCCCGCACAACTTCCACAATTTATGGGATAACGGCGGTTTCTTCCCGAATGGTTCATGGGGCTTCCTTTGCTCCTTGGCAGTTGTTATGTTCTCCTTCGGCGGTGTCGATCTTATCGGGATTACAGCCGGTGAAGCAGAAGATCCTGAAAAAAGCTTACCAACAGCCATTAACGAATTGTTATTGCGTATCTTAATCTTCTACATTGGCACCATGGTTGTGCTCATGTCTTTAGCACCTTGGGATAAAGTTGGTCTCGAAGCCAGCCCGTTCGTTCAAATCTTTGAAGAAATCGGTATTTCGGCTGCGTCAAACATTTTGAACCTTGTCGTTCTTGTGGCCGCCTTATCCGTATTCAACAGTATTTTGTACAGTAACTCCCGTATGTTATACGGTTTGGCTCAAGCCGGTAACGCCCCTAAAATCTTCAGCTACTTAACTGTGCACGGTGTGCCGTTGGTCAGCACCCTATTCTCGGCCGGTTTAGCGTTAATTATCGTTTTAACAACGTACCTCTACCCACAGGCCGGCGAAGTATTCATGCACCTTTTGGCACTCGTAGTAGCCGGTCTCGTTATCAGCTGGTTCGTCATCATCGCCACACATATGAAATTCCGCAGCACCTTCATTCGCGAAGGTCGCCTCGATGAATTGAAATTCAAATCGCCACTTTATCCGTTCATCAACTACTTATGTATTTTATTCTTACTGGTAGTCGTAGCCGTTATGTGGCAAATGGACAGTTTCAAACCATCGGTAATCGCTATTCCGTTCTGGATTTTGTTCTTATATATTACATATAAGTTTAAAAAAGTTAAAAAATAAGTTTCAATAACTACAAAATTACCCCTTAAAGTCGGACTTAGTAAAGTCTGATTTTAAGGGGATTTTTTATACTCCCAATATATACTATCAACTCTTCATAACTGTTATTATTTTTCACAAAATGCACTATGGTATAATTAATCTATAATTGAATTACATAGCATCTCCCTACTATTTTTATAACAAAACAAGGAGGCCCTGTATGACACAACAAGTAAAACCGATTATGCATTTTAACCATGACACGTACTCTATCATCAAAGAATCCGATAGAGATGCCTTTCGCAGTTTTTTTGATCCTAAAGAACACGGCTTTAAACCGTTTTCGACGGACACATCTTGTTGGGCCGGCTTCAAATGCCAATATGGCATCATCGAGGATAATCTATTTATCACTAATGTAGAAATTAATGAGTACACAGAATTTAAACCACGTCTCTTTAACCGGGAGCCTATTATTTTAGAAAATTGGGGTAATGGTAAAAAATGTAAACTATATTATAAAAACGTCAATCATCCGATTGCCTATACCGGTGATTTATTCATTGCCAATAATTTTATTACCGGTCGTAATCGTCCCAGATATAAACCTTCCTATCTTAATTACGAGACAATTCTACAACTTACCTTTGACCATGGTACATTGATTCACATAATCAATCATAGTGTAAGTCTCGAGGAAGTACGTACATATATGGATAACCACAACGATAGATTACCTGATGATTTGCCACCTATTTCTAAATACTTTGAATCCATATGGTAAAATAAAACGAGGCTCTGTCTTAGAGCCTCGTTTTATTTTGCCATTTTCTATTTTTCACTATAACTTCGCGGCGATGTATTAAAGTGTTTCTTAAACGCCTTATAAAAATTACTGGTATTACTGTACCCTAACATTCCTGCAATCATTTCAATGGATAAATCAGTACCTCGAAGCAACGCAGCCGCTCTATCCATACGATGTACCGTTACAATTTCGCTAAACGACTGGCCCGTTTCCTGGCGAATCAAATTAGAAATATAATTCGGATGATACGCCAAATCAGCCGCCATTTGTTTCAACGATACCGAATCTACATGTGTGCTGATGTACTGCATAATTTGTTCAATCAAACTGCCCTGCTCTAAAATCTGTTGCTGTGCTTTTTGCTCACGCGCCACCCCCAATAACAAGGCGGCCACCAATGATTGCAAAATTGCCTGTGTATCCTCTTGAGGGCTTGCATATTCAAAAACCATCAACTCCAAGAGACGACGCACATAGTGCGGTTTTTCAAAATGCAGATGAATAAAATTTTCGGAAAATTCATTATTCTGCGATTCCAAGAAAAAGTTAAATACCTTTTTATCTGACGCCAGAATAGGAAAAAATGTCTTAAAGAACGCTTCTTTTTGAATTAAAACGCCGATGATTATAATATCTTCTTTACTGTCACCTTTAAGGGCATAGCCTGTATACGGTTGCCCGATATAACATTCATTTTCCTTTACTTTAATATAGTTATCTTGTGTATAACTGAGCGCACCGTAATCCCCTTGATAGGCAAAATTTAAAAAGAAAAAGTCATGACGATGAAAGACTTCTTCAACGTGCTGACCTTTAAAAACACAAATCATAATGGTTTCATCAGCATTCCCCGGCCATTGATAGGCACGTTCAGGATGGGTATCTCCGGATGATTTTAGCTTTGGCCAATGCTCAGTTATAAAAGCATTCCCCAACTGAGTCAAAGCTTCATTGAGTGTCTCTTGTTCCGGGGATATAAATTCTTCAGGTTCAGCGGCTGATTCAACTTTAACCGCATTAGTTTCTTTTTGCTGAGCTGTTACCGCCGCATCATCTTTTGTTACATTATCCTTAACATTTGATATTGCGGTTTTATTGTCCGATACTACCTTCACCGACGTCACCATAGCCGTCTCCTCTTTTATAGCTATATCTGTTTGCTGTAGTTTTTCTTTCTTTTTATTCTTTTTTAACTTCTTATAATGAAGCTTTTTATTTTGTTTCTTCTTCGATTTTTTCTTCTTTTTTAGTTCTGTTTTCTTAGAAAGCTTCTTTTTAGCCTTCTTCAATTTCTCTTTATCTTTACGCTTTTTAGCCATATTATCTGCATACTACCTTTCCATTTTTTCGTAAGCTTCTTTTAAGTATATCATCAATCTTAAGATTTGCCACTATATATCTTACGTTTTAGCGTCGTCAGTATTCCGAAAGCAGACTATACTATGGTTACACGTTAAAGCAAGACTGTTCTATTTTGAAAAATCCTATCGTTAATTTCCAATACTGACTGACATCAAAAGGAGGACATATGACTGAATTAGAAAAATTAAACGCCGGTTTGCCTTATAATTTTATGGATCCCGAAGTAGACGCACTCAAATTAAATGCCGTAAAAGGTTGTGAAGAGCTAAACGCCAAAGAGCGACGCAATCACATAGCCGTAGCAACGCCTGTAACCATCGGCAATGATGTATGGATCGGCGGCAACGTAACTATTTTGCCAGGCGTAAACATTGGTGACAAAAGATGTACCGGCCAATACTGTAGCCGGCGGTGTACCGGCAAAGGTGATTAAAGAGTTGCCGGCGGAAGAGGAATAAAGACATAGAAAGACATATAAAATTTAATTTTAAAGCAAAAAATCCGCATCGAAATCGATGCGGATTTTTTATTATGATCTCAAAAACTTTTATAACAATTTTAAGATGGATTTTCGCTCACATCGTCTTTAATATATTGCGTACCCAAATTAGTTGTGAGCATATCGCGCGTATACTTATATAGCGATGACGTCAGGCTGTTAGTTTCATCATAGTGGTTCGATTTAATATTCAAAATACCGCACACCATTTCATAGGCCAAGTCATTGGTAAAGTATTTATCCTTATTAGCCAACAGATTCTGATACGTTTCCGGGAATTTTTCAATATATTCATCAGAAAAATATGTGAACATCGGAATTCGAACCGTACCAAAGCCACCGAAATCAGGTGCCCGTCGTTTATCCGGAATCGTCGCATGATCGGAGTAATATAACATGACCTGCATGTTGAGTTTTTCCTTACCGTATTCCCAAATCTGTTGCAAAATGGAATCTGTATAAGCAATTGAATCCATATAATTAGGAATCAAATCATATTTATCCGGCTCGCTGAATTTAGCAAAACTTTGCGGATAACGATTAATAAAGTTGAAATGATTGCCCTTAAGATGAACGACCACAAAGTTATTTTTAGTCGGATCAATTTCATCGAGATACTCGAGTAATGACTCATCATACTGCACTTGATTAAGATTCTGCTTAGTCCACTTAGCCACGCCGGATGTATTAGCTACCAAGGTAACCGGTGTATCGGCACAGCCCAAATGGCCTTGATTGCTGTACCAGTGTGTCGTATAACCGGCCTTGTGCGCAATATCTATAATTGAACAAGATGTATAAAACTGCTTGTCGTTATATTGATTAAATTCAGTCAAAGCCCGTTCCAAACACGATACGGTATGAGCAATACAGGAATAACTGTTAGGATACAAAATAAAGTGGGCGTCTTTTTTCATCTCAGACAACCATGGCGTCGTTTCCTCACCCGTTCCGGTGAAAGCCGTCATATAATCACGAGAAGCCGATTCGCCAATGACAAGAATAATGGTCGACGGCTTTTTAAATGTCGGCTTAGCTGGCGTCACTTCCAGATCCTTCAAGCGTTCTTCCATATTCATTTGATAGAGCATGGTAGTCTCAAAATACTCTTTAATGTCAAAGTACAATTCCACAATACCCGTACGAATAAATACACCCTTATGTTCTTTTGACATATAATAACCGAGCCAACCTACGACTACTGCCAGTAACACGGTCTGCCATAAAGATAAGGTCAAGGCCTCATATTGCAAATTAGCCCAAATAAATAAACTGTATGTAGCAACCAATCCGGCAAAAATAACGATATTGAAGAATCCCGAAAACGATTTAAAGAACTCAATAATCTCATTGTAATGCGTTTCCTGCAGCATCATCATACCGTCTTCTGTCACACAGGAACGATAGAGGTAATAGTAAATCCACTGAGCCAACGGAATAAAGAAAATTAAAAATTCCACCGTTCCGATGAGAGGCATAAACAAGCCGGGCAGCACATCAAAGTGAAGCACCAGTACTTTAAAACTCATGAGCCAACCGATAATATACATGCCGAACACAGGATCGAAGTGAAAACCGAAGTCTGTGGAACTCTTACGATATGTAATAAAATATAATAACGGATACGTAACAATCCATGCCACGCCAGTCAATAAACTGCTGATTAAATACGGTGCACTCAACGAAACATCAGCCAATGCGACAGGCAAAACGGCTACTACCGCGCATGGTAAAAAGCGACGTAACTGTAAAAACGTTGCCTTATTGCCAAGTCCGCTTGAAACGGCTAAATAGTAAAAATACGAAAAGAAATATAACACTAACATTAAAACTATATATTTTATTTCCATAACAGACCCTCACCGAAAAACCCACAAATATCTCTATCTTTTCAACATGCTTTTCAAGCAAAATAAATACAACAACATATAAAAAAGTATCTCTTGATTATATACCATCTCTTTACAACTTTACATTTTCTTTACAGTACATTGTATCACAAAACTCATTATTATCGAAGAGTTTCAATGTAAAATTTTTAAACTTTTTTCGTAATTTTCAAGCCTGTGAACTTACTGTTTTTTCCTGTAATAAAGGCTTAAAACGCAAAAAACAGAAGACGGTTATGTCGGCAAAATTTGCCGATATAACCGTCTTCTGTATAATTCCCCTTATCCATGCGAAAGCACAAATATTATTTAATTATAGTCCCCGTTGCCGGTGGCTCTCACCCCACCGAGCAGACTTTTTGTTACCGGCGGCTCTCACCCCGCTTGGCTCTCTCTTATTGTTACGCTCTCTGCTCACTCAAAGTCCCCACGTAACTCTCTCTCTTTAGCAGTATAAAACCGCTTAACTTCCCTTGACTGAAATCATTATACGTTCTTTAGTCTTCTGTGGCTAATATATACAGAAAACGGTTAGTTATAGTCTAATCCTATAGCTAACCGTTAAGCAACCTGTTCGACTTATAAGAACGGCTTTACACTCTTTGTTTCTGCTCACCGTTTTAAAATCAAACACTTTGTGTATTTTTCTTCAATGCCTCAATATATTGGCGACAGTATTTACCGGCTGCTACTTTATTATGCAAGATATAACCGATTTCAATTTTCTCATCCACATCAAGAGGAATGGCCAAAATATTAGGACCATTTAATTTTTCACTAATAATGCCGGAACAAATCGTATAACCGTCAAGACCGATTAATAAATTAAACAAGGTAGCTCTGTCACAAACTACAATATCCTTGGCACTGTCGCAAGTGCTCAATATTTCTTCTGAAAAATAGAAGGAATTATGTTCACCTTGTTCATAAGAAAGCCGCGGAAACGGCGCCAAATCTTCCAAAGTTACCATATCTTTGGAAGCCAACGGACTAAACGAGCTGACAAACACATGCGGTCTGGCCGTAAATAAAGGATGGAAAGTGAGATCATGCCGTTTAAATTCTTTACGCAAAATGGCTTCATTAAATTCATTAAGATATAAAATACCAATCTCACTGCGCAAGCGCGCCACATCTTCAATAATTTCATATGTCTGTGTTTCACGAATACGGAAATCGTATTCATTCCCGCCATATGCCTGCAGTACATCAACAAAAGCTTCAACAGCAAAGGAATAATGCTGGGTGGAAACACAAAATTGATGTTTTACCGGCGTTTGCCCGAAATATTTTTCTTCAATCAGATTCGTCTGTTCAATAACCTGTCGGGCATATCCCAGAAATTCCTCTCCTTCGGTTGAAACAATAACCCCTTTATTGGTACGGGAGAAAATGGTAATCCCCAACTCCTGCTCCAATTCTTTAATGGCCGCTGTCAAACTCGGCTGAGCAATAAACAACTCCTTCGCCGCCTTATTAATTGATCCCTGTTTGGCAACGGTTACAATATATTTTAACTGCAATAGCGTCATATACCCACTTACCTCTGCTACTCTCTCTAATACTACAATATTTTTTCATACCGGATTTTAAATTTTTAAAATCGGCACCGACAAAATTCTCTATCTTTACTATAAAGGAAAACAAAAAGGACTGCAAGCATGGGAAAGTGTTTGCAGTCCATATAGGTTATTCAATTAAGCCACGCTACGTTTGGAACGAACAGCACGAGGGATAATATTGAAGGCCAATTGGTAAACAATGTAGCCGATAATAATAGCAATCGTACCGCCAATCATAGGCCCTTCGCCGGACGCGTAGATTGCATATACAGAGTAAGCAATTGCTACAACGCTCAAACCGTAAATGCTGCGACGAGTGAATTTGGAAGCGCCTTCGACTTTTAATAATTTGTTAACGGCAATGCAGCAGAGAATATAAGGGAATACATTCGTTACAACAGCCAAGTTAACGAGGTTTTCAAACTGACGGCTCAAAGATTCGTTCATGGTCATGAAGGCCAAGATGGATTGAATCGTTAAGAGAATCAATAAACCGCGTACAGGTGCGTCAGCTTTGTTTACACGGCTGAATACTTTAGGGAACAAGCCTGCTTCAGCAGAGCTTTTGAAAACACGAGATAAAGTAAACTGCCAGCAAAGGATAGCACCGCAGCAAGAGATAACCATAGCAGCCATAACAATCTGGCCTACAGTTTCATTGAACATCTGCGCAAACACCATACCGAACGGTGCAGTGGAGTTCAATAAATCAACATTTGGTACAATCCCTGCCATAATATTAGTAGACAATACATAAATCACCGCTACTGCTAATGTGCCAAAGAACGTTGCAATTGGTACGTTTTTCTTTGGATTTTCTACAGCATCCATGTTAGCTGCTGCGGACTCAAAGCCCAAGAAACCCCAAAGAGTTAATGCGATGGATTCGCTAACTGCATCAAAGAAAGGCAGTTGGTTCGGATTCCATACAGCTGAATACAAACTCGGGTCAAACCAGAACCAGCCGAATACGCTGATGAATAATACCGGGATGATAGCCCCCCAAACTGTAATATTACTTATACGACCGGTTTTGGCATTACCGCCGAAATTAAGAACGGCAGCTAACCAAAGAAGCACGATAGTGGCTAAACTCATCTGTACCGGCGTCAAGGTTAAATTAAACAAAACAGCTGCGTAGCCTACTGCGGAAATCGCAATCGCTACGTTTGCAATTACAAGTGAAATGGCATAAGCATAGTTTGCCATAAAATGTCCGGTTCTGCCAAAAGAATACTCTGCATAGCCGCCAAGTCCACCGGTTTTTGTTGTGAACATGCCGCACTGTGCGAAAATGTGGGCCAATACTAAGGACCCTACGGCTGTAATCAGCCAAGACAAAACGGAAATGGTTCCTACTTCTGCAAGTTTAGTAGGCAACATAATAATCCCAGCACCCATCATGTTTGCTGCAACAAGGGTTGTAAGCTGGAATACAGACATTTTTTTAGCGGTGGTTTTCATGTATCAATCCCCTTTCTAATGTAGCTCAACATCTACAACTTAATAATCAGTGACCGCTATCGATACCAGTCCTTGCGGTTGTGCGTGGATGTGATATCGTATGAAACGTATTTCTATCTTTTATTTTATTTGACGACTTATTCTAACATCTATTGACAATTAATGAAAGTCTTTTTTTCAGTAAAAAAGGTCCACGAAACCTAGTCGCCATCAATGGTGGCAGCTGTTTTTCATAGGTCAATTCTCAAAGTGGGCATTATACCTGTCTTTTTAAAATTTTTACTCAAAATTTACCCCATTGGCGGACAAAAAATATTACACGAATTGAAAAAATATATATAAATCTCATATTTTAAACGAGGAGAATTTATTTGAACCACAATAAGTCTCAATTTTAGTCTATTTTTTCCTATGCCGATTAGGTATTTTAAGGGTCTATTCCGAAATAATTATGACTTTTTTCGAACTAAAACAGGGAGTGTTCACTGTACAAAGACATGCAAAATCAACCCGCCCGAAAATTTCAAGTTCAAGCCATTGTCAACCGACAGTGAACACTTTTGCATTTTATAATTACACAGTCTGTTAATTACTATTCGTAACCGCTTAATTATAATGCATGGCTTAAAATTAACAGTTCGTTAATTAGCTACCTGTACTTGGTACTCTTTCACGATTTCATCTTCAAAAACCTGCATAGCTTGCAACGTCTTGGTTAAAAGCTCATCCAATTCCCAGCCCAGACGATCGGCCCCGTTTTTAATGACATCACGGGAACAACCGGCGGCAAATTTCTTATCCTTGAACTTTTTCTTCAAGCTCTTAAGTTCCATATCCTTCGTTGATTTCGACGGACGCATCAAGGCAGCTGCCCCGATTAAGCCGGTCAATTCATCGGCTGCATAGAGCACATTTTCCATTAATTCTTTCGGCTCCCAATCAATGCAGATACCATAGCCGTGACAGCAAATCGAATAAATTTCATCATCAGCTACACCGGCGTTTTTTAAAAGTTCCTGCGCTTTAATACAATGTTCTTCCGGATACATTTCAAAATCCACATCATGCAACATCCCTACCTGAGCCCAATAATCTGCCTCTTCACCAAAGCCCAGCTCATTGGCATACCAACGCATAACGGCTTCTACCGTCAATGCATGCTGAATATGAAACGGTTCTTTATTATATTCTTTCAATAATGCCAAAGCATTTTCTCTCGTTAATGATGGTGTGTGCATCCCCATACCTCCCTCAATTCCACGGCTCCATGGCATACTGCACCAAGCCGGTATAAAAAGATAGTGCACACCAAAAATCTAAACATCTCTTTGGTATGCACTATATAGTATAACATGATTAGACTGACCTGTAAAAAACAGGTGTATTGATAGCAAACTGATTCAGTCGGAATAATGGTTAAAAAAAGGCCGTCAGCCATACTGATTATACGTTTACGGCATCTAATTGATTGGCCCATTGAGCCAATTGAGCTTCTTCCTCAGCTACCTGTGCTTCACCGTTTTTACGTTGACGGGCCACACATTCAGGGGCGGTACCGCTATAATTTTTACGGCCAGCCACGCAGGCTTCAATCGTAATAGCGTCTAAAATATCCGCTTCAAATACAGGTGAGATCTTTTTAAAATCATCCACTGTTAAATCCAATAAGACACAGTGATTCTGAATGCAATGCTGAACCGCTTCACCTACAATGGCATGAGCTTCACGGAACGGTACGCCTTTTTTCGCCAAATAATCAGCCATATCAGTAGCATTGGAGAAATCGTTGGCCAATACAGCATACGTTCTTTCGCTATTTACGGTCATCTGACGGAGCATATCCGCCGTGATAGATAAAGCGAATTGCAAGGTATCGATAGCATCAAAAATACCTTCTTTATCTTCCTGCAAATCCTTGTTATAGGTAAGTGGCAAGCCTTTCATCGTTGTTAAAAGGCCTAATAAATGACCGTAAATACGACCGGTTTTACCACGCACAAGTTCACATACGTCAGGATTTTTCTTCTGCGGCATAATACTGGAACCGGTGCAATGTGCATCATCAAGCTCAATAAAACCGAATTCCGTGCTGGACCACATAATCATTTCTTCGCTGAGACGACTTAAATGCATCATCGTCGTAGCGGCAAAATGTAAAAATTCAAGGACATAATCACGGTCACTTACCGCATCCATACTATTTTCGTAAATCTTACTGAATGCCAAGAGTTCCTGCGTATAACTTTGATCGATCGGATACGTTGTACCCGCCAAAGCACCAGCGCCCAACGGCATAACATCAGCATGTTTATAAATGAGTGGTAAATGATCGAAGTCACGACCGAACATGGAGAAATAAGCCATCATATGATGAGCAAACAGTACCGGCTGTGCCCGCTGCAAGTGAGTATAGCCGGGCATAATTACATCTTGATGTTTTTCGGCTACTTCAAGCAAAGCTTTTTGCAAGTTCACCAATAATTCGCCCATGTGAACCACGGTTTTACGCACATACATATGCAAGTCTACAGCCACCTGGTCGTTACGGCTGCGGCCCGTATGCAAACGGCCGCCCGCTTCACCGATAGCGTCAGTCAAGCGTTTTTCAATATTCATATGGATATCTTCAAGTGCCACAGAGAAATCAAACGTACCAGCTTCAATCTGTCCCAAAATATCGTTTAAACCGGCCACAATCGCATCACAATCGGCCTGCGAAATAATTCCCTGTTTCGCCAACATCTTGGCATGTGCTTTACTGCCTGTAATATCTTCCGCATACATCCGGGCATCAAAAGCGATAGAGGACGTAAAGTCCTCTACCGCTTTGTCAGTTCCCTTTGTAAAACGGCCACCCCAAAGTTTAGCCATTTATTTACCTGCTTTCTCTTTCATTAATGCATTAATTTTAAGCGGCAAACCGAAGAGATTGATAAACCCTTCTGCATCAGCCTGGTTATATACATCCTCTTCTTCGAAGGTTACGAATTCCTGATTATATAAGGAATATGGTGATGTAGCACCGGCACTGATAATATTGCCTTTGTAAAGTTTCAAGTTAATCGTACCGGTTACGGTTTTCTGAGTTTCATCCACAAATGCCTGTAAAGCAGCCATCAATGGCGCAAACCACATACCGTCATATACGAGCTCTGCATATTTATTAGCTATCAATTCTTTATAGTGATAAGTAGCTCTGTCGAGGCAGAGGTATTCCAATTCACGGTGAGCATACATAATGATGGCACCGCCCGGATTTTCATACACGCCACGAGATTTCATGCCTACCAAACGGTTTTCAACGATATCAACGATACCGACACCGTTGGCAGCGCCCAATTCATTTAACGTCTGTAACAATTCAAGCGGAGTGCCGGTTTTACCGTTAACAGCTACCGGAACGCCTTCTTTGAAGTCGATGGATACCATGGTTGGGGTATCAGGTGCTTCTTCAGGTGATTTGCAAACCAAATGCACGTCATTTTTAGGTGCGTTGGCAGGATCTTCAAGGTCGCCGCCTTCATGAGATAAATGCCATACGTTCTGGTCCATACTGTATGGATGAGATTTGGTAGCTACTACCGGAATATCGTGTTTGGCAGCAAATTCCATGCAATCTTCACGGGATTTGAGTTCCCATTCACGCCATGGAGCGATAATTTTAGTATTCGGAGCCAGTGCTTTAATAGTCAATTCAAAACGAACTTGGTCATTCCCTTTACCGGTCGCACCGTGAGCAATAGCGTCAGCGCCTTCAGCTTTAGCTACTTCAACCAACTTTTTGGCAATTAAAGGACGGGCGAAGGAAGTACCTAATAAATATTTACCTTCATATACAGCACCGGCTTTAACAGTCGGCCAGATGTAATCGGCTACGAATTCTTCTTGAACGTCCAAAATATATGCTTTAGATGCGCCGGATTTAATCGCTTTCTTTTCAACCGCTGCATAATCTTCTGGTTGACCGAGGTTACAGCATACAGCAATAACTTCACAGCCGTAGTTTTCTTTTAACCACGGAATAATTACGGATGTATCAAGGCCGCCGGAATAGGCTAATACTACTTTTTTAATATCACTCATTATAAACACCTCTTTGAATAATCAGTTACTTAAGTTGCTATCTTTCATGTGTAACATTATACATAGTTGTGAATATTAATACAAGTATTTTTGCAAAAAAATACAGAAATTTTTATTTTGGCACATTATATTGCATCAACCCGTAACTTTCACCGCTGACCGAAGAGAAATAATGCGTGCCAACCGTCGCCTTAAGACCGCTGACCGCGCCCAGCACAAAGGCTGCCGTACGCAAAGAATATTCTTCACCCGGCGGATAACCTATATTCTGCAATTCACGCGGTTGCTGATCACCCAAAGCATACATAATATTAATATTGGTATCGAGATTTTTATTCTGCCCGTTAACCCAATGATTGGGCAATAAATTGGCACTGCCGATAACGGCCACCTGGTGCCCCGATGACTGAGCCGCCAATTGTACCACCTTGCCGAATGTGTATAATTCCTCATAGCTTAAACGGCCCATGGTAAGGCGTACAATCTGCTTATTGCCAAGCCCCTGATCCGATAAAAAATGGAGCGGAATCGTCGCTGTATGATGTAAAAAATAATCATCCGTAGAAATAATCGGCAAACTGTCCAAAATACTGGTCATCGGAATACCCATACGCTCGCTGTGTTTGAGCAAGGCACCGTTAAATACACTGTCTGTTTCCATGCCCACCGTAAATGTAGTGCCGTTCGATAAAGGAATGGCACCGCGCAAACGCGACTGAGGACTGTAACCGATGGCATCATTTAAGGTCAGCTGATACCGGCTTAATATTAAAATAGTTTGCGGCTTGCTCGCTTTAATAGCCGCTGCCGCTTGCTCCATGGCACTGATTACTTCATTATACGCACTGCGATCGGTCGCCACCGCTTCATAATAGCGTAAAGGAGCCGGCCAGTATGAAACACTAACAATACGTCCCTTCATCGAGACCTCCTTATCAAACTCTATATCACCCTAAATCAAAAATTCTGATACTGACTCTTGATTTAAAGGCTATTCTATTTAAAACTAATCCAACACTCCTTATAGTATTTATTTTACTATGAATGTATGCAAAAACACTAGATTATTTTTTCACTTATGGTATGATAGAGCCATGAAACTATTATTTAAATTATTTATTACTCTTATCGTGTTAGGACTTGGTCTGTACTGGTTTGCCGGTTATACGCCAAACGAAACAGGCTCACAACGAAGCCCTTACACGACTCGAGAACAAACTTTAGAATCAACCGAAGACCAATTGAGCCGTACCGAGCGTATCAATCGTTTGTTCCACTTCAAAGAGGCCGTTGAAAAGGCTCTTGATCAACGAGTGCCAGCCAACCAACGCGTGAAAGGAGACCAAATCAGCAAGAACTTAAAAGATGCGTTGGTCGCTACGGAAGATAAACGATTTTACGAACACGGAGCCATTGATGTGTTCGGTATCGGCCGCGCCTTTTATACTAATTTAACTGCCGGTCGCACTGTCGAAGGTGGCAGCACAATTACCCAACAGTTGGTAAAAAATCTCTTTTTATCCTCCAAGCGCATTATGTCGCGTAAAGCGGAAGAAGTAATTTTAGCGTACCTCATGGAGTTGTACTACACAAAAGACGAAATCTTAACCATGTATCTTAATACTGTATATTACGGGAATAACTATTATGGCATTGAGCAAGCGGCCAAAGGCTACTTTGATACGACGCCGGCTAAGCTGACTTTAGGGCAAGCAGCTTTAATGGCCGGCATGCCGCAAGCACCGTCCTATTATAATCCGATTACCAATTTTAAAGCGGCTAAAGAGCGGCAGCGTACGGTTCTTACCTTGATGACTCAGCAAGGTATCATTTCCAATCGGGAAGCAGATAAGGCCTATTATGCCAATCTGAATTTACAAAAGAACGCCGCTACAGATGATGAAATTGCAGATGCTGCTGCACCTGTTAAAACAGATAGTAGCGATAGGAAAACCCGGAATTCCGGCAATAGTTCTTCTGATTCCCATTCAGAAAAATCAAGTACTAATCATTCATCCAATAAATTCTCTATTGATGAGTAAAACAAAAAACAACCGCCTCTTACAAATCTTCCACGTAAGTGAAGGATTCATAACAGGCGGTTATCTTTTTATAAGCAATGCAGGATTATTCTTCAGAAATATGCAATTTAGTACATTTTTTAGTAGCTCTGTCATAAGTATACAGACCGGAGTGACTGATATGCGCCTCATGCAATACATCTAAAATTCGGGCTAAATCAGCCTGCCCGCAAAGAATACAGAGACCGCACATATTATTTAGCGCTGTCGGGGTCGGAATTAACTGTATTTTGATTCCCTCTGCCTGCAATAATTTCTCCGCCTTATACGCAAAATAATAATTGGTAAATACTATTAAGTTTTCCATAATCGGCCTTTTTCGTATCTGGGCAATGCCCTGCTACAAAGTTATCATCGACTCTGTGAGCATCGCTTCCGTAATGGCATAAAGATTAGTAATGGAGCCGACAGCTACCTTTTCTTTCAAGCCGTAAAAATCAAGGCAAATGCCACAAGCAGCAATATCGACACCGGCTTCAACCAAATTTTGTAAGTTTTCAAGATGTGACGACTCTTGTGTCACCATTTTAACACCGCTGTTAATAAAATAAATTTTAGCCGGTTTCACATCAGATTCCGCCAAGCAGAACATAAACGTTTTCATCAAGGTGCGTCCCAGCGCTTCATTTCCCTCACCTAAATAATCTTTAGTAATTAAAAGAACTTTGCCGCCGAAGTTTTGATGGGAATCAAGAACTGAAGGATTTTCTTTTCCAATCACTGCAGAGTCTTTGGCCGCCGACTGTGTCGCAACCGTCTCAGTTGATACCGTTGCATTCTTAGCTCCGGCCGGAACCAAAGTTAAATAATGTGCTTTATCATCAGTCGCAACGGTTACCTCACACTGTCTGGACTTACCGAACTTGGTCACATTGTCACGACTCACTTCATTATCTACAAGGGTTGTAATAACCGCCCCCGGATGTTCTTCCATAGCCTTTTTGATAGCAATAACCGGCATCGGACACAACGATCCGCGCATATCAACTACAACACTTCCCTGTACAAGCCACTCTTTTTTCACATCATTCGGTACTTCTTTCATAGAGCTTGCATCAGCTCCATAGACCGCCTTAATCTCATCGGACATAAACGTCAAAATCTCCTCTCGCTACGACCTTGCCAATCACACGAGCCGCACTCACCCCTGATTGACGCAAGGATTTAACCAATTCTTCCGCCTCTGTCGCCGGAATTGCCAACAATAACCCACCCGACGTTTGCGGATCAAAACAAATATCACTCCATACCGGTGCAAGCTCAGCCAAACCGGCCACAGCCGTAACAGCTTTACGATTACCGTATGTAGCTGCCGGAACCAGCCCCATCTCGGCGGCTTCTGCCACATGAGGGAACAAAGGCAATTTAGCCGTATCAATTTCCAAAGATACGCCGCTACTTGCGGCCATTTCCGAACCGTGTCCCATCAAACTAAAGCCGGTAATATCAGTGCACGCATGGATCGTAAAATTTTGTGCTACTTCACATGCGGTTTTATTAAGGCTACTCATACTCGCCACAGCCGCCTCGGTGCCTGCCGGAAACAATCCCCCCTTTAAAGCGGTACTCATAATCCCTGTGCCCAAGGCTTTTGTTAAAACCAGCACATCGCCTTCACGAGCTCCGCCATTTTGCCAAACTGCTTTAGGATTTACTTGCCCCGTTACGGCAAGGCCGAATACAGGCGTTTCGTTTTCAATACTATGACCGCCCAACACGACCACACCGGCCTCTTCAAGTATCTCCATGGCACCTTTAAGGACTTCCGTCAAAGCGCCGGCTTCTACAAGCGGCACCGGAAATCCCACGATATTAAGTGCCGTCAAAGGCCGACCGCCCATAGCATACACATCACTTAAACTATTGGCTGCCGCAATACGACCAAACATATAAGGTTCATCTACAACGGGTGTGAAAAAATCAACCGTCTGCACCATGCCGACGTCATCACTTAAAACATATACCCCTGCATCTTCCGCACCGCCCATGGCCGTTAAAACATACTCATTCGTAGGAAATTTTACCGACTGAAGCACGGAGTTCAATATATGAGGTCCCAATTTACACGCACAACCGCCCTTCGCGGCATACGGCGTCAATTTAATCAACTGCATCACCTTCCTGTACTTTGTCCGAGGAATTAACATCAACGTTAGACTCCGCAGAAACCTTTACCGTTTCTGCTTTTCTTGCCGCTTCGGCCGCTTCCGCTTCAGCCGAACGCAACACAATCTTTTTAACAGCCTTCTCAAATTTAGGCCGGGACAGCATCACTTGATGTCCACAACCTTGACAAACAATCGTGAAATCCGTGCCGATGCGCTTAACCTCCCATTCAGTACTTCCGCAAGGATGAGACTTTTTCATTTTTACCACATCACCTACATAATATCGTACAAATGCCATTGCATATCCCCCTTCTTCGATTCACAATTAATAAATTTAAAATGTGTTTCTTGCTTTTAATAATGCTCGCTAATTGAATCTTAATTATTTGGTTAATTGTAAACTGAAATTGAACATATAAAAAATCCATAGTGAATACCGATTTGTGTTATGATTAATGTCGCTAAACCAAATCTTATACACGAGGTATCGATATCACTATGG
>SKEA01001353.1_pt1 | contig 17819 bp, 10 predicted proteins | sample 4826601 | NCBI WGS metagenome assembly SKEA01 (sample SAMN11008821, study PRJNA524170) | human gut metagenome | biome: Human fecal sample; material: Feces; isolation source: fecal sample from pouch patient p13, p53 | host: Homo sapiens | place: Israel: Tel-Aviv | collected 2016-07-06 | reverse complement strand
AAGTGGCCGCTGAGGCGGGCCAGCGCCTGGAAGTTACGCCGGTTGGCGTCGGCGGCGCCCATCCCGACCAGCGCCATGAAAAGCGGGATCAGCGGGGCGGTGCCGAGAAGGATTAGCGCGGCGGCCCAGTTAATCGGAAAAATAGTAATAACGATCAGCAGCGGTACGCAGGCCGCCAGCGTCATCTGGGGCAGGTAGCGGGCATAATAGTCGTGCATGTCGTCGATTTGCTCAAGAATAAGCGTTGCCCAGCTGCCGGCCGGTTTGCCCTGGATCCACGCCGGGCCTGCCTGCTGGAGGCGGTCAAGAACCTGGCGGCGAATTTCATAGCGAATATGCTGCCCGGCCTGAAAGCCGACCCGCTCACGCAGCCAGACCACCCAGGCGCGTAGTACAAAGATCAGCACCAGCAGCGTGAGCGGCAGCAGCAGGGCGGTCGCTGGAATATTCTCCATTACCATCCGGTGCAGGATCCGCGCCAGGAACCAGGCCTGCGCCACGATCAGCAGACCGCTCGCCACGCCAAGCAGGCGGGAAATCATCAACCAGCGACGGGAGATAATGCTTTGCTGTTTTAACCAGCGGGTTAACTCTTGTTGACGGGTTTTATTCATTGCGCGCTTTGCAGGTGTCGTTATCGGAGTATTGGGCACGGCAATGTTACATCGCAGCAAAAATAAAGGCGACTTTTCGTCGCCTTCTTTACCTTTGTTACTGACTTGTAAAGATTATTTGCAAGCGTCAGCCAAACCGTCGAGGTAACGCTCCGCATCCAGCGCCGCCATGCAGCCGGTGCCCGCAGAAGTGATGGCCTGACGATAGATATGGTCCATGACATCGCCGGCGGCGAACACGCCCGGGATGCTGGTCTGGGTCGCATTGCCGTGGATACCGGACTGCACTTTGATGTAGCCGTTCTCCAGCTCCAGCTGGCCCTCAAAGATGGCGGTGTTCGGGCTGTGGCCGATGGCGACAAATAAACCAGCCACTTCCAGGGACTCGACATTGTCGCTGTTTTTGGTATCGCGCAGGCGCAGGCCGCTGACGCCCATCTGGTCGCCGGTCACCTCTTCGAGGGTACGATCGGTATGCAGCACGATGTTGCCGCTTGCCACTTTATCCATCAGGCGTTTAATGAGGATTTTTTCCGCACGGAAGGAATCGCGACGGTGGATCAGGTGTACCTCAGAGGCGATATTCGACAGATACAGAGCCTCTTCCACTGCGGTGTTGCCGCCGCCGATCACCGCCACTTTCTGGTTGCGATAGAAGAATCCGTCGCAGGTAGCGCACGCGGAAACGCCGCGGCCTTTGAAGGCTTCTTCGGAAGGCAGGCCCAGGTAACGGGCGGAAGCGCCGGTGGCGATGATCAGCGCGTCACAGGTGTACTCGCCGCTGTCGCCTGTCAGACGGAACGGGCGGTTTTGCAAATCGACGCGGCTGATATGGTCGAAAATGATCTCGGTTTCAAATTTTGCGGCATGCTCGTGCATGCGCTCCATCAGCAGCGGACCGGTGAGATCGTTCGGATCGCCTGGCCAGTTTTCCACTTCCGTCGTGGTGGTCAGCTGACCGCCTTTTTCCATCCCGGTGATCAGCACCGGCTGCAGGTTGGCGCGTGCGGCATAGACCGCCGCGGTGTATCCCGCAGGTCCAGAACCAAGGATAAGCAGTTTACTGTGTTTGGCTGTGCCCATGAGATCCCCATAATAATTGGCATACATTGGGCTGGGATTGTAGGGAATTTGTTGTCGTAAAAAAAGAGCACAGCGATTTTGTTAACGATGTGTGCAATAGAAGCTGCCAATGAATTGGTGATTTTCCCGGCAAGGAATATAACTATTTCTACTGTCGGCGGGACAATTATAAGACGAAAAAATGAGAATCAACCAGGGCGGATGATGAATATCTGGCATCTTGTACTAAAAATCGATGTTTTGCTTTGACAATCACCTGTGCTTTTGCGAAAACATTCAAGGAAGAAGAAAAGCAGTATTTAGCGTGCGGCGAATTTTCATGCACGCAAATGCCATTTTTATCCGGGTTAACGAAATCTACGCATGGTGTGGACAGACGCCATGCGTGATGTCGGTGACTGCCGTCAGGCAACGGGCTTCTCACGTACCCCTGGGTTACCCAATGTCGTACGGGTGATAACAGGATGGGCTCTGGCAGTGAAGGCTCAGAGCCGGAACAGGAGTAGGGAAGGAATACAGAGAGACAATAATAATGGTAGATAGCAAGAAGCGCCCTGGCAAAGATCTCGACCGCATTGATCGTAACATCCTGAATGAATTGCAAAAAGATGGGCGAATTTCTAACGTCGAGCTTTCTAAACGGGTGGGACTTTCTCCGACGCCTTGCCTTGAGCGTGTGCGTCGTCTTGAAAGACAGGGTTTTATTCAGGGCTATACGGCGCTGCTCAACCCGCATTATCTGGATGCATCACTTCTGGTATTTGTTGAGATTACTCTGAATCGTGGCGCACCGGATGTGTTTGAGCAATTTAACGCCGCAGTACAAAAACTTGAAGAAATTCAAGAGTGTCATCTGGTTTCCGGTGATTTCGACTATCTGTTGAAAACCCGTGTACCGGATATGTCAGCGTATCGTAAATTACTGGGCGAGACCTTGCTGCGCCTGCCGGGCGTTAACGACACCCGTACCTACGTGGTAATGGAAGAAGTCAAGCAAAGTAATCGTCTGGTTATTAAGACGCGCTAACACGGAACAGGTGCAAACTCGACGTAGTTTGATTACACTCCTGTTAATCCATACAGCAACAGTGCCGGGGAGACCCGGCGCTGTTGTCCGTTTTAGCAGCAGGCAGGAAACAGCCTGATACCTGGAGAGCCTTTCTTGAGCCAGGAATACACCGAAGACAAAGAAGTCAAACTAACCAAACTCAGCAGCGGGCGCCGACTCCTTGAGGCGATGCTCATCCTTTGCTCCCTCTTCGCCATCTGGCTGATGGCGGCACTACTGAGCTTTAACCCCTCGGACCCCAGCTGGTCGCAAACGGCATGGCATGAGCCTATTCATAATTTAGGCGGCGCCCCCGGCGCGTGGCTTGCCGATACCCTCTTTTTCATTTTTGGCGTCATGGCCTACACCATCCCGGTGATCATCATCGGCGGATGCTGGTTTGCCTGGCGGCATCAGGAAAACGACGAATACATTGATTATTTTGCCGTTTCCCTTCGCCTCATCGGTGCGTTAGCCCTGATCCTGACCTCCTGTGGTCTGGCGGCGATTAACGCCGATGATATCTGGTACTTCGCCTCCGGCGGGGTGATCGGCAGCCTGCTGAGCACCACGCTGCAACCCCTGCTGCACAGCAGCGGCGGCACCATCGCCCTGTTGTGTATCTGGGCGGCCGGGCTGACGCTGTTCACCGGCTGGTCGTGGGTCAGCATTGCGGAAAAGCTGGGCGGCGGCATCCTGTCCGTTCTCACCTTTGCCAGCAACCGTACCCGTCGGGATGATACCTGGGTCGATGAAGGCGAATACGAAGACGACGAGGAAGAGTACGACGACGAAGAGGCGGCCAGGCCGCAGGAATCGCGTCGCGCCCGTATCTTACGCAGCGCGCTGGCGCGGCGTAAGCGTCTGGCCGAGAAGTTTACCAACCCTATGGGGCGTAAAACCGACGCTGCGCTTTTCTCCGGCAAACGGATGGATGACGGCGAAGAGGTGGTGCAATACAGCGCCAGCGGGGCGCCTGTTGCCGCCGACGATGTACTGTTTTCCGGCGCCAGCGCCGCGCGTCCCGCAGAGGATGATGTGCTGTTCTCCGGCGCCAGCGCCGTGCGCCCGGGCGATTTCGACCCTTACGATCCGTTGTTGAATGGCCACAGTATCGCTGAGCCGGTAAGCGCAGCGGCGGCGGCTACTGCCGCGCCGCAGGCGTGGGCAGAATCACCGGTGGGCCATCACGGCGCTGCGCCAGCTTATCAGCCGGAAGCCAGCTATCCGCCGCAGCAGGCCTATCAGCCTGAACCCGCTCCGTTCCAGCAGGCTGCTTATCAGCCGCCAGCGGGGCAAACCGCACCGCAGGCGTATCAGCCTGAGCCAGCGCCGTATCAACAGCCGGTTTACGATCCGCGTGCCGGTCAACCTGCGCCGCAGGCCTATCAGCCTGAGCCAGCGCCGTATCAGCAGCCGGCTTACGATCCGTATGCCGGTCAACCTGCGCCGCAGGCCTATCAGCCTGAGCCAGCGTCGTATCAGCAGCCGACTTACGATCCCTATGCCGGTCAGCCTGCGCCTCAGACCTATCAGCAGCCGGCTTACGATCCGAACGCCGGTCAGCCCGCGCCGCAGACCTACCAGCAGCCGGCTTACGATCCGCATGCCGGCCAGCCCGCGCCGCAGCCGTATCAGCCGGAGCCAGCGGCGTATCAGCCGCAAAGCGCGCCAGTTCCCCCACCGGAGCCAGAGCCCGAGGTCGTGCAGGAGGAAGTGAAACGTCCGCCGCTCTATTATTTCGAGGAAGTGGAAGAGAAGCGGGCGCGCGAACGCGAGCTGTTGGCCTCCTGGTATCAGCCAATTCCTGAGCCGGAAAGTCCGATTGCCACTAAACCGCTGACGCCGCCGACCACTGCGTCCAAACCGCCAGTGGAGACAACCGTAGTCTCTGCGGTAGCGGCTGGGGTGCATCAGGCTACCGCCGCCAGCGGCGGCGCGGCGGCAGCAACCTCGTCCACTGCCGCATCCGCTGCGGCTACGCCATTGTTCAGCCCGGCGTCCAGCGGCCCACGGGTTCAGGTGAAAGAGGGCATCGGTCCAAAACTACCGCGGCCCAATCGTGTGCGTGTTCCTACGCGTCGGGAACTGGCCTCCTACGGCATCAAGCTACCGTCGCAGCGGGAGGCGGAACAGCGCGCGCGGCAGGCGGAGCGCGATCCGCATTATGATGATGAGCTGCTCTCGGATGAGGAAGCGGATGCTATGGAGCAGGATGAACTGGCTCGCCAGTTCGCCGCCACCCAGCAGCAGCGCTACGGTCATCGCTGGGAAGACGATAACGCGACTGATGACGATGAGGCCGACGCCGCGGCGGAAGCGGAGCTGGCGCGTCAGTTTGCCGCTACCCAGCAGCAGCGGTACGCTACCGAGCAGCCGCCGGGCGCCAACCCGTTCTCGCCGGCAGATTATGAATTCTCGCCGATGAAAACGTTGGTCAATGACGGCCCGAGCGAACCGCTGTTTACGCCGACGCCGGAAGTCCAGCCGCAGCAGCCGGCCCAGCGCTATCAACAACCGGCGGCCGCTCCGCAGCAGGGTTATCAACCTGCGCAGCATCAGCCGATACACCAACAGCCTGTGCCGCCGCAGCCGCAGTCCTATCCGACTGCGTCGCAGCCCGTACAGCCGCAACAACCGGTTGCCCCGCAGGGGCATCAGCCTGCCGCCCCTGCGCCGCAGGAGAGCCTGATCCACCCGCTGCTGATGCGCAATGGCGATAGTCGACCGCTGCAAAAGCCGACCACGCCACTGCCGTCGCTGGATCTGCTTACCCCGCCGCCGAGTGAAGTCGAGCCGGTGGATACCTTTGCTCTCGAGCAGATGGCACGCCTGGTGGAAGCGCGACTCGCCGATTTCCGCATTAAAGCGGATGTGGTGAACTACTCACCGGGGCCGGTGATCACCCGCTTCGAACTGAATCTGGCGCCTGGCGTTAAGGCCGCACGGATCTCTAACCTGTCACGGGACCTGGCGCGATCGCTGTCAACGGTCGCCGTGCGCGTGGTGGAGGTGATCCCGGGCAAACCGTATGTCGGGCTTGAGCTGCCGAATAAAAAACGCCAGACCGTCTACCTGCGTGAAGTGCTCGACAACGCCAAGTTCCGTGATAACCCATCTCCGCTCACCGTGGTGCTGGGCAAAGACATCGCTGGCGATCCGGTAGTAGCCGATCTGGCGAAAATGCCGCATCTGCTGGTGGCCGGTACCACCGGTTCCGGTAAGTCTGTTGGCGTCAACGCCATGATCCTCAGCATGCTCTACACGGCGCAGCCGGAAGATGTGCGTTTCATTATGATCGACCCGAAAATGCTCGAGCTGTCGGTCTACGAAGGAATTCCGCACCTGCTGACGGAAGTGGTCACCGACATGAAAGACGCCGCCAATGCGCTGCGCTGGAGCGTCAACGAGATGGAGCGCCGCTACAAGCTGATGTCAGCGCTGGGCGTGCGTAACCTGGCGGGCTATAACGAGAAGATCGCCGAGGCCGCGCGCATGGGGCGTCCGATTCCGGATCCGTACTGGAAGCCGGGCGACAGCATGGATGCCGTACATCCGGTGCTGGAAAAACTGCCGTATATCGTGGTGCTGGTGGACGAGTTCGCCGACCTGATGATGACCGTCGGCAAGAAGGTGGAAGAGCTGATTGCCCGTCTGGCGCAAAAAGCGCGTGCGGCGGGGATCCACCTGGTGCTGGCGACGCAGCGTCCGTCGGTAGATGTTATTACCGGCCTGATTAAGGCCAACATCCCGACGCGCATCGCCTTTACCGTGTCGAGTAAAATTGACTCACGTACCATTCTCGATCAGGGCGGCGCGGAATCGCTGCTGGGTATGGGGGATATGCTTTACTCCGGGCCGAACTCTACCACGCCGGTGCGTGTCCACGGGGCGTTTGTGCGCGACCAGGAAGTCCACGCCGTGGTTCAGGACTGGAAAGCCCGCGGTCGCCCGCAATATGTGGATGGCATTACCTCCGACAGCGAAAGCGAAGGCGGCGGTGGCGGCTTCGACGGCGGGGAAGAGCTGGATCCGTTGTTCGATCAGGCAGTCAACTTTGTGACCGAGAAGCGCAAAGCGTCGATTTCCGGGGTTCAGCGTCAGTTCCGCATCGGCTATAACCGTGCCGCGCGTATTATCGAACAGATGGAAGCGCAGGGTATCGTCAGCGAGCAGGGCCATAACGGTAACCGCGAAGTGCTGGCGCCGCCGCCCTTTGAATGAGTGCAAAGTTGGGTAAATAAGCGCAAAATCAGCCAATTCTTCTGTTCCGCCGCCGTCGGCGGTCCTACATTAGGGACAGAAGAGGCTCCCGCGTCGGGAGTGACGCACATTAAGGAAGAACAATGAAAAAACTCGCAATCACCTGTGCATTACTGTCTGGTATGGTCGTCAGCCAGGTCTGGGCAGATGCGGCCAGCGACTTAAAAAGCCGTCTTGATAAAGTGAGCAGCTTCCATGCCAGCTTCACGCAAAAAGTCACCGACGGTAGCGGTAACGCCGTGCAGGACGGGCAGGGAGACCTGTGGGTGAAACGCCCGAACCTGTTTAACTGGCATATGACCCAGCCGGATGAGAGCGTCCTCGTTTCGGATGGTAAAACGCTGTGGTTCTATAACCCGTTCGTCGAGCAGGCCACGGCGACCTGGCTGAAAGACGCTACCAGCAACACGCCGTTTATGCTGATTGCCCGCAACCAGTCCAGCGACTGGCAGCAATATAATATCAAGCAAAATGGCGATGATTTTGTGCTGACGCCAAAAAGCGGCAGCGGCAACCTCAAGCAGTTCACGATCAACGTCGGTCGGGACGGCACTATCCATCAGTTCAGCGCCGTCGAGCAGGATGATCAGCGCAGCAGCTATCAGCTGAAATCGCAGCAGAACGGCGCCGTCGACGCAGCTAAGTTCACCTTTACGCCGCCGAAAGGGGTGACGGTGGACGATCAACGTAAGTAGAGGCGAAAGTGAGCAATCTGTCGCTCGATTTTTCCGACAACGCGTTTCAACCTCTGGCCGCTCGCATGCGGCCAGAAAATTTAGCGCAGTATATTGGCCAGCAGCACCTGCTGGCGCCGGGTAAACCCCTGCCGCGGGCCATTGAGGCCGGGCACCTGCATTCGATGATCCTCTGGGGGCCGCCGGGTACCGGCAAGACCACTCTGGCGGAAGTGATTGCCCGCTACGCCAGCGCCGATGTCGAACGGATCTCAGCGGTAACCTCCGGGGTGAAAGAGATTCGCGAGGCTATTGAGCGCGCGCGGCAAAATCGCAACGCCGGCCGGCGAACCATCCTGTTTGTTGACGAAGTGCATCGCTTTAATAAAAGCCAGCAGGATGCCTTTCTGCCGCATATTGAAGACGGCACCATTACTTTTATTGGCGCGACCACCGAAAACCCCTCCTTTGAGCTTAACTCGGCGCTGCTCTCCCGCGCTCGCGTCTACTTACTGAAATCGCTCACCACCGACGATATCGAGCGGGTGCTTGACCAGGCGATGAACGATAAAACCCGCGGCTACGGCGGCCAGGATATCATTTTGCCGGATGAGACCCGCAGGGCCATTGCCGAGCTAGTGAACGGCGACGCGCGGCGAGCGCTGAATACCCTGGAAATGATGGCCGATATGGCCGAAAGCGATGACTCGGGCAAGCGGGTGCTGAAGGCGGAACTGCTGACCGAGATCGCTGGCGAGCGCAGCGCGCGCTTTGATAACAAAGGCGACCGGTTCTACGATTTGATTTCTGCTCTGCATAAGTCGGTGCGCGGTAGCGCGCCGGATGCGGCACTTTACTGGTATGCGCGGATCATCACCGCCGGCGGCGATCCGCTGTACGTTGCCCGCCGCTGTCTGGCGATTGCCTCGGAAGATGTCGGCAACGCCGACCCGCGGGCGATGCAGGTCGCCATTTCGGCGTGGGACTGCTTTACCCGCGTCGGGCCGGCGGAAGGCGAACGGGCGATTGCCCAGGCCATCGTCTATCTGGCCTGCGCGCCGAAAAGCAACGCGGTGTACACCGCCTTCAAAGCGGCGCTGGCCGACGCGCGGGATCGTCCTGACTACGACGTTCCGGTGCATCTGCGCAATGCGCCGACGAAGCTGATGAAAGAGATGGGCTACGGCCAGGAGTATCGTTACGCTCATGACGAACCCAACGCCTACGCCGCCGGCGAGCAGTACTTCCCGCAGGAAATGGCGCAAACGCGCTATTATCACCCGACAAACCGGGGGCTTGAGGGCAAAATTGGCGAAAAGCTCGCCTGGCTCGCTGAACAGGATCAAAATAGCCCGATAAAACGCTACCGCTAATTGAGGCGTTGCGGTAAGGTTATTACACTATTTCCGTGGTCGTAGTCTGCGGCCACTTTTCTTTTTTAATTCGATAAGCACAGGATAAGCATGCTCGATCCCAATCTGCTGCGTACCGAGCCAGACGCAGTCGCAGAAAAACTGGCACGCCGGGGCTTTAAGCTGGATGTAGATAAACTTCGCGCGCTTGAAGAGCGTCGTAAAGTTCTGCAGGTGCAAACGGAAAACCTGCAGGCGGAGCGTAACTCCCGATCGAAATCCATTGGCCAGGCGAAAGCGCGCGGGGAAGACATCGAGCCATTACGCCTGGAAGTGAACAAACTCGGCGAACAGTTGGATGCTGCAAAGTCCGAGCTGGAAACGCTGCTGGCGGAAATTCGCGATATCGCGCTGGCGATCCCGAATATTCCTCATGATGATGTGCCGGTTGGCCGCGACGAAAACGACAACGTTGAAGTTAGCCGCTGGGGTACGCCGCGTCAGTTCGATTTTGAGGTGCGCGATCATGTGACGCTGGGTGAAATGCACGGGGGGCTGGATTTTGCCGCCGCCGTTAAGCTCACCGGCTCGCGCTTCGTGGTGATGAAAGGGCAGCTGGCCCGTCTGCACCGCGCCCTGGCGCAGTTCATGCTGGATCTGCACACCGAACAGCATGGCTACAGCGAAAACTATGTCCCGTACCTGGTAAACCAGGACACCCTGTATGGCACTGGCCAGCTGCCGAAATTCGCCGGCGACCTGTTCCATACCCGTCCGCTGGAAGAAGAGGCTGACAGCAGCAACTACGCGCTGATCCCGACGGCGGAAGTGCCGCTGACCAACCTGGTGCGCGATGAAATCATCGACGAGGACGATCTGCCGATCAAAATGACCGCCCATACGCCGTGCTTCCGCTCTGAAGCCGGTTCCTATGGCCGCGACACCCGCGGTCTGATCCGTATGCACCAGTTCGATAAAGTTGAAATGGTGCAGATCGTCCGCCCGGAAGACTCTATGGCCGCGCTGGAAGAGATGACCGGTCACGCCGAGAAAGTGCTGCAGCTGCTGGGTCTGCCGTACCGTAAGGTCGCGCTGTGCACCGGCGATATGGGCTTCAGCGCCTGCAAAACCTACGACCTGGAAGTGTGGGTTCCGGCGCAGAACACCTACCGTGAAATCTCTTCCTGCTCTAACGTCTGGGATTTCCAGGCGCGTCGTATGCAGGCCCGCTGCCGCAGCAAGTCCGACAAGAAGACTCGCCTCGTTCATACTCTGAATGGTTCTGGTCTGGCGGTAGGTCGTACCCTGGTGGCGCTGATGGAAAACTATCAGCAGGCTGATGGCCGTATCGAGATCCCGGAAGTGCTGCGCCCGTATATGCGCGGCCTCGAATATATTGGCTAAACTTCTCACTCCTTCTTTTAAAAGCGCCTGCGGGCGCTTTTTTTACGCCCTTATTGATACCGGGCAATAATCCTTGTCGCGAATGCAGTGATACTCCCTTTGGATTAAACCAGCATAAAAAACCAATAATATCGCAAAGCATTATATATATGCCTATATAACGCTTGTCAGTTTATTGTGAGCAACCAAAGCGAGTATCCATGAAAATTAAAGCCCCTGATGCTTTACTGGCTGCTGAGGTAAGCCGCCGTGGTCTGATGAAAACCACGGCAATAGGCGGCCTGGCGCTGGCCAGCAACGCACTAACGTTACCCTTTACCCGACTGTCGCATGCTGCCGATACGCCGGCGCCCGCCAGTGAGAAGGTGGTCTGGAGCGCCTGCACCGTCAACTGCGGTAGCCGTTGCCCGCTGCGCATGCACGTGGTGGATGGCGCGATTAAATACGTCGAAACCGATAATACCGGTGATGATAACTATGACGGTTTGCACCAGGTCCGCGCCTGCCTGCGTGGGCGTTCAATGCGCCGCCGGGTCTATAATCCGGACCGTCTGAAGTACCCGATGAAGCGCGTTGGTAAACGCGGTGAGGGCAAGTTCGAGCAAATCAGCTGGGAAGAGGCGTTGGATACCATCGCCAGCAATATGCAGCGGCTGATTAAAGAGTACGGCAACGAATCCATCTATCTGAACTACGGCACCGGCACGCTCGGCGGGACGCTGACCCGCTCCTGGCCGCCGGGGAAAACGCTGATTGCCCGTCTGATGAACTGCTGCGGTGGCTATCTCAACCATTATGGCGACTATTCATCAGCGCAGATTGCTGCCGGTCTGAATTACACCTACGGCGGCTGGGCGGACGGCAACAGCCCATCGGATATTGAAAACAGTCAGCTGGTGGTGCTGTTCGGCAATAACCCCGGCGAAACGCGGATGAGCGGCGGCGGGGTGACGTACTACCTTGAACAGGCGCGGCAGAAATCCAATGCCCGGATGATAATCATCGATCCGCGCTATACCGACACCGGCGCCGGGCGTGAAGATGAATGGATCCCGATTCGTCCTGGGACCGATGCGGCACTGGTTTCGGGCCTCGCGTGGGTGATGATCACCGAGAATCTGGTCGACCAGCCTTTCCTCGATAAATACTGCGTGGGATACGACGAGAAAACGCTGCCCGCCGGTGCGCCAGCCAATGGTCATTACAAAGCTTACATTCTTGGCCAGGGCACTGACGGTATCGCCAAAACGCCGGAGTGGGCCTCGACGATTACCGGTATTCCGCGCGAACGCATTGTTAAACTGGCGCGCGAAATTGCCACCGCCAAACCGGCCTATATTAGCCAGGGCTGGGGTCCGCAGCGTCACGCCAACGGTGAGATCGCCACCCGCGCTATCTCAATGCTCGCCATTCTGACGGGTAACGTCGGGATCAACGGCGGCAATAGCGGGGCGCGCGAGGGCTCGTATAGTCTGCCTTTTGAGCGTATGCCGACGCTGGAGAATCCGGTTGAGACCAGTATCTCGATGTTTATGTGGACCGATGCGATTGAGCGCGGCCCGGAAATGACCGCTCTGCGCGACGGCGTACGCGGTAAAGATAAGCTCGACGTGCCGATCAAAATGATCTGGAACTATGCGGGCAACTGTCTGATTAACCAGCATTCTGAGATCAACCGGACCCACGAAATCCTGCAGGACGACAAGAAATGCGAGATGATTGTGGTCATTGACTGCCATATGACCTCCTCGGCGAAATACGCCGATATTCTGCTGCCGGACTGTACCGCCTCCGAGCAGATGGATTTCGCGCTGGATGCCTCCTGCGGCAACATGTCCTACGTTATCTTTGCCGATCAGGCCATCAAGCCGCGCTTTGAATGCAAAACCATCTATGAGATGACCAGCGAACTGGCAAAGCGTCTGGGCGTCGAAGAGCAGTTTACCGAGGGCCGTACCCAGGAAGGCTGGATGCGCTATCTGTATGAGCAGTCGCGCAAAGCGATTCCCGACCTGCCGGATTTCGACACCTTCCGTCAGCAGGGCATCTATAAGCAGCGCGATCCGCAAGGTCATCATGTGGCCTACAAAGCCTTCCGTGAGGATCCGCAGGCTAATCCGCTGACCACGCCTTCGGGCAAGATCGAAATTTACTCGCAGGATCTGGCGAAAATCGCGGCTACCTGGGAGCTGCCGGAAGGGGATGTTATCGATCCGCTGCCGATCTACACCCCGGGTTTCGAAAACTACAACGATCCGCTGACAGCGAAATACCCGCTACAGCTCACCGGCTTCCACTATAAATCTCGCGTCCACTCGACCTACGGCAACGTCGATGTGCTGAAGGCCGCCTGTCGGCAGGAGATGTGGATTAACCCGATCGACGCCCGCAAGCGCGGCATTGCCAACGGCGATCGTATTCGCATCTTCAACGATCGGGGTGAAGTGCATATCGAAGCGAAGGTGACGCCGCGCATGATGCCGGGCGTCGTCGCGCTGGGGGAAGGGGCCTGGTACAACCCGGACGCCTCGCGTGTGGATCAGGCGGGCAGCATCAACGTGCTGACCACCCAGCGTCCGTCGCCGCTGGCGAAGGGAAACCCGTCGCATACCAACCTCGTTCAGGTTGAGAAGCTGTAAGGAGTAACCGATGACAACTCAGTATGGATTTTTTATTGATTCCGCCCGTTGCACCGGTTGCAAAACCTGCGAACTGGCCTGTAAGGACTACAAGAACCTGACTCCGGAGGTCAGCTTCCGCCGGATCTATGAGTATGCCGGCGGCGACTGGCAGGAGGACAACGGCGTCTGGCAGCAGAACGTGTTTGCCTATTACCTCTCCATCGCCTGTAACCACTGCGAAGATCCGGCCTGCACCAAGGTCTGTCCGAGCGGCGCGATGCATAAGCGCGAAGACGGTTTTGTGGTGGTCAACGAAGAGGTATGCATTGGCTGCCGCTACTGCCATATGGCCTGCCCGTACGGCGCCCCGCAGTACAACGCCGACAAAGGCCATATGACCAAGTGCGATGGCTGTCACGAGCGCGTCGCCGAGGGGAAAAAGCCGATCTGCGTCGAGTCCTGCCCGCTGCGGGCGTTGGATTTCGGGCCGATTGCCGAACTGCGCGCTAAGCACGGCCAGCTGGCCGCGGTAGCGCCGCTGCCGTCGGCGCACTTTACCCGGCCGAGTATCGTTATCAAACCTAACGCCAATGCCCGGCCGTGTGGCGATACCACCGGTTACCTGGCGAACCCGAAGGAGGTGTGAGATGGGAAACGGATGGCATGAATGGCCGCTGATGGTCTTTACGGTCTTCGGCCAGTGCGTCGTAGGCGGCTTTATTGTTCTGGCGCTGGCGCTGATGACAGGCAAGCTTTCCCGTGAGCAGGAGCAGCGCGTGGTGGGCAGCATGTTCGGACTGTGGGTATTGATGGGGATCGGGTTTATTGCCTCGACGATGCACCTTGGCTCGCCGCTGCGGGCCTTTAATTCGCTGAATCGCATGGGAGCCTCGTCGCTGAGTAATGAAATCGCCAGCGGGGCGATCTTCTTCGCCGTCGGCGGAATTGGCTGGCTGCTGGCCGTGTGCAAAAAGCTGCCTGCCGGCCTGCGGAGCCTGTGGCTGGTGGTGACCATGGTGCTGGGCGTGATTTTCGTGTGGATGATGGTGCGGGTATACAACACCATCGACACGGTGCCGACCTGGTACACCGTTTGGACGCCGCTGAGCTTCTTCCTGACGCTGTTTATCGGCGGTCCACTGCTGGGCTACCTGCTGCTGCGCGTCGCAGGCGTCGATGGTTGGGCGCTGCGCCTGCTGCCGGTGGTTAGTTTGCTGGCGCTGCTGGTCAGTATTATGGTGGTCGTGATGCAGGGAAGTGAACTTGCCACCATCCGCAGCTCAGTTCAGCAGGCCTCCGCCCTGGTGCCGGATTACGGGTTGCTTATGGCCTGGCGCGTAGTGCTGCTGGCGCTGGCCCTGGCCTGCTGGTGCGTGCCGCAGATTCGCGGTCGCAAACCGGCGGTCTCGCTGCTCGGCCTGGCCTTTGTTCTGATACTGGCGGGAGAGATGATCGGCCGCGGCGTATTCTATGGCCTGCATATGACCGTTGGGATGGCTGTCGCCAGTTAACCACCTCCATCATGCCGGTGCCTAACCACCGGCATGATGAAAACGTGCTGTCGATAGATGAAATTTTTCAACTGAAATTAACTTCGGCATTTATTAATAAACCAGCAAAAACAATAGCGTATTATCTGTTGTCTCACCTTTTTCCATCCTCTGGATAAAAAACTTCTATCGTAGCCGACAAAACCGCGTCACGCCTGATTTCAGGTGGATTGACAATGTTTTTAGCAGTGGCATGATGCGCTCGCGATCTGAACATTCCTCACGGTTTTTACCCATGACCATCTACACCCGGCCAGTGCAAATGCTGCTCTGTGGCCTGCTTTTATTGACCCTGGCGATAGCGGTGCTGAATACGCTCGTCCCGCTCTGGCTCGCCCATGAAAACATGCCAACCTGGCAGGTCGGCATGGTGGGGTCATCCTATTTTACCGGCAACCTGGCCGGTACGTTGCTGGCTGGTTGGGTGATTAAGCGCCTTGGGTTTAACCGCAGCTATTATCTCGCGTCGTTAATTTTCGCCGTCGGCTGCGTAGGGCTGGGGATCACCGTTGGCTTCTGGACATGGCTGAGCTGGCGTTTTATCGCCGGCGTAGGTTGCGCGATGATCTGGGTGGTGGTGGAAAGCGCGCTGGTTTGCAGCGGCACTTCCCGCAGTCGCGGTCGTCTGCTGGCGGCGTACATGATGGTCTATTACGTCGGTACCGTACTGGGCCAGCTGATGGTCAGTAAATTACCCACCGATTTAATGAGCGTCCTGCCGTGGGTGACCGGCCTGGCGCTGGCGGCGATCCTGCCGTTGCTGTTTACCCGCATTATGGGGCAGGCAGAAGAGCCGCATGAAACGGTACGTATCTGGCCGATGCTGAAGCTACGCCAGGCGCGCCACGGGGTCAATGGCTGTATTATTTCGGGGATTGTCCTCGGCTCGCTGTATGGCCTGATGCCGCTGTGGCTGAACCATCAGGGCGTCAGCGACTCCAGCATCGGCTTCTGGATGGCGGTGATGGTGAGTGCGGGGATCCTCGGCCAGTGGCCGGTAGGGCGCCTGGCAGACCGCTACGGTCGCCTGCTGGTGCTGCGGGTACAGGTCTTTGTGGTCATTCTGGGATGTCTGGCGATGCTTAGTCAGGCGGCAATGGCTCCGGCGCTGTTTGTGCTTGGGGCATCTGGTTTCACGCTGTATCCGGTGGCGATGGCCTGGGCCTGTGAAAAAGTGGAGCACCATCAGCTGGTGGCGATGAATCAGGCGCTGCTGATGAGCTATACCATCGGCAGCCTGCTGGGCCCGACCCTGACGGCGATGCTGATGCAGAACTTCTCAGACAACCTGCTGTTTATCATGATCGCCAGCGTGTCGTTTATCTATCTGCTGACCCTGCTGCGCAAAGCCGGGCATCATCCGACGCCGGTGGCGCACGCCTGACCCTGCAACGCGCAGCGCATGCTGCGCGTCATCTGCTGCAATCGCATAGGCTTACTGCCGCAGAGAGGACAAGTCGTTTTTCATGAGAATGAAACGGCGGGGCGGACACAGCTTCCCACGCCGTTGCAGGCCGGCATAAGCGCATCACCGGCCCGGGCGGGATTAGTACATTACTTTGTGACCATACTGCTCAAGGATGCCTTTTACCCGCTCCATGGTCTCTTTCTTCGGCGGATGGACGCCGTCCAGCTTGTACTCTTCGCCCATCGCTACCCATTTGTGTTTACCCAGCTCATGGTAGGGCAGCAGCTCGATTTTTTCGACATTGCCCATATCGCGGGTAAATTCGCCCAGGCGGTGCGCGGAATCATCATCGTCTGACCAGCCGGGAACCACCACGTAGCGGATCCAGACATTGATATTCTTCTTCGCCAGATACTGGGCGAATTCCAGCGTACGATGGTTAGAGACGCCGACCAGGTTCTGGTGAATCTCATCGTTCATCTGCTTGAGATCCAGCATCACCAGGTCTGTTACCTCCAGCAGCTCGTCGATAACCGGATCGTAGCGACGTACGAAGCCGTTGGTATCCAGGCAGGTGTGGATGCCTTCTTTCTTACACGCGCGGAACCAGTCGCGAACAAACTCCGCCTGCAGGATCGCTTCGCCGCCTGATGCCGTAACGCCGCCGCCGGAGGCATTCATAAAGTGACGATAGGTCACCACCTCTTTCATTAATTCTTCAACGGTGATTTCTTTGCCGCCGTGGGTATCCCAGGTGTCACGGTTATGGCAGTACAGGCAGCGCATCAGGCAGCCCTGGAAAAAGGTAATAAAGCGGATGCCCGGGCCATCAACGGTGCCACAGGATTCAAAGGAGTGAATGCGACCAATAACTGACATTGCGGTGTTTTCTCCAGATGTGGCCCATCCGGGGCCGTGTTGGTGCGCAGCTCAGCGGCTGCGTCGAGTCTGTTTTGACAGGTACCCAAAGTATAGATAACTGGCAAAGCAGGCTGGGGCGGGGATCACTTGTTAAAAAGGCCCCACTGATGTGGGGCCTTTATTGTACGCTTTTTCAGTCAGACTGGGAATTACATGGTCTGAGTGAAGGTACGGGTAATAACGTCCTGCTGCTGTTCTTTGGTCAGGGAGTTAAAACGTACGGCGTAGCCAGATACGCGGATGGTCAGCTGCGGATATTTTTCCGGGTTTTCCATCGCGTCGAGCAGCATTTCGCGGTTCATGACGTTCACGTTCAGGTGCTGACCACCTTCGATGGACGCTTCGTGATGGAAGTAACCATCCATCAGACCCGCCAGGTTGGTCTTACGAACTTCGTCGTCTTTACCCAGCGCGTTCGGCACGATAGAGAAGGTATAAGAGATACCATCTTTCGCGTAAGCAAACGGCAGTTTAGCGACGGAGGTCAGAGAGGCTACTGCGCCTTTCTGGTCACGGCCGTGCATCGGGTTAGCACCTGGACCGAACGGCGCGCCAGCGCGACGACCGTCTGGGGTATTACCGGTTTTCTTACCGTACACCACGTTAGAGGTGATGGTCAGAACAGACTGAGTCGGGATAGCGTTGCGGTAGGTGTGCAGTTTCTGAATTTTCTTCATGAAACGTTCAACCAGGTCAACGGCCATGTCATCGACGCGAGGGTCGTTGTTACCAAACTGCGGGTATTCGCCTTCGATTTCGAAGTCGATAGCCAGACCGTCTTCGTCACGAATCGGTTTAACTTTCGCATATTTGATAGCAGACAGGGAGTCAGCAGCAACGGACAGACCAGCGATACCACACGCCATGGTGCGGATAACGTC
>SKEA01001352.1_pt1 | contig 17825 bp, 20 predicted proteins | sample 4826601 | NCBI WGS metagenome assembly SKEA01 (sample SAMN11008821, study PRJNA524170) | human gut metagenome | biome: Human fecal sample; material: Feces; isolation source: fecal sample from pouch patient p13, p53 | host: Homo sapiens | place: Israel: Tel-Aviv | collected 2016-07-06 | reverse complement strand
ATAGTTTATACATAATAAAACCTCCAGAATAAGTAGTGTTAATAATTACATCTACCTATTCGGAGGTGCATTAGCGTCATAATTCCGATTGCGGAAGAGACTGGAAAATGTTATTCTTATCATAGGCAGTGGAGCTTTCTTAGTTCAGTTGTTTCGTGTGGTAACTTAACAATAACGGATTATGAAAAGTAATTCCTCTGCTTTTTAATAAAAATAAAACTGCGCCACAGCCTTGGCAGGCCATCGCGCAGCGATTTTGTTCAATCGGTATTTGAGGAGGGCTATGATGGAATGATTTACTGTGCAATTATTCTTTCAATTTTATTCCTGCTTAGTGGGATTATGAGTAGTTCAGTGTTATTGATTATTGCATCAGTATTATTTGCACCAAGTCATATTGTAACTTCATATAGAAATGCAAAATGAGATTTGCAACTTCTGGCACGTTGTTACGAATTTTAGAGCTTTCTATGGTTTCGATACTCTATTATTCCCCAAAACAGTCCGAGAATAAACAGCGTGACCACAATAATAAAGCTGTATTTGAATGGTACACCAAAATGTGCTTCTATGACATCAAGAGTTCCGATAGCACTGAGTAAAGAAATAATGTATAGCAGAACATTCAAAATCGCAGAGTTTCTGCTTTTCTTTAGTTCATTTTGTGCAGTCAAATAGGATATTTTTAGGTGAAGAGCTTCTGCATGTTTTTTGTAAGGCTCGCTTTCCTTAATGTAGTTCAATAAATTATGAGTTTCAATTGGAAGATTAGGAGAGCAAAAAAGATTCTGCAAGTAAATATCATTTCGTACCGACCGCCGAAGATCTGTTTCATTTTCAAGGTTAGAGTTTTGAAAAATATGAATATAGAGTTTTAGCGATTCCAATATAATGGCCGAATATAAAATTGGTTGAAAGTTATCACAATCAAAGTCAGAAACTACACTACAACCAGCTTGTGGATAATATTGGTATATTTCCACTGTACTAATGTCCTTAATTGGTTCAGCAGGCGCTTTCGTATCAATGAGTTTGCAAAAGTAATCTGAAATATTTTCAATATTATTCGAAAAGACCAATGTGTCATGCACAAAGAAATATTCTTGGGAACGATAACACTTATTTGTCAATTCCCAGATAAACTCAGAAATATTTTCATATATTATTTCAGAAATTTTCATTCCTGCCTCGACAGGTTTCTCTTCATCAAAGAATTGATATTTCTCCACAGACAGTAGGTTGTAGTTTTCTGCTTTTGCCCCGACATCATCTTTGGCAAGTGGTTTTCCTGTTTTGTAGTTTATGACTTCAAAAACAATGAACAAAACACTGTTCATCATAAAGGCACCGGCATCAATTTGATACATCTGACCATTTATCCAAACTAAAAATGGCTCTAGCCAGAAAGTAAATTCGATTTTGAAATATCGTTCATCAACTAAGATAGATTGTGCGTGCCTAAGATTGATATAGAAACCGGAATCTTTCAAAGAGTCACTTGCATTATTTTCTTTTTCAGCTGAATCTTTTGATTTGAAGGAAAATGTAGTCGCTTGATGTACATAATCATATTGGGCCGTTACCTCCATTTTCCCATCAACAGAAGTAATAGTCTCGTCTGTTGCCACGAAAGAAAGATGATGCTTTTCCAGTAAGGATTGCATCTGCTTCTTTTTGTGCGGGATAACATTACGAAGTTTTCGTAAAAACCAGTTTGTCGCTTTATACTGTGTCGAATTATATGCGCTTAAAAATAAAACAGTATCATCCACTTGCAATGACCTCCGATCTCGTCAGTAAAATTTATATTATTAATTATACAGCCAAATGACATACACAACAAGCATAGTGCAACAGATAATACTGTTGCTTATTTTTTGATAAAAAGTCCTTGACAACTCGTTTCGGGAAAGACAGCAAAATCTATTCTGATTAGCTGTGGTGCAAGGTTGGCACCATTTGACATTAAGGAGCTGTGTGACCTGACTGCTTATGATGAACTGGAGCTTGATACATTGGGTGAGAAAAAGACAGCATTGTTTGTCATTATCTCCGATACCGATGCGACATTCAATTTCATTGTAAGTATCATGTATTCGCAGTTATTCAATCTGCTTTGTGACAAGGCAGATGATGTATATAACGGAAGAATGCAGATTCACGTCCGGTGCTTACTGGACGAGTTTGCAAACATCGGGCAGATTCCACAGTTTGAGAAGCTGATTTCTACCATTCGTAGCCGGGAAATATCAGCTTCTATTATTTTGCAGTCAAAATCACAGCTCAAGGCTTTGTACCGGGACAACGTATCCACGATTGAAGGAAACTGCGACACTATCCTGTTTCTGGGAGGAAAAGAGAAAGATACTCTGAAAGATCTGGCAGAAATTCTTGGGAAAGAAACGATTGACCTTTACAATACCTCAGATACAAGAGGTACGAGCCAGTCCTACGGTCTGAACTACCAAAAGACCGGAAAGGATATGCCATACTTGTTCGTGAAGAGTTCAGTTGCCTTGAATTTATCATGAACAGGGACACGATCAACTGGATTCTGAAAAAACTGAATACAGGAGGTCGAATATGGAGCATTTACCAAAGAAAATCCATCAAAACGGCATCAGCTACACGCTGGTGGGAGACTACTACATCCCCGATCTGGAGCTGCCGGAGGAAAGCCGCCCCATTGGGCGGTGGGGCCGGATGCACAAGGCGTTTCTGCAAGAACACCGGCCCGGCCAGTACAATGCACTGCTTCTGTCGGAAAAACTCTGGACATATCTTGCTGACCTGAACGAACAGGCCGCTGACCGGCTGGCATGTATTGTCTCGCAGATGCAGGAGGCAGAGGGTGTCACCGAGGAACTGAAAGCCCGTGACCAGCTTGCGTGGGTCGGGGGCATGAACAGCATCCGCAGCCGGGCAGAGGAAATCATCCTGTCTGAGATGATTTTTGTCTGAGGGAGGTGGGCGCATGATTCTGGAAGAAATGTATAACGGCAGATTTTATCCCTGTGAAACGGTGGTCGCTGATTCATCGAGGTTCAAGCAGGCAGTCAAAGCCAGTGCCGCCCTGATGGACACTTTATCTGAGCGTCTGAGCAAAGAGGACTATGCACTGGTTGAAGAACTGCGGGAGCAGGTGGCAATCGCTCAATGTGAGGAAAACGAAAGCCACTTCAAATACGGCTTTTCGGCGGGGCTGCTTGTCCAGCAGGAAGCCCATACGCAGGTGTCGCAGAAAGACAAAGAATAGCATCTTCAATAGTGGCTGTTCCCAAACTGGGAACAACCACTACAACAGAATACAGCTTCACGAAAGCCATTTGCCAATCAACCGGCGGATGGCTTTTTGCCGCTCCCGGATATGGAAATTTTACTTCCGCTTACGTCTGGCCTTGCGGTTGGGCGGGATGGGGCTGGCCTTTCCTCTCATATTGTTGGGGCTTTTGAGCTGCTTGGACAGGCTCAGTATCCGCAGGAACGCCGAGAAATCCTCCGAGGAAATCTTCTCAAAGGGTATCTGCAACTTATCGCAGAACTCGTGGATCAGCATTTCTGTATCGCTGCCCTGCCCTATGGCCTGCTCAAATTTTTCCTTTACATCATCCAGCGTGGGCTGCGGGTCGGCGGTGGTCTTGTCTTTGCGGTGTGCTTCCCGGATGTCCCGGACGATGCTGTCCAGATCATCGTGCATAACGTGGCTGTAAAAATCGCTTTCCTGCACCTGCCCCAGTTCCAGCGTCCGCATATAGAGGTCATCTTCTCCGGGCGCATACTTGCTCATGACGGTCTGCCGGGTGGCCTCCAACACCAGATTCATCTGCTCCACCCGCATATTGGCGATCTGGTCGATGCAGATTTCCATGTCTATCATCAGCCGCCGGAAATTCGGGTGGGTAGCCAGTTCGCAGAGAAGCCGGTTGTTGATTTTGCCGCTGCTCAAAAGTTCCACCATATCATCACTCAGATGCAGAGATTGAAGTTCTGTGTTTGGGTGATTTTTATTTTCCGTCAGCCCCATCAGATAGTCGGTGGACACACCGTAAAAGTCCGCCAGCGTTGCAATCGCAAACGGGCTGATGTCCTTGTAGTCATCGGTTTCGTATTTTCCCAGCGCAGATTTAGACAGGCCGGTCTGCTCCGCCAGTTGTTCCAGCGTCAGGTGCTTGTCCACCACCCGCAGGTCTTTGAGCCGCTCCGGGATTGTCAGCTTTGCGTACATCCAAAGCCCCCTCTCTCGTTATGGTTTTTCAGTGATTACACCCATTATAGCACGATTCCATAAGCGTGGAAATATGCGGATTTCAAGCGTTTTTCCGACGTTTTGGATATACGGGAAAGGGCCTCTTTTTTCGGTAAACTGGTTCTTGCAGACAGGCACAGAACCTTGAAAATCGAATGACCGGCTGCAAGGGGTATGGCCTCCGGGGAAGTGACGCCAGGACAGAAATCGAGCGCACCAAAGAGGCCGATACGCCGGGAGAAATTCCGGGCAGGAGCGGCTTGCAGGCAGACCGGCGGACAGGAAGCAAGTTTATCATGCGGGGCGCATGGCTCCGCAGCAAAGAAATGGAGGAAATCATTATGACACTGAGTATGAAAGAAAAGAAGATTCTCTACGCTTACGGCTGTCCCAGCCACCACAATACGGTGACACGGCTGAAATGGCTGACGGCACTGACGGTTGACCCGGAGGCCAAACGCCGGATGCTGGGGCTGGCCCGGAAGGTGGAGACAGAGGTGGATGAAAGCTGGTACGAGGATTTTTACCACCATCTGCGGATGGAGATGGACGAGTACCGCCGTCTCAAGCGCAGCCTGCGTGTGCTGAAATCTTACACCGAGTATGAGGAGGATCTGTATGAGGAAGCTGTCTAAGTATGAGAAAGAAACCATCATTAACTGGAACGAGGCGGAGAACCTTGCCAGCATCTACACCTTCAACGCCAGCTTAAAGCGCAGGCTGGCTGATTTCAGCCGGAAGTACCCGCTGCTGTGCCGGTTGGAGCGCAGCACGCCGGAGGGCAGCGTGACCTATGTGCTGGACAAGTCCCGGCTGTCGATCCGGCTGGTGCCGCCGTACAGCGAGGAACGGAAAGCCGCTGCCAGTGCCTACGCAAAGGAGCATGGCTTTCAGGTGGTGGGAACGGAAGAAAAAATCGCCTGAAATCGGGGCGTTTACGGAAAAAATGCCGGGTCTGCACCCGCTGTTTTGACCGGCAATCCCCGCAGGCGTATTCCGTATCCACTTCCCGCCTATGGGCGCAAATGTGCGGATACGGAGCCGGTGAAACTGGCAAACACCGCTTCTGCGGTGGAAGCCAGCTTCGCTTGCGGGAGTACAGAGGGCAGCCAGCCCTTTGTGCCGGGGTGCAGGGGCGGCAGCGCACTGCTGGGGTCAAGGGGCAACGCCCATTGGCGGGTTGAGGGCAGCCGCCCCATCGGGTCAAGGGTGAAACGCCTTGCCCAGGGAGAGTTGATGCCTGCGTCAACTCGTACTGGGTATTACCTGACGCAAAATTCGCAGGATTTGCGGCTTCGCCGCCCCTCCCCGGCCCAAGAACATCTTTGCAGGAAGGAGGAAATCTGTTTGAAACTGACACGACACAATGGACGCTCCGGCAAGCATGGCACCTATAATCCCCGTCACAATGACCGCCGGTTCGATGTGGAGAACAGCGAACACATTGACGCAGAACGGGCAAGACAAAATGTCTACTGGGACTGCTACCGGGGCTTTACCACCCATGAGTTCCGGGAGAACCCGGAGCAGCCGGATTTCAGCTTTGAAGAAATTGAGCGGATGTACTACTACGAGCATTACGGCGGCCATGTGGAGGCCCAGAACGCCCGGAATGAGAAAACCCGCCACATCGAGCGCAACCGCACCGTGGAGGACTTGCTGAAAAACAACAAGACCTGCCCGGAGGAAAGCATCTACCAGATCGGCACGATGGGAGAATCCGTCCCGCCGGATACGCTCTTTTCCATCGTCAATGAGTTTTATCAGGAATTTGAGCGCCGCTTTGGTTCCCATATCCACATTCTGGACTGGGCGCTCCATCTGGACGAGGGGACGCCCCACATCCATGAGCGGCACGTCTTTGACTGTGAGAACCGCTACGGGGAGCTGTGTCCCCAGCAGGAAAAGGCGCTGGAAAAACTTGGCATCCCCCTCCCCAACCCGGAGAAGCCCAAAGGCCGGAATAACAACCGCAAGCAGACCTTTGATGCGGTCTGCCGGACGATCCTGTTTGACATCGCCAGACGGCATGGGCTGCATCTGGATCAGGAGCCGTCCTACGGCGGGCGGGATTATCTGGAAAAACAGGATTATATCCTGATGAAGCAGAAGGAGCAGCTTGCGGCGCAGGAGCAGAAGCTGGAAGAACTGACGCTCAAAATCGAGGACGTGGAGACGTTGTTAGATGATGTTTCCGATGCGGCCTATGACAAGGCGGTGGAGGTCGTGACCGATACCGTCCGGCAGGAGACACACAAGGAAGATATTCGTCTGGTGGAAGAATCGAAAAAATGGGTGCTTTCGCCGGAGCGCAAAGCCCCGAAAAAGGAACGTGAGTATGCCGCTGAGCGTCTGGATGGGGTCATTACCAAAATCAAAAACGCCATGCAGCACGCTCTGGCAAAAATCCAGCGGACGCTGATGCAGCCGGAGGTCAAGCAGTTCGGGAAGGAGCAGGTCAAGAAGAAAGCCAAAGAATCCATTATGGATATGCTGGCAAAGGCAAAGATCAACGCTGACCGGGATAACCGGGAGCGTTGGGAACGGGAGGGGCGGATTGCCCCTACAAAGAAACAGGATATGGAGTTGTAAGGCATCTGATTTTCTGCGGAAACCGGGTGCCTTTTTCTCTGTCTGGAGGTGAGAAAATCGAATGTGTTTGAAGCGGTAAAGCAGGCTGTCCCCACAAGGCAGGCTGCGGAATCTTACGGAGTGCAGGTCGGCAGGAACGGGATGGCCTGCTGTCCCTTCCATGATGACAAACATCCCAGCATGAAGGTTGACCGCCGGTTCCACTGTTTCGGCTGTCAGGCGGACGGGGATGTGATTGATTTTACCGCCCGTCTGTTCGGGCTGAACAAAAAAGAGGCGGCCTTGAAGCTGGCGGAGGATTTCTCGGTCAGCTTTGACGCCAAAGGCCATGACCCGCCCCGCAGGAGGCCGGTCAAACGGAAAATCAGCGAGGAACTGCGCTACCGGCAGGCGGAGCAGAAATGTTTCCGGGTGCTGTGTGATTACCTGCATCTGCTGGAACGCTGGGAGAAGGAATATGCCCCGCAGACGCCGGAGGAAACATGGAACCCGCTGTTTGTGGAGGCCCTGCAAAAAAAGCCGTACACGGAGTATCTGCTGGATATTCTTTTGTCCGGCAGTATGGAGGAACGGGCCTGCGTGGTCGCTGAATACGGAAAAGAGGTGAGGAAGATTGAGCAGCGAATATCAGAGTTTACCGCCAGCCACCCGGCAGGCCGCCATGAGCGCAGCCGAAGCCTTAGCGCCGGAGCAGAGCGTTGACGAGGTTAGGGAAAGCCTCTCCGTCACGGAGAAGGGCCAGCCTGCCAATACCATCGGCAACTGCCGGACAGTGTTCTGCCATGACCCGCTGCTGCGTGGGGCAATCCGGCTGAACCTCCTGACTGACCGGGTGGACATCGTGCGGGATTTGGGCTGGCGCAGGAACACCAGCGCCTTGACGGATACGGATGTGAAGTATCTGCTTCTCTATTTTGAGCAGAACTACGGCCTGACCAGCGAGAAGAAAATGACGGCGGCCCTGTCCATTGTGGCGAATGAGAACTGCTACCATCCCATACAGGACGTGCTGAACGGCCTTGTGTGGGACGAGACGCCCCGCATCCGCTCCTGTCTCCATCACTTCTTAGGTGCGGAGGTCAGCGACTATGTGGAGGAAATGTTAAAGCACTTCCTGCTGGGGGCTATCCGGCGGGTGTTTTCTCCCGGCTCCAAATATGAGGAAATGCTTTGTCTGGTGGGTGGACAGGGGGCTGGCAAGTCCAGCTTCTTCCGCCTGCTGGCGATCCGGGACGAGTGGTTCAGTGACGACCTGAAAAAGCTGGATGATGACCGGGTGTTTTTGAAGCTGCAAGGCCACTGGATCATCGAGATGTCAGAGATGCTGGCGACCAGCAGCGCCAAAAGCATTGAGGAAATCCGCTCGTTCATCAGCCGCCAGAAGGAAACCTACCGGACGCCCTACGAGGCCCAGCCCAAAGACCGGCTGCGGCAGTGTGTGTTCGGCGGTTCTTCCAACACGCTGGACTTCCTGCCCCTTGACCGGGCCGGGAACCGGCGTTTCCTTCCCATCATGATTTACCCGGAGAATGCGGAGGTTCACATTTTGGAGGACGAGGACGCTTCCAGGGCCTACCTGTTGCAGGTCTGGGCGGAGGCCATGACGTTTTACCGCAGCGGCCACTACTCCATGAAATTCAGCAAGTCCATCCAGCGGCAGCTTGTGGAGGTGCAGAAGGATTTCATGCCGGAGGACACGGAGGCCGGACAGATACAGGGCTTTCTGGAACACTACACCGGCAGCATGGTCTGCTCCAAACAGCTTTTTAAGGAGGCGCTGGGCCACACCTACGATGAACCGAAGCGGTGGCAGCTTCACAATATCAACGAGATCATGAACACGGTGGTGACAGGCTGGAAGCCATTCTCCAATCCGAGGATGTTCGCCGGATATGGCAGGCAGAAGGGCTGGGAACGGGAGGTTTCCGGCAACGAACTGCCCGGCAACGAAGATGAATTTGTGGAACTGAGCGAGGAAGAATGCCGCCAGTTGGAGCTTCCGAAGGAGTGGATTGCCTGAAAATGGCGGTCTGTTGCCGGGATAGTTGCCAGTTGGTTGCCGGGTTCGTTGCCGGGGATTTCCCTGTCTGGATACGGGAAAAGCCAGTAAATAAGGGATATTTTAATCATTATCTTTATCTTCGGCAACGAAAGCAACGAGATTTTTCAAGAAAATTCACAAAGTAAGATTTACAGGCCAGACGGTAGTTTACAGGTTTTTGGAGGTTCGTTGCCGGACTTCGTTGCCGGTACTGCCGTCCGGCCTGTCTCTCTATGGAGGTAGCCTATGGAAAAAAGCAAAAATCAGAAGAATAAAGTCCGTTTTGTGGTGGTGCGGGAGTTCTCCGGGGAGAAATCCATGCGGGAAGCCTTTGAGCAGCTCATTGAGCGCCAGACCTGCGAACACTTCGAGGAATGGCGGCATCAGCGGGAAATGGCAGAAAAAGCTGCGTAAAAACGGTTGATTCAGGGACAGGGACATGGTACTATAATGGTATCGTGTCCCTGTTCATAGAAGGAGAACGCTATGAGCAGGAAAAAACAAGTCTATGAGAAAATCACCGCTCTCTACTGCCGTATCTCTCTGGATGACGGCGGCGACAATGAGAGTATGAGCATCAGCAACCAGAAACTCATGCTCCGGGACTTCGCAGAAAAGCATGGGATGTTCCAGTATGAGTATTATGTGGATGACGGCTATACGGGCCGCAATTTCAATCGTCCCTCGTTCCAGCGCATGATCGCTGACATTGAGGCGGGGAAAATCGGCTGCGTCATCACGAAAGACCTATCGAGGCTTGGTAGGAATTATATCGAAGCTGGAAGCTATATCGAAATCTTTTTCCCCAAACACAATGTGCGCTATATCGCCGTCACGGACGGCGTGGACAGCCTGACCCGTCAGGAAATGGACATCACGCCCTTTAAGAATATCCTGAACGATATGTACAGCCGGGATATTTCCAAAAAGGTGCTGGCGGGACGCATGACCCGTTCCAGACAGGGAAAGTTCTGCGGTGGGCAGCCGCCTCTTGGCCTGATGCGCGACCCGGAGGACAAAGGACATCTGATCCTTGACCCGGAAACAGCGCCGGTGATCCGAAAAATCTATGATATGGCACTGGACGGCTGGGGCTGTATGCGGATCGCAAAGCAGCTCATGGATGATAAAATCCCCATCACCAGAGTAAAAAGCAATACAGAATGTGACGTGAACTACTATTCATGGGGGAGCGCAAGGATCAGCCATATCCTGCGGAATCCCTTTTATAAGGGCGCACATCTTGTCTGCCGGACACATCAGAAAGGCATCCGCTCCAACACTTATGACATTATCCCCCGTGAGGAATGGGAGGTCATTGAGGGCTGCCATGAGGCGATTGTGACGCCGGAGGAATGGGAACAGGTGCAGGAAATCATTGACCGCAGGCCAACCATTATGAAAGGCAACGCCTGCCCCTTCTATAACCTGTTCCACGGATTGGTTTACTGCGCCACCTGCGGGAAGTCCATGCAGGTGCGGTATGAAAAGGTCGGCAGAACCGGGAAGAACCGTTTCACCGGCGAGATGCGGGAGCCGATTGACAGGGCATACTATATCTGCCAGACCTACAACCGGCTGGGCAAGAACGCCTGTACCAGCCACAAGATTGAGGCCAGGGATTTGTACAATCTGGTGCTGAAAGACATTCAGGAACTGGCGGCGCAGGCCATGAAGGACGCCGATGCGTTCTACCAGCGGCTCAGCAGCCGGATGGAGCGCCGGTATCTGGTGGATGCTTCCCAGACTGAGAAGGAACGGAAACGGCTGGAAGCCCGGAATCAGGAAATTGACGGGATGTTTTTAAGCCTGTACACCGATAAGGCCAAAGGCATCCTGACCGAACAGCGGTTTATGAAGCTGACGGCGGCGCTGGAACAGGAGCAGGAAGCCAACCAGAAGCGCCTGCACGATCTGGCGATGATGCAGAGCCGGGCGGACGCACAGGAAAGTGAAGTCCGTACCTTTATTAAGGAAATCTGGCGCTATGCCGCCATTGAGGAACTGGACGAGTCCGTACTGAACCGGCTTATCAGTAAAATCCTGATTGGCGAGGTTAAGAAGCTGGACGGCCAGAAGGTGCAGGAAGTCAGAATTGTTTATAACTTTGTCGGGGAAATCCCGGAGATTGCAGCGTAAATAGTTTGCCCCATCTCTCAACCACTGAGGGATGGGGCTTTTGTTGTGGATAAAGCGATTTGTCTGAACGATAGTATTATCCCATATAATCCGTTCGCAGTGCTTCTACCAGATCACATTTCAGAATTTTCTTGCCACCCAGGTAATATGCCAATGCGACAAAGCCAAAAAGTGCCGCGATAAAAAGCAGGATAGGAACAATGGGAGCCACTGCTAAAAATTCCATTGGATTCAGGTAGCTTGCCGTTATCATCAACCACACAAACACAACCGTAATCGGCAGCGTGATCAGAACGGGGCGACCCGCTATCACGAGGGCCTCGATCCAAAACATTTTTCGCATACCTTCCGGCGTCATGCCAATGGACATATATCTCGCAAATTCTCTTTTCCTTTGCCGGATAAATCCCAGCGTGTTGGAAAATACGTTAGCGATCCCGATGAAGGCCAGCAGCACACACAGCGCCCCGATTATCAGTTTGTACCCGTTCAGCATAGCATCGTTGTCTATCTTTTCCTGAACCCGGTTTTCCACCTCGAAAGAAATGTCATGCCCCAGCACATTCGTCAGCTCGGTTTCAATCATACTCAGTTCTGTCAGGGTTCTTTCTTTTTCTGAAAGAATGCGGATATAGGTATCTGGTTCAGCATTTCCAATCGTCTTTTCGATTTGTTTCCATGTGGAAAGGGACACAAATTGAACTAAAGCATAGTTATCATATTCTTCTCTCAAAACCGGCGGCTCCTTTGTAAAGCCCAAAACCGGAATCTCCACAGTTGCAGCCGCATCTTCCAGGTTTTGTAAAGTCATCGTGTCCTGGTTCTCTGACAAAAACGGAACATATTCTTTGTATCTGAAATTGCTGTTTATGTTGTCCCAAATACGGTTCAAAACAACGCTCCCGTTTTCCGCTGAGGAAACGCCGATCTGCTCACAATACGTGGCAAAGCTGCTGTCGTCCATGATTACAATAGGAGCCTGAATGGTATAAATCCCATCTGCCATACTGACATCACTTCCGGCGACTGTTTCAAGACCACCCAGACTTTTTACTTCTTCGCTGACAGCGTCCGCCCCAATAGAACAAACGGCGTTTGCCTTTTGATAAATCACACTGTCTGTATCAGGCAAAGCATGGATTTCATCCGTATGAGAGAAGTCCTCGATCTTTGTGTCCTCAAGCGTTGCCATCACATCCCAGGCATCCTGGTAGCGTTCAAAATAGGTATGGTTTGTACTGATTCCAGAGAGAGTAAAAAAACTCAGCATAAGGGCAAAGCCCAAAAAAGAAAGGGTCAACGACAGCGTGGCGGTTCGCAAAGATTTCTTCTGTGCTTTCAGTGCATTCCCGGCAAGTTCCCCTTCGGTTCCAAATAAAAGCGCAAGAATACGGGACTTTTTTCTCCGTTTTAGCTGTAATTCTCCCGTGTTTTTTATAGCTTCCAGTGGGGTCATCTTGCTCAATTTCCTGGCTGGCAGCCAGGCAGAAATCAGTACCGTCAAAAACGAGGTTAGAATCGTGACTGCAAACACCAGCGGATGATAGGCAAAGGCAGCTTCATGCCTGCCGACAATACTATCGGCGAGAATATTGACTGCCTGGATGGCTCCGAAGGTCAAAGCGATTCCGACAAAGCTTCCGATCAAAACAGGAACCACACAAAGCATCGCCGCTTCCTGTAAAAGACAGGTGCGAATTTGCCCCGGCGTCGCCCCAATGCTGGAAAAGATGCCAAACTGATGGACACGGGCATTCATAGATACAGCAAACGAGTTATGAATGATTAAAATCAAAGACACCGACACAAGCAGGAGTACAAAGAGATAAAAAGCCATCAATAAGGGCGGATTGCTATCCTGCGGATCGTTGATGAAATAACTTGACAGCAGTGATTCATGATACGATACGGAAGTTTCCGGAACACCTAACTGCTGGGCGATAAGAGGCATATCCTGATACACAGCCCTCATGTTATCAAAGCAAATATCAACTACAAGAGTTTGATCGTCTGATAAATCCTCATTGATTATAGCCGTTTTTACATTGGCGAAATTCTCAATCTCGGACACTTTATCTTCTTCAAACGCCCCGCTGATGCGTCCCTGCCAGTTTCCTTCTTCTAAAACAACAGATTCTATTTCATAATTCCAGAAGTTATAAAACAAACCGCACAGCAAAGAAAGAAACAGGGCAGAAATAAACGCCGCAACCAGAACGGATACGCTGGAAGCCCGATTCTTTTTGATGAATCCTATCGAATAGTCTTTCCACATATTCTTACCTCCGTTTCTGATCGCCGACAATTTTCCCGTCCTCTATGGTAATAACGCGATCCGCCTCCAATGCGATCTTTTCATCATGGGTAATCAAAAGAATCGTCTGTTCCAGGTTACGGTTAGATAATTTTAGCAAGTCAATAATTTCCTCTCCGTTTTTCCGATCCAGGTTGCCGGTCGGTTCATCAGCAAGCAACAGCGCCGGGCGATAGATCAAAGAACGGGCGATAGCAACTCGCTGCTGTTGTCCGCCGGAAAGCTGGCTGGGCAGTGATTCCAGTTTATCTTCGATTCCCAGGGAATGTACAATCTGCTCAAAGTATTCTTTATTGGGTTTGCGCTTGTCCAACAGGAGCGGCATGAGTATATTTTTTCGGACGGTAAGGGTGGGGATCAGGTTATAAAACTGATAGACCAATCCGACCTTCCTGCGCCGGAAAATGGCTGCCTGGGTTCGGTTCATGGCAGATAATTCTGTCCCCTCTATCAGGACTTTCCCTTCTGTCGGCTTATCCACGCTTCCCAAAATATGCAGCAGGGTAGATTTTCCCGAACCGGATGCCCCTACGATTGCTACAAATTCTCCTTTTTGTACAGACAAGTCAATGTGATCCAACGCCACGACCTGATTGTTCCCAGAACCATATACCTTTCGGACATTTTCACATTTTAGTATTTCCATGTCACTTTCTCCTCTCTACGAAATGGTCTTGCGTACAGTATAACAAAGTAAAGTGACATCTCAGTGACTGTACATCCTTATTTCAAAACAAGCACCGCCATTTTGCAAGTTACAGGCGGTTATAGTTCCGTTCTGCAATTCAAAAATGGAACGGGCAAGAGCCAGACCAATTCCAATTCCATCTCCAACCGCACACCGGCCCCGGTAAAAACGATCAAAAAGATGCGGTAAGTCCTCTGTGTCAAAGCCCGCCCCGTCATCCCATACCTGAATTTCTACATAGAGAGGGTTGCCAGAGTAGCCACAATGGACTACGCCGCCCGGCTTGGAATGTTCCATACAATTCTTGATGAGATTGATGAGGGCTTCCATTGTCCACTCCAAATCCCCCCAAAATTCAATACAGCCATTTTCTGGAATTTCAACAGTAATATGATTTTTCCGCAATAAATCGTTCAGATTATCTGCCGCCAGATTTAATACCGTATAAAGATCGACCTTTTCCCGTTTGAGCGGCAGCGTTCCAGCATCAATTTTGGAAAGCATAAGCAGAGATTCTTCCAGACGGTTTAATCGTTTCAACTGCTGCTTTACCTGTTCTGCGTAAGCCCCCGGAATTTCTTTTTCCATAAGCTGCAACGACAAAAAGGCCGCTGTGATCGGCGTTTTCAGTTGATGTGCGATATTAGCCAGGTTCTCTGCAAAATTTTTCTTTGCGGCAACTGCTGTTTCCCTTGTTTGATAAAGCATCGTGACAGTTTTGTATATTTCGTCCTGCAAATGGGAATATTCATCTTCCTTCGCCTGTATCAATGTCCCGCCAGCACCGATATTAACCTGTTCCAAATACTCGGTCAAATCATCAATTCTCTTTCGATTTTTTCTGTGGGACAAAAAAGTTCCAGCTCCAAAAGCACAAGCAGTCACAAGGAAAAATAGAATCAGAAAAAGCACGGTATCCAGCGGGAAATCATAGCAAAAATCATCGACCCGGTATCCGTATTTTTCCAGATAATCGTTGCCTCTGAGTTCTTGTTCCGTCAATGAATGATAGTCTTTCAGAGCCGCTAATAGCTGTGGCTCTGCTTCAGGAGAATTTGCCAATATGGTTTCGCATAATGCCGAGGTGTGTTCAAATGCAATCTGCCGGTACGTGTGCAGGAAGAAAGCGGCGGTAAGTATCATGCCTGCCGCAAGAACAGCAAACGGAAAAATCAGAAGTATTTTTTGTTTCCATTTTTCGCTCATTGTGTGTCCTCCATACGGTAGCCAAAACTTCGGATCGTTTTTAGGCAGGCTGGATGATTCAGCTTTTCCCGCAATCTTTTCATTGTGACCGTCAGCGTATTATCGTTTACATAATTCCCGCTGCGATCCCAAACCTGCTCTAATAGCTGATTTCTGGTGATCGTTTTTCCCTTGTTTTCCATCAAAATCAGCAGAATGCGGTACTCCGGCTGGCTTACAACGATTTCTTTCTGCCCGTCATAGACAGCCGTTTTTTCTTTATCCAACATCAGGTCATCGCAGAATAGCTTTGTGTCGGTTACGGTTTTGGTTCTTCGCAGCAGTGCCAAAATACGGGAATACAGAACGGCAAGATCAAAGGGCTTTACCACATAATCATCCGCCCCATTTTGGAAACCAGTAACAATGTCGTGGGAATCGCCCCGAATCGTTAAATAAACAATAGGCAGAGTTTTCCATCTTTCCCGAATCCAAAGGCATAATTCACTCCCTTGTCCGTCCGGCATATTCCAGTCCAGCAAGACGATTGTAGGTAAATGACCGATTAATGCTTTCTTGACATCTGCAATTCTATCAAAAACGGCTACTTTGCAATTCTGCTGTTCCAAATATTCTTTTACAGACTTGCCAATCGTTTCGTCATCTTCCGCATAATAAACTTCAATCATGATGTTCTCCTCCTGATTGCCCGGCAGATTTTCTCCGCCCATCCAATGGCTTCGTAGCATTCTTTGGGATAAGCCAGACGGTTCCCATTTTTTCCGCTCCTGGGATACGTCCTGCGGAACAGTAGTAATTTATCCAACGGGGTGTTACTCCCCAAATTTTGCTTGCTTCTTTCAAAGTCATGTAATCCATATAGCACCTCCGTACTGCCATATTATAATTCGTACTCTCGAATAAAACAAGTTAAGCAGTACAAGTCAAGCTAATAATTATCAGAATGGCAGCCACAAAAAGGAATTCTTTGATCGTGGCTGCCATTTTTTTAATTCATCACTTGACATTGTGGCAAAGAACTGATGAGCCAGGATGAGATTGCAGTCATGGATGGCAGCAAGTGTATCATGCAGCTTAGGGGCGTGAGACCTTTTTTCTCAGATAAGTTTGATATAACGAAGCATAAGCAGTACCCACTGTTATCCGATTATGACAAAAAGAAAGAGTTTGACATTGAAAAATACGTCAAGAACCGCAACAGACTCCACTTTAAGAGGGATGATGTGGTGGATGAGGTATGCGATGTCGGAGAAATCACAGCTTAACTTCTGGACATTGTGACCAGAAGTTGTTTTACAACTGAATATGGAACTTATGATATGGGAGCTTTTCTAAAAATTATAATTCAGAGAAGCGCCTTTTTATTTTTTGAAAAAGGAGACAAACAAATGGGCTTTTTTACAACATCAGTAACAGGACTTAAAACAGTAGTAACCGCAATCGGTGCAGGTGTAGGCGTATGGGGAGTAATCAATCTTCTCGAAGGATATGGAAATGATAATCCCGGTGCAAAATCACAGGGTATCAAGCACTTAATGTCTTCTATGTGAAAAGATTTTTAAGAAAAAAGCAAATCCTACGCAGATAACATGATAATTTCATGCAAAGCGAAAGGAGACACCATGAAAATCGAATACACAAAAGTAGGAGACTATTATTTACCGAATCTTTACTATCAGGAGGAAACTAGACCGATTGGCTATTTGGGAATGCTTCGGAATGAATATCTGAAAGAACATAAATCTGGAACTTATACATATTTTCTTCTGACCGCCAGACTGGACAGCTATCTGGCAGATCTGAATGAACAGGCACAGGAACGCTTTGAGCTGATAGAAGCTCAGATGAGAAGTGCGGAGGGAGTTACTGAGGAACTGAAGAGACAGAATCCTATGGAATGGGTACGCCACTGCAACAATATCCGCAACCGGGTTGCTGAAATCATCAAACAGGAACTGATTTATGTATAAGGGGGATTCCAGATATGAGAAGAGAATTGATTGAAAGTTATTATGAAGAATACCAGCGGGAACTGGAAAGATTTCTTGAATCCGATCCAGAGACGTTTTCTCTGGAAGCAGAAATTCATCATTACATAGAAATACTGGAACCAGTCCTTAGAGGTGACGGACAGGAGATGTGGCAGGTATTGGACAGAATTATTTCAGCGAAAAATTCCATGGAAGGGATTGTGGCAAAAGAAATGTATATTCGAGGATTTCTGGATTATGAAAGGATGGTGTGTGAGAAAGACAATCATATCTGAAAAATGAAAATGTGACAGCATAAACAAATAAGACCTTCTGTGAAAGCAATCAGCCACAGGAGGTCTTTGCTGTCCCACCTGCATAAAAAAACATCTCTGTTTTCGTATTGATTGATTCAGCAGGTCGTACCGGTGTGGTACTGCTTTGCTGTGGGATAAGCATACGAAAATCGGAGGAAAAAGGCATTGAGGGGAAATTGAGCAGGAATTGAGAAAAAAGATATATTGTGCTTACGTTCTTCATGTACTCTTGTTGTGATTTCATTGTTTTTTATCGTATAATATGGATACTGGAGGTGGTTTGGATGAAATACAAGATTTTAGTTGTCGATG